>Ga0065709_1000190_pt1 | contig 13640 bp, 9 predicted proteins | sample Hoacrofraction14_2_FD_59096 | JGI IMG/M metagenome (GOLD analysis project Ga0065709, IMG submission 59096) | Hoatzin crop microbial communities from Cojedes, Venezuela, sample from fiber fraction 14 v1 | ecosystem: Host-associated > Birds > Digestive system > Esophagus > Crop | place: Venezuela...
ACCGAGGGAATCCGCCGCAAACTCACCAACGAGAATGTGACCATTCAACTGTTCAACAAGGTGACCTTCGAAGGCCTGCTTTGCGTCGAGCGGTGGATTTGGGACAATGGTTTGGGCGTGCCCTCGTCAATCAACGTGCTCATTCCCGCGGTGATGATGATGATGGCGATGAAATACAAAAACATCTACCTCTATGGCGCCGATTTCTCGTGGATGTCGCTGATTGCTGTTGACCCACAGAATAACCGGGCTTACATGAACGACCGCCACTTCTATGACATGAGTTCGGTGGTCTACTTCGAGAAAGGGCGCTACAAGATGAATAGTTATTACAACTATCAAGCCTTTGATGCGATGGACCGCATTGCCGACTACGCCCAACATCGTGGCATCAACATCGTGAATCGCTCGCAGGGGTCGTTTATCGACTCGTTCCCCTACGAGAAGCCCAGTTGGCTATAGCCAGCCGTGCACCCCATAAACAGCTATCCCCTACCCGCGTCGTTGCAGGCAGGGGATTTTGCTGAATGTGCGTTGTGCGAACGGGGGTTACATGATGCCCTTGTCGCGCAGGTGCTGCTGCCACTTCCATGCGCTACGCATGGTGTCCTCAATCGAGATGTTGGCGTGCCAGCCCAGCACATCGTTGGCGCGTGTGGGGTCAGCCCAAATTTGGGTGATGTCACCCTCGCGACGGCCCACAATCTTGTAAGGCACCTTCACGCCCGTTGCGCTCTCAAATGCGTTGATGAGTTGCAGCACCGACAGGCCATGGCCCGTACCGATGTTGAAGATTTCGAGGGCTTCCTCGCTCTCGCCATCGAGCATGCGCTCGAGTGCGCGCACGTGAGCCTTCGACAGGTCGACCACGTTGATGAAGTCGCGGATGCACGAGCCATCGGGCGTGGGATAGTCGTCACCAAAGACGTTGAGCATGGGGCGAACGCCGATTGCAGTCTGCGTCAGGTAGGGAACGAGGTTTTGGGGAACGCCGTTGGGGAGCTCGCCGATTTCACCCGATGGATGTGCGCCGATGGGGTTGAAGTAGCGCAGCAAGATGGCCTTGATGGGGGCACCGCTGGCGATGAAGTCGTGGATGATGTTCTCGGAAATCTGCTTCGTGGCACCGTAGGGCGACGTAGCGGGTTTCACGGGAGCAGCCTCGGTGATGGGATTCTGGTCGGGTTCACCATAGACGGTGCACGACGAGGAGAATACCAGGCCCTTGACGCCAAACTCGGGCATCAAGTCGAGCATATTGAGCAAGATGTTGAGGTTGTTGCGATAGTACATCGTGGGCTTGTGAACGCTCTCGCCCACGGCCTTGTTGGCGGCAAAGTCGATGATGCCGGTGATGCCTGGGTGCTCCTCAAAGAGCTTGCGCATCACGTTGATGTCGGCGCAGTCACCCTCGACAAACTCGGGCCGGATGCCTGTGATGTGCTCAATGCCATCGAGCACGTCGCGATTGCTGTTGCTCAAGTTGTCGATGATTACCACGTCATATCCTGCTTGCTGCAGTTCAACGGTGGTATGGGAACCAATGAATCCAGTTCCACCTGCTACTAAGATTTTGTGTTTCATATTGTTATAGTATTTAATTTAAACTTTTTCTTTAATATATTAATGAGCGGCCAGATGGTCGGCAATGCGGCCACAAGCGAGGCCGTCGCCGTAGGGGTTGGTGGCACGACTCATGGCCAGATAGGCATCCTCGTCGTCGAGCAGTTGCGACATGTTGCCCACGATAGCATCGACATCGGTGCCCACGAGTTTCACGGTGCCAGCCGTCACAGCCTCGGGGCGTTCGGTGGTATCGCGCATCACCAGCACGGGTTTCCCCAGGCCGGGCGCTTCTTCCTGAATGCCGCCACTATCGGTGAGCACCACGTGAGCGCGATTCATCAGGTAGACAAATTGCAAGTATTCAAGCGGCTCGATGAAGAACAGGTTGCCCAGTCCCTCAAGGTTCTCGCCAAATGCCGCGTGAATGGGACGGCGAACGTTGGGATTGAGGTGCATGGGATAGACGAAGTCGACCAGTGGATAACGCTCGCGTAAACGATTCAGTGCGAGGCAAATCCGCTCGAAACCGTCACCGAAGTTCTCGCGGCGATGTCCTGTAATGAGCACCAGCCGGCGACTCCCATCGTCAAGGCGCGAGACATCGTAACCACTCTCGCGCAACGAGGTCTTCAGCTGGGCGGCCAACGCATCGTTGTTCTTGATTTTATTGACGACCCAGTGCAGCGCATCGATAACGGTGTTTCCTGTGACCACAATTTCGTCCTCGGGTACACCCTCATCGATGAGGTTTTGACGGCTGAGGGGCGTGGGAGCGAAGTTATAGGTGGCAATGCGACCCGTGATTTGGCGATTCATCTCCTCGGGCCATGGGCTGTAGATATTGTGGGTGCGCAGGCCCGCCTCGACGTGGCCCACGGGAATTTGCTGGTAAAATGCTGCCAATGCAGCGCTCATGCTCGTTGTGGTGTCGCCATGAACGAGGACCACATCGGGCTGTACTTGTGCCAGCACATCGCGCATGCCCAGTAGCACACGCGAGGTTATATCGGTCAGGTCCTGACCTTGCTTCATGATGTCGAGGTCGTAATCGGGGACGATGTCGAAGATGTGCAACACTTGGTCAAGCATCTGGCGATGCTGCCCCGTGACGCACACGATGGTGGTGAAGTCATCGGTGCGACGTTGCAATTCCTTGACTAATGGTGCCATCTTGATGGCCTCGGGACGCGTCCCGAACACTGTCATTACTTTCTTCATCTGGTTCTAATGTTGCTCTTGAACGTGCAAAATTAATCATTTCTTGCCAATATAGCGCGGTCGCNGGGCACAAAAATCAACGACAAGGCTGCAACGTNGTCGAAAAGTGACGCCCGATGCTGTCGATACCGCCGTTTTTTTGTAATTTTGCGGCATGAGTAAACGCAAAGATATCCCCGTTATCCCNAATTTCGAGATTACTGGTGTTGCGGCCGAGGGNAANAGNATCGGNCGCTGGAACGATATGGTGGTGTTTATCCCNTACGGTGCACCTGGCGACGTCATCGACCTGAAAATCGACCGCCGCAAGCACAGCTACTGCGAGGGTCACATCGAGCGCATGGTCAAGCCCAGCCCATTGCGGGTTGAACCCGTGTGTAGCCACTTTGGCGTGTGTGGCGGGTGCAAGTGGCAACATCTGCCCTACTCCTACCAACTGCAATGCAAGCGCCAGCAAGTGGTCGACGCCCTGGAGCGCATCGCTAAGGTCGAACTGCCCGAGGTGCGCGAGACGCTGGGGTCGCCACAGACGTTGCGCTACCGCAACAAGCTGGAATTCACATTCTCCAATAAGCGNTGGTTCACACGCGAGCAACTCAATAGTGGTGAGGAATTTAGCGACCGCTGTGCTGCTGGATTCCACATCCCTGGCTCGTTCGACAAGGTGCTCGACATCGAGCGATGCTACCTGCAAAACGACATCACCAACGAGTTGCGCCTGTTCATCCGCGCCTACGGCATCGAGCACGGCTACACCTTCTATGACGCTCGCGCTCACACGGGCTTGCTACGCACCACGATGACGCGCACCACAACCACGGGCCAACTGATGGAAGTCGTCGTCTTTGGCGAGGACAACCACGAGGCCATCAACGACGTGATGGACGCTATCCGCGCTCGCTTCCCGCAAATCACCTGCCTGATGTATGTCATCAACCTCAAGGCCAACGACACGATTGGCGACCAAGAGGTGATACTTCACAGCGGCCAGCCCTATATCGAGGAGGAAATGGAAGGCCTGCGTTTCCGCATCGGGCCTAAATCGTTCTATCAGACCAACTCGCAGCAGGCTTACACATTATATAAAGTGGCACGCGAGATGGCCCAACTCACGGGCAACGAGTTGGTGTATGACCTCTACACGGGCACGGGCACGATTGCCAATTTTGTGGCACGTCGCTGTCGCCAAGTCATTGGNATCGAGTATGTTCCCGAGGCCATTGAAGATGCNCGNCTCAANAGCCAGGTCAACGGCATCGACAACACGCTNTTCTACGCNGGCGACATGAAAGACGTGCTCACCGANGCGTTCATTGCCAAGNATGGCCGTCCCGATGTGATGATTGTGGACCCGCCACGCGCAGGCATGCACGAGGACGTGGTGCAAGTCATCTTGCGGGCCGCACCCACACGCATCGTCTATGTGAGCTGCAACCCTGCCACGCAGGCGCGCGACATCGCCCTGCTCGATGCATCCTACCGCGTGATGCAAGTGCAACCCGTCGANATGTTCCCCCACACCCATCATGTCGAAAATGTGGCACTTCTNGAGCGNCGCGACATCGTTTANGCGTTAAAATTTGCGTCAACGCAATTTATTATGTAACTTTGCGCGATTGAAAATCAACATCGATTATGCTAAAAGAAAAAATAGAGGCCTTAAAGGCCCAACTCAACCAACTCAAGGCCGACAACGAGCAAGAACTCGAGGCCTTGCGCATCAAGTACCTGAGCAAAAAAGGCGAGGTAACTGCACTGTTTAACGAGTTCCGCACCGTTCCTGCCGAGCAAAAACGCGAGCTGGGACAAATGCTCAACGAACTCAAGACGATGGCTACCGAGCGCATCAACAGCCTGCGCGACGCCGTTAAGACCGAGGCTAAGGCTCAAAACACCCTCGACTTGACCCGTCCCGCATATCCTGCTGAGCTGGGTACGCGTCATCCCATCTCAATCGTTCGTCATCAAATCATCGACATCTTCTCGCGCCTGGGTTTCACGCTGGCCGATGGACCCGAGGTCGAGGACGATTGGCATGTATTTAGTGCCCTCAACTTTGCCGCCGACCACCCCGCTCGCGACATGCAAGACACCTTCTTTGTGGAGCGTAACGAGGCCGACGTGACGCGCAACATTGTGCTGCGCAGCCACACCAGTTCGGTACAGGTGCGCACGATGGACCACCAGCGTCCTCCCATCCGCATCATCTGCCCAGGGCGTGTTTATCGCAACGAGGCCATTACCTCGCGTGCACACTGCTTCTTCCACCAAATCGAGGGCTTGTATATCGACAAGAACGTGACGTTTGCCGACCTCAAGCAAGTGTTGCTCTACTTTGCGCAGGAATTGTTTGGCAAGGACACCCAGATTAGGCTGCGTCCCAGCTACTTCCCGTTCACCGAGCCCAGTGCCGAGATGGATGTTTCGTGCATGCTGTGCGGCGGCGAGGGCTGCGGTTTCTGCAAGCACACGGGTTGGGTCGAAATTCTGGGTTGCGGCATGGTAGACCCTGCTGTGCTCGAGGCCAGCGNCATCGACAGTAGCGTTTACTCGGGCTACGCATTTGGCCTTGGTATTGAGCGCATTACCAACCTCAAATACATGGTCAAGGACTTGCGCATGTTCAGCGAGAACGATGTGCGCTTCCTCGACGAGTTCACGGCTGCCCGCTAAATAGCGTCACTGCAGGCAATCACTCACAAGAAACACGGCCGCACGCTGCCCACGCATTCCGAGGGCGCGGCGGCCGTTTCTAATTTTACTATAAACCATTAGGATTCAACACGATGACCCTAAAAGAACGTTACGACAACATTCTGGCGCACTTTGCCAGCATCGAGGCCAACCCGACGACGGAACTCGCTTACGGCAACCCCTTTCAGTTGCTGGTGGCGGTGATGCTGTCGGCCCAGTGCACCGACAAACGCGTCAACATGGTCACACCCGCCCTGTTTGCGGCTTACCCCACGCCGCAAGCGATGGCGCAGGCCACGGTCGACGACATCCGNCACTACATCGCCAGCGTTTCATATCCCAATAGCAAGGCGACTCACCTGCACGANATGGCNCAGCAACTTGTGGCTGAGCACGATGGGCAGGTGCCGAGCACGATGGACGAACTCGTGAAGCTGCCCGGCGTGGGTCGCAAGACGGCTAATGTGGTGCTGGGTGCTGCATTTGGGCAAGCGACCATCCCCGTCGACACGCACGTCAAGCGCGTTTCGCACCGCTTGGGACTCTCGCGTGGCACGACGCCCGATGCCGTTGAGCGTGACCTGATGCGGCACATCCCTGCCGAACTGCGCTTCAAGGCACATCACTGGATTTTGCTTCATGGGCGCTATGTGTGCACGGCTTTGCGGCCNCACTGCGANACNTGTGGCATCAAGCAATGGTGCCGCACCGCCAGCAAGAAAAATTTGCAAGAGTGATTGAATCGCTGTAATTTCGCACAATCTTTTAAAACGCTAATGTGCAATGAAAATCCTCTCAATACTCCCTAACAACATCAACCAGCGTTANATCGANGAGGTGGCCGAGGTGCTTGCCGACGGCGGCATCGTCATCTANCCCACCGACACNGTTTACGCCATCGGNTGCGATGCGCTCAACAACCAAGCCATCGAGCGCATTTGCGCCCTCAAGGAAATGAAGTCGGCCAAGACCAACTTGTCGATTATCTGCCCCGACATTGCCGAGGTGGCCCACTACGCTAAGTTCGACAACGACCAGTTTAAGCTGATGAAGCGCAACCTGCCTGGGCCGTTCACCTTCATCTTCCCTGCCCTATCGAAACTTCCCAAGGCGTTCAAGGGCCGCCGCACGGTGGGCATCCGCATCCCCGAGAACGACATCGCNCTTGCNATCGTCAAGACGCTCGGGCGCCCCGTGCTCACCACCAGCGTCGAGGGTCCCGATGACGACTATCGTTGCGAACCCGAACTCATTGCCGANACNTACGCNGGCAGCGTCGACATCGTTGTGGATGGTGGACGTGGCTCGTTNCAGCCCTCGACCATCATCGATTGCACCGATGGTGAGCCGCAAATNGTGCGTCAAGGCAAGGGCGAACTGCAATATTAACAACAGCAAACACAAACTTTTTGATTGAATTGATATGAAACTNATTCCACTGCTCACAATCGCGCTGGCNTGCNCTGTTGCCAGNTGCAANAACACCAGCACNACTACCGCAAGCGATACCGCTCAAGCGACTGAACCCATGCAGCAAGAAACGACCACACAAGAGGCCGAGCCCAGCGATGCCGACCTCGANGCCNCCGCNCTCGCTCGNCANNTGCAGCAACCNGTGGTTACNGATTTCTATGCCACCTGGTGNGNNCCGTGCAAGAAGTTAACNCCCATCCTCGANCGCCTCGAGAAGAAGTATCNNGGAAGCATCCACTTCCAGCGTGTCGATGTCGACAAGCANGAGCNACTCGCCAACGACCAGCAGATTTCGGTCGTTCCCACGCTCATCATCACGATGCCCAATGGAAAGACCGAGCGCATCGAAGGCNTGCTCAGTGAAGCAGAGCTCGATGCGAAGCTGGCATCGCTTTATTAATCCCGCAACACTGCAGCTAACAAAGGGGCACCGCCTAATGGCGATGCCCCTTATTACTTAGCCGTTGTGGCAAGTGATTACTTGACCATAACCTTGAATGCANGGTTGCCGATGGTGACTACATAGAAGCCAGGATCGGCAGGGATGGTGAGGTCGTCACTTCCCTCGGTGCTCAGGATGGTGGCACCATTGAGGTTGTAAACCTTAACGTTGTGTCCCATTGCGCCAGTTACCTGAATTGCACCCTCGGTGCCAAATGCGTTGCAATTGTTGTAAGCAACGGCGTCGGCAAGGCCGGTGAAGGAAACTAATACCGATTCGGTATCACTCTCGCCACGATTGTAAAGAACCGAAACCGAGTAGGTGTTCTCTCCGTCGGGAGCATCGTTGTCGGTAAACGTAATGGGGTTGCTGTCNTGTGCAGGAACGAAACCAATGAGCTCGCCATTGCGATAGATGTAGTAGCCCTCNATTACNAGACGCTCGTTGCCAGCAGGCTTGTAGGTCATGTCGTCGATGAGGAGCATCGAGCAATTNGCTTGGAAGTGGTAGATAGCAAAGTACTTCGTNCCCTCGGGAACTTCAACGGTGTAGAGCGTGTATTCGCCAGCAGGAATCGACGAAACAACTTGCAGCAGGGTGAAGTCGTTGTATTCTTTACCCGTNGTAGAATACATCAGACGCATGCTCTCGAGCGTGGTCGAGCGAATCGACTTGGCGTAGAACGAAATCGTCTGAGCCTCGCCACAAAGTTCGGGCGTGATAAACATGTCGGCAACATACTCACTATTGGACAAATTCACCATCGAGCCAACGGCCTTGTTGCCCGAGTGAGCGNTGAAGACGCCCGCTGTAGCCTCATGAGCGGCATTGAAGCAAGTGTCGGAGAAGTCAACGATGAAGAACGATTGCTTCGCNCCCAANGCGATGGGCCAAGGAATGTTGGTGAACTGCGAAATGCCTTGACGGTCGAGGTCGAGAAGGGTGTACTTNCCGAAGCCNGTNTCAATGCCACTCCACGAGTCATAGCTCTCGAAATCGTCNAAGAAGGTTTCGGCCTCGGTAGGAATCGTGGGAGCNTCCCAAGTGAGAACGACAGCATTGTCGACCACGCTACCNGTGAGGTTNTTTACCGTGGGATAGATNTCGGTNACNATGTTGAGCGTCTGCTCATCGGACACGTTGTCGACGAGGTCAACGTCGCGCTCGGCTACCACTTCGGCGTAGTAAACAAACTTGCTNGTGTCGCGCACTTCGGCAACCGTAATCAAGTCGTTGAGGGTGAGCGTTTGCTGTTCACCAGCTTGAAGCGTGATGGTGTCGGTGAGACGCACGTTGCCATTGACGTAGACGTTNACAAGTGCGTTCTCGTAAGTCATATCGCCATTGTTCTTAACCGTTACCTTCACGGGGAATTCCTTGCCAGGATAAGCCTCGTCGGGAAGGGTGAGGTTAACGAGCGACAGGTCAACGTTGTTGGTTTGCCCAACGCTGATGTCATCGATGTTGAGGTAGATGAAGCTCTGGCACAGACCGGCAAACATGAGCTCAACAGCCTGNCCCTTGTATTCACTCAGGTCTACAACAACCTTTTGCCAGCCAGCGTAGCCACCAGCCCATTCATCGATGGTGTTGCTCTTGACGGTATGCCACTCGTCATTGGTGGGACGAACCCATACCTCGAGGAGGTTTTCATCAACGGTCGTGCTGGTCGTGCGGTTCATTACATAGAACTTGAGCAGCGGTTTCTCAATGTTCAAGTTGATGCGGCCCGTTGCCAGACCCGATGCACCATTCTTGAAGATNGCTTCCATGATAGCGAAGCCGCCGTCATCGTCGACGGGCGTCACACCCGAGGGATCTTCGGAGTTGTAACCCCAAGCCGACCAGCCTTTTTGGTCGATTGATTGCGAACGGAAGATGGTCGAGGTCTCGAGATTAGCAAACGATTCGGACCATACTAATTCGTAGGGCTTACCTACTGCATAAACGCCAGCGAGATTACCCTGCGAGCCACCAGCGCTGGTCCATGCACGCACGCCCACACGCTTGAATTGCTGTGCCGAATCAACGGGCACGGCTTGATAGGTGTAAGTCAACTCTTTTATGCTATCAGCAATCTGAACCTCACCCGAGCTGGTGTATTCAAACACTTCNTAGGTAATCAAGTCGGGGTTGATGTCGAANCCGTCNTAGTCGGTAGTGGGAGCTTCCCACGTCAGAGTCAACTCGCCATCTTTCTCGGTGAGTTTTACATCGAGGGCGGTNGGATAGGAAGGACGGTTAATGCCAATGAAGGCAGTGGTCTCGTACTCTTCTCCCTCACCGTACTCGTTAGAGCAGATGAGCGTGAACAGGTGGATGCCTTGCGTGGGATTGGGGACGGTAACTTGCTCGGTGGTTCCGCCGAGGGTTACATTCTGAGTCGAAATGGAAGTGCCATCGTAGTAAACGACAGCCTTGGTGAGCGATTCCAGTGCGTCACCATTGATGTCCTTGGTGGGCAGAATGATGTCGACAGTGCAAGCCAACTCGCCATTGCGGTCGGGGTTAACGTTGAGTGAACCAGGACCGGGCACCTTAGCGTTAATCGAGTCCGAAATGGTGAAGGACTTGATGTAGAACGGCGTGCTGTTGCGCGAATTGGTGTTCTCGCCATGGAAGCCGAGGTAGTACTCGCCCGTCTCGCTGACGGTGAAGTAATCCTTGAGCAACGTCGACTCGGTACCCATCTGGTAAGGAGCAATAACTTGCTGGGTCATGGCATCGGCAGTTGCGCTCTTGCCTAACCACAGCGATACGGTATTGCCAGCGTCAGCGCTCTCAGACCAGGTAAGGAAGGTGGTCTTGTAGTACTTGCCACCTTCGAGGTGAACAGCGGGCGTAACGAGCCACTCGTCCATGCCATTGCCGAAGCCAGGATAGCAACGCATCTTGGCATTCTGAATGTTCCAAGTGAANCCGTCGGCATAGCCATCGATGGTGGTGTAGCCNTCNACNAGCGTGGTGGTCGAGAGTTCGTTGGAGTAAGGAGGAGTAATCAAGATAACAGCCAGGTTCTTACCAACGCCCTCACCGCTATTGTTGTAGGGCACAGCGCGGTANATGTATTTCACACCGCTCTCGACNGTGATATCNAATTCGTAGGTCTGTCCAATTACGGGGTTGTTGATGGTGGTAAACAACTCGCCATCCTTATANACGTCGATGCGCGTGAGCGACGTCAGCGTTTCACCCACGATGTTTTTGGGAGAAGCGACAAACGAAATCTTGCCAGCAGTGCTCGACGAGAACGTTACCTTGAAGTCCTCGACGGGACCAGCCAAGTCGTTAGGAACTTCCTCAATCTTCATGCTTTGCAGGCACAGGTTGAAGTAGTTCTTCTGATTATCCTCGTTGTAAGAGTGGATGCCGAAGAACGAGTTGCCAGCTTGCGGTGCAGTGAAGTAAGAAACGTGGTTGACAAACGATTTAGTTGACTCCGTTTGATAAGGCATCACCTCGGTCGACATCGAGTCGGGGTGGTTAGAGGGACCACACAGCACCTTGATGCCAACAGCGGCATTCGACGAGGTCATGATGGCAGTTGTGAGACGATAGGTCTTGCCCGTTTCGAGGAGAACGCCAGGTGAAACGAGCATATCGTTGGTGTTGCGACTCGTCATGTAGCCATTGTTATTAGTGCCCCACGATGAAGCATCCTTGTCGATGTCGAAGTAGGTGAACTCGCGACTGGCTGTCTTATCGGTGAAGGTTGCGTTGTACTCGACAGCGTTGTTAATCGAAATCACGGTCGAGGCAATCGTGGTCGATGAAGTAGCCTCGGGCTCGGTGATGGTCACATTATAATAATAAGAGATCGTCGACGACATCGGGAAACTCTGGTCGATGACATTGGGGCTGGCAGCATTCTCGGCAACGACTACGTTGTCGGGCATGCGCACCACGGTATAGGTGGCGCCCTCGACGCTACTCATCTTGGTAGAATCGAGCGTGAGGCGGACGCCAACGTTAGGCACAAACGTCGCAAGATAGGCGTGACGCGTGCCACCACCCTTGTAGTCCGAAACCTTGGTCCAGTCGGGCAGTTCGCTACCGATGGTAGCGTTGGCGTAAGCCGGTTTGCCCTCGCCCTCGTCAACCTCGCCCACAAAGGTAAAGCTATAGCTACCTATGCGCGACATGGTTTTGGTGAACGTGTAGGTCTGGCCCGGAGTGGGGTTGCTGATTTGGTGCAGCAGCGAGCCTTCGGTATACACGTTTAAGCTCTTGAGTGACGTGAGGGTTTCACCAGTCACTGTCTTGGAGGGAGCAGTGACACTGAAATCAGCGCTCTTGGTGCCGCTAGCATCGGGCGTAACCATGATGGCAGTGGGTGCATCGGGCAACTTTTCACTCGACTCGGCCACACGGAAGTTGGTTAAATAAAAATAGCCGCATGAGCCCGGTGATGTCACTGTGAGCGCTACGCGGCGTGTTTTGGTCTCGGTAACCTTGTAATAATAGGAATAGGTGATGTACTCCTTGGTTTGGAAATTCTCCTCGACAGCAATCTCGGGAGTCTCGCAAGTCGACGAGGTGGTTCCAGTAGCAAAGCGCAACTTAAAGGAACCTGCAGTGGTGTTGTACAGGTGCTTCGCTGTAACCTCGAATACATAGGTCTTTCCTGCCTCAAATTCTATTTCAGGGAAATAGACCGAGGCGTCGAGGGCGGTAGAAGTGTTCTTTGGCTGAATTCTGAAGCACTCCTTGTTATAAACCGTCCACTTCTTGTTGGTGCTGTTTTCGGTTACTACCGTTGTGAGGTCGTCGCACGAATTCTCGTAAGGCAACGACTCAGCGGCGTAGAGCTGTGGGGCAGCCAAGCCCAGCAGCAACAGCATGGTTAGTAAGTAAAGCCTTTTCATAAACAATTGTTTGTGTTAATATAGATGTGAATAGGATTTGCTGAAATTTTGATGTTTTGCTCTCTAATATTGTCACAAAAGTGACAACTTTTTCCGAAAAATGCAAATTTTTCCAGCGTTTTCTTTAATTTTTGTTACAATTATTGGCTTTTTACCGGACTAATGTAATTTACCCCTGAAAGGAATAACCATTCAGGGGTAACATAGATATTTAATGTGTGATGCGTTGTTTAGAGGTTGAGGGTAGCGAGGTAGGCTCGAGCGCGGGCCAGGTCATCGGGCGTGTCGATGCCGATGGTGGATTGCGTGGTGAGGCCCACAGTGATGGTGTAACCAGCTTGGAGCCAGCGCAATTGCTCAAGGGATTCGGCACGCTCGAGGGGTGAGGCAGGCAGCTGGGCGATAGCATCGAGGACTTGAGCACGATAGGCATACATCCCGATGTGGGCATAATAGGTGTGCTTGGCAGCCCACTGGTCGGGGTCGACACCGCGCATGTAGGGTATCACCGAGCGTGAGAAATAGAGCGCGTGGTTGTGGTCATCGACAACGACTTTGGGGGTGTTGGGGTTTTGCAACTGGGCGACTGTAGAATCGGCTGGGAAGGGTCGCACGAGGGTTGCAATCTGTGTGGCAGTGTCGTCAAAACACGCCATAATCGCGGAAATTTGCTCAGGAGTGACAAATGGCTCATCGCCTTGAATGTTGATTACGACATCGTGAGAGCCACCCGTAAGTGCGTAGGCCTCGCGGCAACGGTCGGTGCCGCTGCGATGGCTTGCACTCGTCATCACCGCCTTCCCGCCAAAGGCCTCCACGGCTTGCAAGATGCGCTCGTCGTCGGTGGCAACAACGACATCGTCGAGAACTTTGTGTACTTGCGTGTAGACGCGCTCAATCACAGTTTTGTCGCCCAACATGGCAAGCGGCTTGCCCGGGAAACGCGTTGAGGCATAGCGGGCTGGAATGATTCCCAGAAAAGTCAATGGTTTCATTGTCGATAAGAAAAAATTGGTTCGGTGACGCAAAGGTAACATTTTTTATAGGGTCTTACAAGTGTGGGTGGCTGCTGTGACAAGAAATTTGTGTAACTTTGCGCAACAATTGCGAGCAATGGTGTGCCCCACCCCGCTCCACCCAAGATGAAAAGATGATGAACTATGAACTGCTGATAGCCCGGCGACTGAAACTCACGCGCGATGGTCGCGCCTCGTCGCCCAGCCTGACGATTGCCACCACGGGCATTGTGCTCGCGATTGTGGTGATGATACTGTCGGTGGCTATCGTGATGGGGTTCAAGGGCGAAATTGCAAGCAAAATCTATAACCTCGATGCCCACCTGCGCATCATCAATGGTCAAGTGGGGCTCGACGACAATTATG
>Ga0065709_1029711_pt1 | contig 13621 bp, 3 predicted proteins | sample Hoacrofraction14_2_FD_59096 | JGI IMG/M metagenome (GOLD analysis project Ga0065709, IMG submission 59096) | Hoatzin crop microbial communities from Cojedes, Venezuela, sample from fiber fraction 14 v1 | ecosystem: Host-associated > Birds > Digestive system > Esophagus > Crop | place: Venezuela...
CTTCACCGGTTGGTACACTGACGCTGCCTGCACCAAGGCCTTCACCTGGGGCGGCCACATCACCGAGGACGTGACCCTGTACGCCGGCTGGAAGGCGAACACCGACACCGTGTACACCGTCATCATCTGGAAGCAGAAGATTACGGATGACAAGAATGCGACCAAAAAGACCTACGATTACGAAACCTCTTATACCTTAAACGGCACCACCGGTAAGAGCATCAGCGTGCCGAATACCTACAAGAACCTGTCCTACACCGGGTTCGAGTATTCGACCTGTGATGACGCTGTGGCGCTGGCCGGCGACGGCAGCACCGTGCTGAACGTCTACTACGACCGCGTGCTGGTCACGATTAACTTCTATCTGAAGTCCTCTTCCCAGAGCAGCCAGAGCGAAGAAAGCAGCGAGAGCACCGGCAGCGGCAACGAGGGCGGCAGCGGCAACGAAGGCGGCAGCGGCAACGAAGGCAACCAGGGCAATCAGGGTGGCCAGGGCCAGAGCAGCTACGAGCTGTACCTGAGCTTCACCGGCCTGTATGGCCAGAAGCTTGCCATGTACGATTACACCTGGCCGAGCGGCTACACCTGGACGCACACCAGCGGCACCACGCTGACCTTCCTGGATGCGTTCCTGTATGACGACGAATACACGATCAACCTGTACGGCTCCGACAGCAACGGTTCGGTCTACATCTACTTCTACAAGCAGAACCTGGATGGCACCTATCCGAGCAATCCGACCAACACCGTGTACGCCAAAACGGGCTACTTCACGCTGACCAACAAGTACACCGGCTTCACCGTGAGCGCCTACAAGAAGGGCTACTACGGCTACACCTACAGCGGTTCGGCGGACGATCAGGTCGACTACAGCAGCGACCTGTACATCTACTTCACCCGCAACAGCTACACCGTGAGCTTCGATCTGAACGGTGCGACCGGCAGTGCGCCGGCGGACGTGACGCTAAGGTACGAGCAGAGCATGAAGAGCGCTGAGCCCTCGGCTTATGTCATCGACCAGACGACATATACCGCGACTTCCGGCCAGAAGTTCGTCTTCAAGGGCTGGTACGACAACGAGGAAGGCGAAGGCACGGCTTATGATTTCGCTTCCTCGACCATGCCGGCGAACAACGTGGCGCTGTACGCGAAGTGGGAAGCCGTCCGCTATCAGGTCAACATCGACCCGAACGGCGGTGAGCTTGCCTCCACCCAGTCCACCTACTTCAACGTCGATTTCGGCGAGAAGATTCAGGAATACACCGGTGTCACCCGCAACTACATGGAGAGCGAGAACGGCACCTACTATTATCACTACGGCACCCGCGAGGCGGGCGCCGACCGTCTGGCCTACTACAGCACCGACGCTTCCGTCTCCACCGACGGCAAGACCTACGAGCGCATGGACGGCGCTTACGAGCTGGTTGGCTGGATCAACGCCAAGACCGGCAAGACCTACAACTTCAGCGAATCCGTGACGGACGACATCACGCTGCAGGCGCAGTGGAAGTACGTCGGTACCTTCACTCTGACCATGGAATACCTCGATGCGGAAGGCAACGCCGTGTCCGTGACCGGCGCGAAGTACGCTGACAAGGCAACGGCCGTGGCTCCGACCACCGTCGCTTACACGCCCGAAGGCAAGACCCTGTCCGGATGGCTTCTGCCGAACGGCACGATCGTTGAGCTCGGCGGCAGCTTCGTCGTGGATGCGAGCACCATGGCTTCCATCGACGCGGACGGCAGCTACGTGATCAAGATTACCGCCGTCTACACCGACAACGCCAAGCTGAAGGTCATCGGCGTCACCTACGACGCGAACGGCGGCTCCGGCGAAATCGCCGCGCAGACCGGTCTGGACCTTAACAGCACCGTTAAGCTGGCTACCGCGGGCTTCACCCGTGACGGCTACACGCTGATCGGCTGGAGCTCCAAGAGCGGTAACAACACCGTGGAGTACGTCCTCGGCGGCGCCTACGCGGCGACGGATTCCATCAGCACGCTGTATGCTGTGTGGGCCGAGAACCTGACCGTTTCCGTGGTCGGCGAGACCGTGACCGACGAGTATAACGCTTCCGAGCAGTCCAACGCGACCGTGAACGCGGCAAGCGGCTACACCGTGACGCTTAGCGGCGCTTCCGTGGGCACCCTGACCGCAGCTGCGGCCGACGATGCCAAGATTGCGAAATATGTCACCATCACCATGAACGGTGTGACGGCTCCGGCTGTCGGCACGAACGTGGGCAGCTACCAGATGGGCCTGAATTCCTCGAACGTGAGCTTCCGGGTCGCGGGCAGCGTCCAGACGATCCGCCGCGCTCCGGGCAGCGGTTCCACCCTGTACATGGTCGATGGAAAATACTACATCTTAAAGAGCACCTCCGTTTCCGAGGGCGTGCTCACCATCACCCCGGCGTCGCTGGTCATCACCGCCGCGAGCGCCACCAAGCAGTACGACGGCACCGCGCTTACGAGCAGCGAGTACACCGCCGAAGGCCTCAAGGGCAGCGACAGTGTGAGCGAAGTCAAGGTCGCGGGTTCCCAGATTAAGGCCGGTACCGGCGCGAACAAGGCTTCCGATGCGAAGGTCGCGAGCGCCGCTGGTGCGGATGTGACCTCCAACTACACGATTACCTACGTCGATGGCACCCTTACGGTTTATGCTGACGGCGAGGCGGTCATCACCGCGTCGAGCGCGAGCAAGTCCTACGACGGCACCGCTCTTACGAGCGATGGTTACGAAGTGGCCGGCCTGAAGGATGGCGACAAGGTCGAGTCCGTGACCGTGACCGGTTCCCAGACCGAGGTCGGTTCCTCTGCGAACGTGGCCTCCGGTGCGAAGATTGTGAATGCCGCGGGCGAAGATGTGACCGCGAACTATGAAAAGGTCACCTACGTCGATGGCACCCTGACTGTCACCGCTAACGACACCGTGGTCGTCACGATCATCGGCAGCAATGCGACGGTTTCCTACGATGGCACCGATCACAATGTGAGCGGCTACACCGTTTCGATCTCCAGCAGCCTGTACACCGAGGCAGACTTCACCTTCTCCGGCAGCGCCGAGGCGTCCCGCAAGAACGTCGGCACCACCGAGATGGGTCTTGCCGCGGAAATGTTCCTTAATAATAATGCGAACTTCGGCAACGTCCAGTTCGTGGTTACCGACGGTTACGTGACCGTCGAAAAGGCGAAGGTCACCCTGACCAGCGCCTCCGACAGCAAGGTTTACGACGGCACCGCCCTCGTGAACGAACAGGTCACCGCGGAAGGCTTCGCCGCCGGCGAGGGCGCTTCCTACACCGTGACCGGCAGCCAGACCGCCGCAGGATCCAGCGCGAACGCATTTACCTATAAGCTGAACGAAGGCACGGATGCGGCGAACTACGAGATCAGCGTGGCCGAAGGCACCCTGCAGGTCTCCCCGATTGAGGACACCGTGGTCGTCACGATCACGGGCAACTCCGACACCGTGACCTACGACGGCACCGAGCACAGCGTGAACGGCTACACCGTTTCGATCGACAACGAGCTGTACACCGAGGACGGCTTCACCTTCAACGGCAGCGCCGCTGCCACCCAGAAGGATGCCGGCGAGAGCTCGATGGGCCTCGAGAACAGCATGTTCACCAACATCAACACCAACTTCACGACGGTCGTCTTCGTCGTGAACGATGGCAAGGTCATCGTGAACAAGCGCAACGTGACCCTGGAGAGCGCTTCCGACAGCAAGACCTACGACGGCACCGCTCTGGTGAACCAGAACGTGACCGTCTCCGGCGACGGATTTGCCGAGGGCGAGGGCGCTTCCTACGAAGTGACCGGCAGCCAGACAAACGCCGGTTCGTCTGAGAACAGCTTCACCTACACCTTAAATAACGGCACGAATGCGGAGAACTACATCATTCAGACCGCAAACGGCACCCTGACCGTGAACCCCGTGACGGACGAAGTCGTGGTCACGATCACCGGCGCCAAGGAGACCGTAGTTTACGATGCGGCCGAGCACAGCGTCAGCGGCTACACGGTTTCGATCTCCAACAGCCTGTACACCGAGGCTGACTTCAACTTCAGCGGCACCGCCGCTGCGAGAGAGCTGAACGCCGGCACCGCCCAGATGGGTCTTAGCGCCGAGCAGTTCGAGAACCTGAGCGCAAACTTCGCAAACGTCACCTTCAACGTGACCGACGGCTCGATCACCGTGAGCCCGAAGGCCCTGACCGTGACCGCGGACAGCGCCTCCAAGGTGTACGACGGCACCGCCCTGACCAAGGACAGCTTCACAAACGGCGAGCTGGCCGGAGATGACGCGATTGAAAGCGTCAAGGTCGAAGGCGCCATCACGAACGTCGGTTCTGCCGCCAACGTCGCCTCCGAGACCGTGATCAAGAACGCGGACGGAGAGGACGTGACCGCGAACTACGAAATCACCTACGTCGACGGCACGCTGACCGTCACCGAAAGAGCCCTGACCGTGACGGCGGCCTCCGCCTCTAAGGTTTATGACGGCTCCGAGCTTGTCAGCGCTGAGTATACGGCCGAAGGTCTGGCCCAGGGCGATAGCGTGTCTGCGGCGACCGTGGCCGGTACCCAGACCGACGTCGGCTCCTCCGCCAACAAGGCCTCCGACGCTAAGGTTGTGAGCGCCTCCGGCGCGGATGTGACCGCGAACTACACGATCACCTACGTGGACGGCACCCTGACCGTCACCGCCAAGGACGCGATTGTCGTGACCGCGGCGAGCGCGAGCAAGACCTACGACGGCAAGGCGCTTGAATCCAAGGATTACACCGTGAGCGGCCTGGCTGAGGGCGACTCCGTCTCCTCCGTGACCGTGACCGGTTCCCAGACCGACGCCGGCTCCTCCGCGAACGTGGCCTCCGAGGTCAAGATCGTGAATGAGAAGGGCGAAGACGTCACCAAGAACTATAAGGACATCTCCTACGTCGACGGTACGCTGACTGTCAACAAGGCGAGTGTCGTCATGACCTCCGCGACTGCCTCCAAGGCGTACGATGGTTCCGCTCTGAAGAACGAAACCGTGACGGCCGAAGGCTTCATCGGCAGCGACGGGGCCCACTACACCGTGACCGGCAGCCAGCTTGACGCGGGCAGCAGCGAGAACACGTTCACCTACGTTCTGACCGACGGAACCAAGGCGGACAACTACGAAATCAAGACCGTGAACGGTACCCTGACCGTCACCGCCTCGGAAGAGGTCGTGACCGTGACCGTGACCGGCAACAAGGAAACTGCGACCTACAACGGCAAGGCGCACACCGCCTCCGGTTACACGGTCTCGATCAGCAGCAGCCTGTACAAGGAAGAGGACATCACCTTCTCCGGCAGCGCTTCGGTCTCCCGTGTGGACGCAGGCAATGATGCGATGGGCCTTGCGGCCGAGCAGTTTGCTAACAACAACAAGAACTTCGCGAACGTGACCTTCGTTGTGAACGACGGTTCCGTGACCGTGGAGAAGAAGGCTGTCACCCTTGAGAGCGCGTCTGACAGCAAGGTTTACGACGGCACCGCCCTCGTGAACCAGAATGTCACCGCCAGCGGCTTCGTCGCAGGCGACGGCGCTTCCTACGAAGTGACCGGCAGCCAGCTGAACGCCGGCGAGAGCAAGAACAGCTTCACCTACAGCCTGAACGAAGGCGTGAACGCGGACAACTACACGATCAGCGTGGTGGAAGGCACCCTCGAAGTGACCCCGGTGACCGACCTTGTGACCGTCACGATCGTTGGTAACAACGACTCCGTGATGTACGACGGCAAGGCTCATACCGTGACCGGCTACACCGTCACGAGCGACAACGCCCTGTACACCGAGAACGACTTCAGCTTCTCCGGCAGCGCTTCGGCGACCCGGAAGGACGCCGGTACGAAGGCGATGGGCCTTGCGGAAAGCCAGTTCGCGAACACGAGCCGTAACTTCACGACGGTCGACTTCAAGGTGACCGACGGCGCGATGACCGTGACCAAGAGAGACGTCACCCTGACGAGCGGCTCTGCTTCCAAGACCTACGACGGCACCGAGCTTCTCAGCGAGGAAGTGACGGTTTCCGGCAGCGGCTTCGTCGAGGACGAGGGCGTGAACTACGATATCACCGGCAGCCAGATTGACGCCGGCGAGAGCAAGAACAGCTTCACCTACACCATGAAGGCCGGTACTCTTGCGGACAACTACGAGATTACGACCGTGATCGGCACCCTGACCGTGAACAAGAAGAACCTCGTCGTCACCGCGGACACCGCCTCCAAGATTTATGACGGTATCGAACTGACCGCCGCCACCTACCAGACCAGCGGCCTGGCGGACGGCGACAGCGTGGACAGCATCGTGATCAGCGGTTCCCAGAAGATCAGCGGTTCCTCCGCGAATGCGGCTTCCGAAACCAAGCTGAAGAACGCCTCCGGCAAGGATGTCACGGGCAACTACAACGTGTCCTACATCAGCGGTACCCTGACTGTTACCAACAAGACCCTGGTCATCACCGCGGACTCCGGCAGCAAGGTCTACGACGGCTCCGCCCTGACGGTGGAAACCTACACCACCAACGAAGATGGTCTGGCCGAGGGCGATAGCGTGTCCTCCCTGACCATGACCGGTTCCCAGAAGGATGCGGGCTCCTCCGAGAACGTTCCCTCCGCCGCTAAGATTGCGAACGCGGAAGGCGAAGACGTGACCGCGAGCTACGATATCACCTACGTGGAAGGCACCCTGACTGTGACTGAAAACGAGACGTTGGTCATCAAAGCAGCGGATGCCAGCAAGACTTACGATGGTACACCGCTCACCAATAACAACTATGAGGTGAAACAAGGTCTGGCCGAGGGCGACTCCATCTCCTCTGTGACCATCACCGGTTCCCAGACCGACGCCGGCAAGAGCAAGAATATTGCTTCCGATGCGAAGATCGTGAACGCAGAGGGCGAGGACGTGACCGCGAACTACAAGAACATCACTTATCAGCGGGGTACCCTGACCGTGAACAAGCGCAAGGTCACCCTGACCTCTGAAACCACCACGACGACTTACGACGGAACCACCAAGGGCGGCACCGACGTCAAGGTTACTGAGGGTGATGAAGGATTCGCTGAAGGCGAAGGCGCGACCTACACCGGTACGGCGACCCAGACGGATGTCGGTACCACCAAGAATACGTTCGACTATGAGCTGACGGATGGCACCAATCCGGCGAACTACGAAATCAAGGTTGTAGAAGGTCAGATCAATGTCACGGCCGTGACCGACGAAGTGGTTGTCACGATCACCGGTAACTCCGACAGCGTCATGTACGATGGTCAAGAGCATACCGTGGAAGGCTACACCGTTTCCATCTCGAACAGCCTGTACACCGAGGCCGACTTCAGCTTCAACCGCAGTGGTGCTGCAGCGACCGGCAAGGACGCGGGCGAGTACAAGATGGGCCTTGCGGCTGACCAGTTCAAGAACAACAACGGCAACTTCACGAAGGTGACCTTCGTTGTGGTCGATGGCCAGCTCACCATCACGAAGAGAAAACTGGTTCTGGTTTCTGAAAACACGACCGTGACCTACAACGGCAGCGAGCAGACGCCGGAAGTGACCGTGAGCGAAGGTGAAGGCAGCGACGGATTCGTCGACGGCGAGGGCGCGACCTACAAAGGTACCGCGACGCAGACGACAGTCGGCACCACCGAAAACAACTTCGAGGTTACCTTCAACGACGGTACCAATCCTGACAACTACGATGTGACCATCGTTCCCGGCACCTTCACGGTGGCGGCGATTGAGACCCCGGTCGTGGTGACGATTACCGGTAACACGGCGACGGGCGAGTACAACGGCCAGCAGCACGAAGCCGAAGGATACAGCGTCAGCATCAGCGATGAGAGCGGCCTGTACACCGAGAACGACTTCCGCTTCAACGACACGGCGAAGGCGGTTCTGATAAACGCCGGCACGCAGGCGATGGGCCTTGCGGCTGAGCAGTTCGAGAACACGAACGCGAACTTCGCGAACGTGACCTTCAACGTAACCGACGGCTCCGTGACCGTGACCAAGAAGGCGGTTACCCTGACGAGCGGCTCCGCGAGCAAGATGTACGACGGCTCTGCGCTGGTCAGCCAGGAAGTCACCGCGGAAGGCTTTGTGGGCAGCGAGGGCGCCTCTTACGACGTGACCGGCAGCCAGCTTAACGCCGGTTCCTCCGAGAACAGCTTCACCTACGAGCTGAACGAGGGCACCATCGCGGACAACTACGAGATCAGCACCGTAAGCGGCACCCTGACCGTGACCAAGAGAACCCTGATCCTCACCTCTGAGGATGTGACGACGCCTTACGACGGAACCACCAAGGGCGGCTCCGAAATCAAGGTGACCGAAGGCGGCGACGGATTCGTCCCCGGCGAGGGCGCGACCTACAACGGTACCGCGACGCAGACGACAGTCGGCACCACCGAAAACACCTTCGAGGTTACCTTCAACGAAGGCACGAATCCTGACAACTACGAAGTGACGGTCGTCCCGGGCACCCTGAACGTGACCAACGCGGATGCTCAGCTCGAAATTACCGTCACCGCAAAGAGCGACTCTATGGCTTATGACGGCGCCGAGCATAGCGTGAGCGGCTTCGAGACGCTGGAGTTCACCGTGAACGGCGAGGTCTTCACCGTGTCCGGTCTGGAAACCAGCAACCCCAGCGCTGTGGCGGCGGGGACATATGCCAATAACATTACGGGTACGGCGGTTGTGACCGACGCCCAGGGCAACGACGTTACCGCTCAGTTCGCGGTCTACACCGTGAACGGCGCCCTGACGATCAGCCCGGCTGAGCTCACCGTCAAGACCGAAAGCGCGACCAAGACCTACGACGGCACCGTCCTTACGGCAGGCGCCTCCGTGGAAGGCCTGGTCGGCGACGACACCGCGACCGTGACCGCGACCGGCAGCCAGAAGCTGGTCGGCTCCTCCAAGAACACCTACAGCCTGAGCTGGGGCTCTGAGGAGATGGCTGCGAACTACACCATCAAGGAAGAACTTGGTACCCTGACCGTGACCGACGGCAGCGGCTCTACCGGTGGCGACCCGAGCGATCCCAGCGGCGATCCCTCCGGTGACAACCCCGGCGGCAGCGACCCGATCGACCCGAAGAACGTCGTGACCAAGTCCCATGAAGACAGAACCTACAAGGTCGGCGAAGAAGTCACCTTCACCATCCAGGTGGTTAACATCTACGACGAAGTGAAGACGATTACCCTGACCGAGCTTGAGGGCGTGACCCTGGAGCAGAGCGTGTTCGAGAACGTCGAGCCCGGCGCAGTCGTTGAGACGATGGCGAGATATACCGTGACCGAGGCTGACGCCGTGAGCGGCGGCTTCACCAACAAGGTGACCGTTTCTTACAGCGGCGAGAGCACCGAGATTACCGGTGTGGATCCCGAGCCCGTCATTCCGGACAACGCAAAGGCGTCCATGAAGGTCGAAAAGACCACCGACAAGACCGGCAAGGCCGCGCTTGACGAGGTGATCACCTATACCATCAAGGTCACCAACAACGGCAACCTGACCCTGACCGAGATCGTGGTCAAGGACGAGCTGACCGGCCTCGAGGAGACCATCGACACGCTGGCCGTAGGCGAAAGCCGCGAGTTCACGACCGAGTACACCGTGACCGAGGAAGACATCCTGGCCGGCAAGATCGTGAACACCGCGACCGCGACCGGCAAAGGCCCGGAGACCCCGAGCGGCTCCGATGATCCGAGTGGTTCCTCCGATGATCCGTCCGGCGACAACCCGGGCGGCGAGACCGAGCGCAAGGATCCCGAACCGGCCGAGGGTACCGTGACCGTGCTGACCGAGGACCCGACCCCCTCTATGAAGGTTGAAAAGACCTCCGACAAGGCGGAAGACGCAGTCGTGGCCCTGGGCGAGACGATCAACTATACGATCGTTGTGACCAACAACGGTAACCTGACCCTCACCGACATCAACGTCGTCGACGAGCTGGTCGGACTTGATACCACCATTCCGGAACTCCTTCCGGGCGAAGAAATGACCTTCAATGTCAGCTACCGAGTGACCTCGGATGACATCCTGAAGGGTAAGGTCGTGAACACCGCGACTGCGACCGGCAAGGGACCCGAGAATCCGGATGATCCGGAGAGCTCGTACGATCCCGACCCGGCGGCCGGTACCACCGAGACCCAGACCGAAGAGCCCAACGCGTCCATGAAGGTCGAAAAGACCGCCGGCACCGAAGGCCCCGTCAAGCTGGATGAGGTGATTACCTACACGATCACCGTGACGAACGACGGCAACCTGCCGCTGTATGACATCACCGTGACCGATGATCTGACCGGCATGTCCGAGGTGATTGAGAGCCTCGAAGCCGGCAAGTCCCGGAGCTTCACGACGACATATACCGTGACCGAGGAAGACCTGCTGAAGGGCTCCATCGTGAACGTCGCGACGGCCGAAGGCAAGGGCCCGGAGAAACCGGCTGACTCCGATGATCCGAGCGGCTCCTCCGACAACCCGAGCGGTTCCTCCGACAATCCGTCCGGCAGCTCCGACAACCCGAGTGGCTCCTCTGACAACCCGAGCGGTTCCTCTGACAATCCGTCCGGCACCTCCGAGACCATCGATCCCGATCCGACGAGCGGCCGTAATGAGATCAAGACCGAAGAGCCGAAGGGCGTCCTGACCGTCAAGAAGACCTCTGACGTCGAAGGCACCGTCAAGGCGGGCGACACGATCAACTACACGATCGCCGTCACCAACGAGGGTAACCTGACCATGACCGGCATCAAGGTCGTGGACGAGCTGGTCGGCCTGAACACCACGATCCCCGAGCTGCTGCCCGGCGAGACGATTGAGTTCAAGATGAGCTACCGCGTCACCAAGGCGGACTCCGCTGCGGGACAGGTCGTCAACCATGCTTCCGCTCAGGGTACCGACTCCGGCGATAACGAAATCACCGGCGAGGACGAAATCACCAACAGCGTGGAGCCGTCCTACAACCTGACCATCCATTACGTTAACGAAGCCGGCGAGACCTTGGCCGATGACTTCGTGGGCGAGTACGAAGCGGGTGCTTCCTTCAGTATCGCCAGCCCGGCGGTCAGCGGTTATCAGGCGCAGTTCAGCGTCGTTACCGCTCCCGAAGGCGGCATGCCGGAGAGAGATCTTGAGCTGACCGTGGTCTACACGGTGCTCCGGAGAGAGACCTCCACTCCGACGGAAGAGTCCACTCCTGCCGAAGAGTCTTCCGAGGAAGTCTCCACACCTTCCGAGAACTACGAGCCGACCGAAGGCTCCACCCCGACCGAGGAATCCGCTCCGGTCGAGGACAACCCGAATGACAGCCAGCCCGAAGGCCAGATCGTCATCAACGAGGACGGCACGATTGAGCTGATCCCGATTGACGATGTGAACACTCCTGCCGGACGTTTCGGCGAGGGCGAGACCTGTAACATCCTCCCGTTCCTGCTGCTCCTGGCGGCGATGATCGTCGAAGCGTTCTACACCAAGTACGCCAAGAAGGAACAGAAGAGAATTCAGGACCTCAAAAAAGAAGCCGGCGAAGACTAACACCAGAAAGGATTAATTAAAGGAGGTTTGTGAAATGATTGAATCGTATTACTACGCAATGCATAGCATCGGATTACACCTTTTCACCATCCCGGCGATTATCGTTCTGGTCGCGATGGTCATCATCGGTGTGTGTCACCACAGGAATCAGAAGAAACGCGAAGAAGAAGCAAAAGCGGTTGAGGCGAAAGCCTCAACCGCAAGCGGTGAAACCGCTGGAAGAAGCACCGATGGCGCTTCTTCCGGTGGAACCAAGACGGAAGAGGCGAAAGCCTCAACCGCTGAGCCTGCTGAGCCTGTTGAATCTGTTCCTGACGAAGCTGCCCCCGGTCCGGAAGTTTCCGAACCGCTGCCTGAAGAAGCCCCTCTCAATTAATAAAGGAAAAGGAGAAAAAAGATGAAAGACGAATGGTTGTTCCTTGTATCTCATACATCCATGCGGATTGACCTGCTTGCGATTCTTGCCCTCCTGGTCCTGATTGGAGTGGTGGCGTTCTTCCTGTATCAGCACAAGAAGTTCAAGGACGAAGAAGAGCGGCTTGAAAAGCTCATCGCCGACACAGCAAGCGGTGCCTACATGGTATCCGACGCTGCGGCTGCGGGTGCTGCCGCCGGCCCTGCCGGCCCCGCCCGCGATGCCCGTGCTGACGGTCCGGCCCATGCTCGCGAAGAAGTGGCACCGGAAAAAGACAGTTAAAGAGCAAAGGGCAGAAATTGAATCGATAATCAAAGATTTGCAAGGGCCGCACGCCATCAGGCGCGCGGCCCTTAACTATTCTTTTGGCCGCCCCCGGCTGCCCGGCCGGTCATGGTACTGCCTTCGCCCGGCCGGTCACGTAAAATGGCCTTCAGAAGAACCATTTCCACCAACGCCTTTTTTGGCCGACTCCATAGCGTTGGTGGAAAAGGTCCATTTAAGACTTGATTTACGTGACCGCGGCCTCGACGACTCAAAAGCGTTGGCGGAGAAGTTCCGAAAGCAATCCAAATTACGTGACTTCTTGAAGGGCTAAAATGAGCGTTGGTGGAAAACGGTTTAAACAAACACAAATTACGTGACCAACTTCCAATGAGGTTAAAAGAGGGGCTTGATATCTTACTTATAAGAAAAAGTAGAGAAAGAAGAGAAAGTAGAAAAAGTAGAGAAAGTAGAGAAAGTAGAGAAAGTAGAGAAAGAAGCAACTCTTAGGAACCTCTAAGATTTGATCAGTTGAAAAACCAAAGGCATCCCCCTTGCACTCCGTAGGCATGTGCGGTAGAATACTTCGTGACCAAGGAATGTGATGTCTTCAGGGCGGGGTGAAATTCCCCACCGGCAGTAAAGTCTGCGAACCGCGGCGCCTCTGGCGCGCGGCCGACCCGGCGAAATTCCGGGACCGACAGTATAGTCTGGATGGGAGAAGGCGTGGTTTACGAGAAAGTGCGAGACCAAAGCGGCGGCTCATGGGCCGGCAGCGGTCAGAACTTAAACATCTCAAAACCCCCGGAAGGCAGGTGCTTTCCGGGGATTATTTTATGAAAAGAGCCAAAGCCGATGGACGATGTCACGGCTGATGTCACCGGCTTGAGCCGGGGCGGAAGGCGATTGTCCGGCGGCTGATTTTGGCTCAAACGGAGGTGTTTTATGCAAGACGCAAGAACAAAAAAAGTAGTAACTTTGGGGATGATGGCCGCAGTCGCGTACCTGCTCATGGTGTTCATCCGCATTCCGATGGTTTCGTTTTTGAAGTACGAGCCGAAGGATGTTGTGCTGGTCATCGCGGGGTTCATCTTCGGGCCGGTCGAGGCGTTCGCGGTGTCGTTCGTGGTGTGCTTGATTGAGATGGTGACCGTTTCGGATACGGGCTGGATCGGTGCGGTGATGAACCTTCTTTCGAGTGCGAGCTTCGCTTGCACGGCGGCGCTGATCTACCGCAAGAACCGGACACTGAAGGGCGCTATCTGGGGCCTTGTGGCGGGCGTTGCGGCGATGGTCGTGGTCATGCTGCTGTGGAACTACTTGCTGACGCCCATCTACATGGGCTATCCGCGGGAGGCCGTCGC
>Ga0065709_1029713_pt1 | contig 13592 bp, 8 predicted proteins | sample Hoacrofraction14_2_FD_59096 | JGI IMG/M metagenome (GOLD analysis project Ga0065709, IMG submission 59096) | Hoatzin crop microbial communities from Cojedes, Venezuela, sample from fiber fraction 14 v1 | ecosystem: Host-associated > Birds > Digestive system > Esophagus > Crop | place: Venezuela...
GTGAACTATCACTCAGGGGAGGAGTTGGACTATGGGTCTGGGTATATTGCAGTATGGGGCATCCATCCTGCTGATGTGTCGCAGCATCCACAGCCGATTGGTGGTGGAATGAGGTATGATACTGATGTGTTCTCGTCTGTTGAGAAGACTGCTGATATGCTTAGGATAGTGTCTAAGCCTTGTTCTCGTGTGTCTACATCTGTCGTTGCCGCATCTGTCAAGGAAGCGGAACTGAATAATGCTTCTGCCTTTACTGCCTTTGTAAAGGGTGACCGCTAGGCTACATGCTTGTGGCTGCGCTGGTTGCGGAACTTGTGGCAGATGAGGTGGAGGAAGATGAACTGCTGGCTCCGCCCATTACATCATCGTTCTCGATGGTGCGCTTAGCCTTCTTGACGCTGATGCCCTGCTTTCCGAACTTGTACTGAATCTCAAAGGAGAGGTGGCGGATGGGGATCTTCATGGTGTTGTCGTAGGTGAAGCCGTTGCCTTCGGAGTGGGAGAATATCTCCATCTTGCCGCTGGTTAGGTTGCTTACACCGCGAAGGGTGAGGCTGAGTTTATCTTCAAGGAAAGACTTGCTGAGGGAAAGGACTCCGATGGCCATGCCGCTGTTGTAGCCCTGTAGGCTGTAGTTTTTGCTGCCGCCGAAGATGTTGCCGCTGATGGTGAAGTTCTTGGGGAGAGTCTGTTGCGCTCCAAGCATGCCGTTTATGCTCCAGCCGCCGTTCTCCTGGTCGAGTTCTTCGCTCTTCCAATGGCTGTAGGCTGCGCTTGTGTTGGCGTAGATGCGGGTCTTTGGCGTGGCGTTCCAGTTGATGAAGACATTGCCGCCGAGGTCGTAGTTCTTGACTATGTTGCCGTAGGTGGAGTATCTGATGCCGTCTTTGGAGAAGGAGTAGTTCTCGATGCCGTTGCCGCAGTAGTTGAGGCCCAGCTTGGCGCTGATGACGAACTTGGGGCTGAAGGAGTTGTAGATGATGTTGAACCTTTGGCGACGTTCTGCGTCCAGGTCGGGGTTGCCGTAGCTGATGTTGGTGGGGGTGGACTGCTCTACGAAGGGGTTGAGGTAGTTGATGCCGGGGCGACGGATGCGCATGTTGTAGGCTATGCCGATGTTGCTGGTCTGCGACAGGTTCCACTGCAGGCTGATGTTGGGCACGAGGTTGCCGTACTGGACATCGAAGTTGTCGCTGCTGCCATCGTGGAAGTTCATGGACTGCCAAGTGTGCTCGTAGCGGAGGCCTGCTTTGAGGCCAAACTTGCCGAAGCTGCCGGAGTACTCGGCGTAGGCCGCTCCGATGTGGTTGTAGTGGTCGTAATCGCTGCTGTTTGTCTCGCTAAGGAGCCAGTCGTTGCCGCTTGCAAGATAGTAGTCGTCATCTGCCGAGTTGTGGCGGAAGATGTACTTAAGGCCGGTGCTAAGTTCCTGGTTGTCAGAGATTGGCGTGGTGTAGTCGGCCTGGAAGGTATGCTCCTGGGTATTGTCGTCCTGCTCGGTCTTCCAGCTGGGGATGGTGTCGCCGGTAAGGCTGGTGATGGTCTCGGTTGCATCAGATGTTGAAGGCTCTCCCGAATATCTGTAGGAAAGGGTTAGCATCTTGTCCTTGGCATTGGGGAAGCTGTGCTGATAGTCGAAGCTGGCTTCTAGGCCACTGTAGCGCCATTTGTTGTCAGTCTCGTCGCTGTAGCTGTAGACGCTGGTGCCGTTTGTGAAGGCTTCGAAGAGGCCTGTCGACAGGTTGTTGTTGCCGAACCTCTGGATGCCCATGCTGGCGGTGAAGAGGTTGAGGGTGTCAAGCTCGTAACTGGCGCTGAGTTCGCCGAAGAGCATGGGGTTCTTGCTATCGATGTCCTTGGTCTGGGTGTATTCCATGTCGTTGGAGGTCTGCTCGACAAGATAGTCGACCTCGTTTACATCACGACCGCCGTTCAGGTTGGCTCCAAAGCCCCATTTGCCCTTTTGGGCGTTGAGGAAAAGGCCGCCCTTGAGGCTGCCACGGGTATCTACGGATGCGCTTACGCTGCCGTAGACGCCATCTGCCACGGCTTTGGATGATGCGGCTGCGGTGATGAGGTTAAGCACGCCACCTGTGCCTTCCGCGTCGTATTTGGCTCCAGGGTTGGTGATTACCTCGATGGACTTTACGGAGCTGGCGGGCATGACCTTGAAGATTTGTGAAGCGTTGCTGGAGAGCATCTGGTTGGGCTTGCCGTCAACATAGACCTTGAAACTGCTGCTGCCGTTTACGGTGATGTTGTCCTGACCGTCTACCGTAACCATTGGTACTTTGCGGAGCATCTCCAGCACGGTGTTCGCCTTGGCGTCAACATCGCCTTCCACATCGTAGGTGGTCTTGTCTACATCTACCTTTACCAGAGTCCTTAGGGCAGATGCGGTGGCGCCCTTCAGGGCCTGAATGTCATCTTCAATGGGGATGTCGCCGAGGTCTACTATGCCGCCATTTGCGGTAAATGTCCGCTCTACGGTCTTGCGGCCCATGTTCTCGATGCTGAGTTTGAGGCCTCCGCTCTTGTTTGTCCTAAGGTTGAATACTCCGAGGCTATCTGTAATAGTATATGTAAAAGGGGAGTCTGATGCTTGTTCGAAGACTTGTACGACCGCTGCTACTTCTCCAATGCCGCTGCTTGCGTCTACTACTTTTCCTTTAATTGTTGTCTGCGCAAAGGCGCTAAGCTCAATAAATGTTAGGAATACAACTACTGACTTTTTCATTTTTAGGTGTCCTAGTTTAATAATACACCGCAAAGGTAGATATAATTTTCAAATAGGCAAGGAAATTTTCTGCAATTTTCGTGCAATTCAAAAATATTTTCTATCTTTGCAGCCGCAAAAAATGACAATAACGAAAAGGAGGTGATTTTAAGATGATTATTGTACCCGTAAAAGATGGTGAGAATATTGAGCGCGCGCTTAAGAAATTCAAGCGTAAGTTCGAGAAGACCGGTGCTGTCCGTGAGCTCCGCGCCCGCAAGAACTTTGTGAAGCCCTCTATGAAGAACCGCCTCGCACGCGAGAAGGCCATCTATGTACAGAAGCTTCGCACTGCCGAGGAGCAGTAAAATCACTTCTTATAAAGATAAAAGGTCAGGAAGAAATTCCCGACCTTTTTTTATTATTGCTTCTTTTATTTTATGGCATCGATGAAGTCCTGCATGCCTTCGGTGGCTTTCTTCTTGATGTGGTGGATGCGGCGGTCAAAGGCAGGGACATCCTTGGGGTCGATGATGTAGATGGGGGCGTCGGCCGGGGCGTAGCGGTAGAGGCTGGCGGCGGGGTAGACCGATAGGGAAGTGCCTACAATCAGCACGATATCTGCCTTGCTGACGATGTCGATGGCCTTGTCCATCTTGGGTACGGCCTCGCCAAAGAAGACGATGTGGGGCCTTAACTGCGCTCCGTTGGGGGCCTTATCGCCAAGATTTACCTCGTCGTAGCCCACATCGAAGACCTGGGCCTCGGAGTAGCCGTCTCTATCGTTGTAGGTGTTCTCCGGGCGGACCTTGGTGGCCTCTCCGTGAAGATGAACAACGCGGGTGCTGCCTGCACGCTCGTGGAGATTGTCTACATTCTGCGTAATGACATCTACCTCGTAATTATCTTCAAGAGAGGCAATTGCCTTGTGTGCGGCATTCGGTTTTGCCTCCTTTAGGTTGGCCCTTTCCATGTTGTAGAAGGAGAGCACTTTGGCCCTGTCGCGGTACCAGCCCTCGATGGATGCGACCTCCATCGGGTCGTAGTTGTCCCAGAGCCCGCCGTTATCGCGGTAGGTTCCAAGCCCGGATTCGGCGCTGACACCCGCTCCGGTGAGTACTGCAATGCGTTTCTTTGCCATTAGTCCTTGAGTTCAAAATAGTACTTGCGTGCCCAGTATTCGAACAGGGGGTCCAGAACCTGCGGCTCGTCGTTCTCGTTGAATGTGATGATTTCCTTCTTGCAGAGGGCGTCCTTGAGGCGGCGCACATTGGCAGATGAGTTTAGCGAGTAGCGCTTGATGACCTCTGCCGAACTGAACTTGGTGTGCCCCTCCAGAATGGCCTTGAGCAGGCTGACCTGGAAACTCGTGAGGTCCTCCATGATGGAGATGAACCTAGGGGTGTGGATGGCAATCATCATGTTAAGTGCCTCTATCAGAATGGGTTCCATGATGTAACCCTTGCTGAGGGAGTCGCAGATGGCGGCAAAGTGGTTGATGTACCAGACATTGTTGCGGAAGAGTTTGCAGACGCCCAGCATCAAGTCGCGCTCGATTACCTTGCCGCTGGTGAGGAAGCCTCTTACGGTGTAGTCGATAATCTCCTTGGCATCTACCTCGCTAAGATGCAGGGGCTCAACGCTGCGGCGGAAATGTCCGAAGGACTCGAAGATATCCTTCATTGCATTCACCTGGGACCCTGCAAGAATGTAGGAGCATGCTGCCTTCTGATCCGGGGTGGCTGCATCCAGCACCTCTTCGAACAGACGGAGGACATGGTCCCCGTTCTCGCTGAGTACCATATCCTGGAACTCATTTATTATTATATATATGTGTTTTCCGCTGGCTGCGGCTGCCCTGTGACCCAGGGAGAAGATGGCGCGGATGTCATCGTCGTCGATGTCCCAGTTGAGGGAAACCATTCTGCCATTCTCTGCGAAGTCGTTGGCGTCGAACACGAAGTGGGTTCCTGCCAGGTACTTCTGGGTGAGTCCGGCGAACTCCGACGGGGTAGTGCCAAGCAGGCGCATGACCGACCCCGCGAACTTGTTCATCAAATCGTAGGTGGTTCTGGTGTTAAGCAGAGAGAATTCTGCAACATCGAACTGGACACCCTGTATCTTCATATTATATAAGGTCTGCTGGATGAGCGACCTCTTGCCTGTCTTGGGGGGCTCGGAGAGAACTACATTCTCGCCAGCCTTGAGCAGGTTCCCAAGGATTACTGCATCGTTCTTGCGGCCGATAAAGTTCTTGCCGGTGACATGCTTGCTATAAATAAACGGACTATCCATTACGCTTAGGTGTAGTAACAAAAATGTTTTGCAAAAATATAAGCAATAATTTAAATAAACTAGCATTGTTAATAAAGTGTTGAAATTTTGTATTTTCATTTAATTTGCCTAACTTTACACACAACAATAAATTAGTTAGAAGTGTACTCGCTTTTACACTTACGGCAGAAATAAAAATTAGCACCTATGAAAAGTTGCAAACCAACCCTAACCCGGGCTGGACTATGGTTAGTCTTTGCCCTAATCTTTCTCCTGCCGTGTTCCACATACGCGCAAAAGCCGGGAGATAAGATTACAGTGACGGGAGTTGTGACCGACGAAAGCGGGCAACCGCTGCCTGGTGCGGGAGTTTTGGTCAAAGGCACCACGAATGGTGTCGCTACCGGTGTAGATGGCCATTATACCCTCACCTTCCGACCTAAATCCGACAAAGGCAGCGTGATTGTGTACTCTTTCATTGGTTGTGAATCCCAGGAACGCACCGTGAGTGCATCAACAACAATCAACATTACCCTAAGGGATGATTCCCAGCTGGACGCAGTTGTGGTCAACGGCTTCTACGACCAGCCAAAGGAGACCTTTACAGGCTCGGCCACCACAATCAGTGGCGAGGAACTGGTTCAGGTGTCTCCAACCAATCTTGTGGGAAGCATCGCCGCCCTTACTCCTGGTATGGTACTCGTGGAAAACAACGCGTCGGGATCCAACCCTAATGCCGTACCTTCGTTGCTCATCCGTGGAGCTAACACGCTGATTACCAACGAAAGTGAGGAAGGTGTTAACAACCCGCTCATCATGCTCGACGGTGTTGAAATCTCCATGGAGGAGCTCTACGACCTTGACATCTACGATATCGAACGCGTGGATGTGCTCAAGGACGCTTCTGCGACCATCCTCTATGGTGAGCAGGGCGCAAATGGCGTTATCGTAATCGAGCGCAAGAGGGTAGAGGGAGGCAAACTTCGCCTGAACTACAACTTCTCGCCTAGGTTCAGCATCCCTGACCTGAGTTCCTACAACCTTACCAATGCCGAGCAGAAACTTGAGCTCGAGAGGTTGGCAGGACTTTATGATTCTTCGGACGGGTCTCTGGACAGGGCTTACGACTGGAAACTTCAGCAGGTTCGTAAGGGCGTGAACACCAATTGGCTCAAGGCTCCGCTCCGTGTGCCTTTCAGCCACAACCATTCACTTAGCCTTAGCAACCGTACCGATGCTTTGGAGTTCCGCACCAACCTGAACTTCAACGATACCTACGGTGTTATGAAGGGAGATAATCGCCGCAACTTTGGCGTTAACTTCAATATCACCTACCACCTTCGCGACAAGTTGACCTTGAGCTACAAGAGTTCCTTCTCTATGACCAATAGCCAGGACTCACCATACGGTTCCTTCAGCCAGTATGTGAAGATGAATCCTTATTGGTCGGTGTACGATGAAGATGGAGACCTCATCCCTACCTACTACTTCGACCCTTATAATACTTCGTCTACCAGCACCGCAAATCCGCTTTACGATGCTACGCTCTCAAGTTTCTCCAAGACAAAGAGCCAGAATTTTACCAATTCGCTTAGCGGCCGCTGGAATGTGACCAAGAACTTCTACATCACCGGCCAGGGCAATATCGGCATGTCATGGGGTTCGGGAGATACATACGAATCCCCTGAATCATCTGATAATCTGGCAGTTGCAGATATTACCAAACGAGGCAGTTATGCCTTCTCGCGCCGCAACGGCTTCACCACCGATGGCAAGATTGTGCTGAACTACGGTAAGTCTCTGGACAACAAGGGGTCCATGTTCCGTCTCAGTGGTGGTTCCAATATCAAGTACACCCGATCCCAGAGCGCATCTGGTAGCGCAATCGGCTTCCTTAAGGACGAACTCTCCGACATTAGCTTTGCGCTGAGTTATCCTACCAGTGGCAGCCCCAGCGGCACCGACCGCATCTCCACTCAGGTGGGCTTCTTCGCAAACGCAAACTTCAGCCTCTGGAACCGCTACTTCCTTGATGCATCCTACAGGGCATCCGGTTCTTCCCGCTTTGGTAGCAAGAACTCCTTTGCTCCATTCTGGGCGCTGGGTGCAGGCTGGAATATCCACAACGAGAAGTTCGCAAAGGACTGGGACTGGCTGAATACACTGGTTCTGCGCTATTCCGTTGGTTACACCGGAAGTGTTTCCTTCGACTACTACCAGGCCAAGACGGTCTACCAGTATAGCTCCAACTATAAATACTATACAGGTATTGGTTCTGTTCCCAAGCAGATGGGTAATCCCGATTTGAAATGGCAGAGGACCCTGAACAACAATGTTGGCCTTACCGCTGCCTTCCTGGACCATCGCTTTAACGCAAGTCTGGACTTCTACTCCAACACCACCTACGACATGCTGATGCCAATCAACCTCCCGCCATCGGTAGGTACAACATCGATGAATGTCAACTTCGGTCAGATAAACAACAAGGGTATCGACCTGAGCCTGTCGGGGCAGATTATCCGCACCAACAATTGGTTCTGGAGCGCCACGATCACCGGTGGCCATGTCATGGACCGCATTGTCAACATCTCTTCAAGCCTGAAGGGAACCGAGGTGACCAATTCGGATGATAGCAGCAAGCCTAAGATTCTCTTCGAAGAAGGTGGATCCCAGTTCGATATCTACTGTATGCGTTCGGCAGGTATTGACCCCGCTACTGGCAATGAAATCTTCATCAAGAAAGATGGCAGCTACACCTTTGTGTATGACTCCGATGAGCGTGTGGCTGTAGGTAACACCAACCCTACTTTGCAGGGTTCAATCATGAACACAGTACGCTACAAGGGCTGGTCATTCTCTCTTACCACCTCATATCAGTTCGGCGCCGACTACTACAACACCACCCTTCAGAACAAGGTGGAGAACATAGACCCTTACTATAATGTAGATGCCCGTGCCTTCACCGACCGTTGGAAAGAATCGGGTGACCTGGTCCGCTACCTGCGTATCGACACCAGCGAATCTACCCACTACTCCGAGAGGTTCGTGGAGAAGCGTAACGAAATCTACTTCTCTTCTGCCCAACTTACCTACGACTTCGCCCCGAAGTCCATCAGTAAGTTCGGTCTTCGCAAACTGGTTGTCGGCATAGGTCTTTCCGACATTGGCTATCTTTCTACAGTCAAGTTTGAAAGGGGTACATCCTATCCTTACTGCCGTGCAATCAACCTTATCTTCCGTCCAACCTTCTGATGAACATGGCTATGAAAAGAATATTTTTACTTAGTTTGCTTGCAGCATCTGCAATGTTTGTAGGATGCTCCAAGTTCCTTGATGTCAACCCTAAGGGTGAGACTTTCGATGCCGACATGTTCACTAATGAAGATGGATGGCAGGATGCCCTTTATGGTGTTTACAGCGAGATAGCACAGAATACCAACCTCTTCAAGGGCTATCTTTCATATTGCCCCGAGGTTATGAGCCAGAATGTTACATGCGTAAACTATTATGTGCTAGGCTCTTTGTCCCTTGGTGACTGGTACAGTACAGGCCCTGCCGGCATCCGTGAGAAAATCTGGTCAGATGCCTACGAGGCCATCAACCACTTGAACAATATCATTGCCCATGCTGAAGATGCAGATGCATCCGATTTTAAGTACTTTAACCTCTATTATGGTGAGGCTCTGGCACTTAGGGCGTTTTTGCATTTCGAATTGATTCGCCTTTACGGGGCTCCCTACTGGGCTTCAGCATCCGATAAGGCCACTTGCATCCCTTATGTAGAGAACTACTCCTTCGATGTTACCGATTTCAGTTCGTGGGACGATGCTTTCGCCAAGGTGCTGCGTGACCTTAAGCAGGCAGAGGAACTGCTTGCCCGGGATGAGGAATTCGTTCCAGAGGTCCGCACCAATTCCGCTACAGGCTTTACCGATGCCCGTATCACCCATCTCAACCTCTATGCAGTGCAGGCTCTGATTGCCCGCGTATACTGGACTATGGACGATATGGCAAATGCCGCCATCTACGCCCAAAAGGTAATCGACAGCGGTAAGTTCAGTTTTAGGCCAAAGAGCGCATTTGTGCAGGCAGATAATGGTACACTCGACCTGGATGAGACCCTGTTTGGACTCTATATCGACGATGAGACTTCCATCGCCCGCCAGTACGCCCTTACAGGAACTTCCACCTCGTCCTTCAGTCTCGCAAGCGACGCCATCCAACTCTACGAGGAAGGCTCGTCTGCAAGCCAGACCGATTATAGGCTCGGTGCTTGGTTCGATGTGTCGGATGTTCTGCTCAAGAAACTCGTGAATACCATCTTCTACGATGAGTCATCTGCCTCATACACAGGAAGTTCCATTCTTGGAATCAATGTGCTGAGAATCCCTGAAATGTATTATATTCTGGCCGAATATTATTTGGATTCAGATAATGCCAAGGCTATTGAATATTACGATGCAGTTGCAGTAAGTCGCGGACTGGATGCCCTTTCTGAGACAGGGGAGAGCCTGACCCATGAGATGCTGTTTAACGAACGCCGCAAGGAATTCTATGGTGAGGGCTTTACCTGGCACGAGATGAAAAAGCTTGCGATGGATATCACCACAACTACCGGAGATGTGCTTCCCGGTAATGTTGCTGCTACTTATACGATGCCTGTTCCCGATAGTGAGAGCGAGGCCCGTGAAAATCTAGAATAGGAGGTAATGCCATGAAAAACAATATTTTAGCCATATTGGCAATTGCTACTCTGGCAGTAGGATGCAAGGATACCTGGCTGATGTACGACACCACCCAGACCGACCATATCTACTTTCAGGAAATAACCCAGAAGCATATCTACTCCTTTGCTCTGCTGGATGTTGACACGCTTGCCGTTTCCACCACGGTTTATGTGATGGGACAGCCTTCCGATGAGGATAGGGTATACAAGGTGTCAGCAGTAGATGTTGAGGCAGGGGATACTCTTTCCGTCGGTTCCGTAACCTATCCTCTGGTCAGCGCAGTTGAAGGTGAAGACTATATCCTTGGCGACCTTGTAATTCCCGCTGGAGAGGTCTCAGGAACCCTTACCGTAAACCTTCTGCGTAGCGCCAAGATGCTGGACTCCTGCTATGTGCGTGTCGGCATCAAGCTGGATACCAGCGATGTATTCCTGCCTTGTGCAACCGACAGTACCCGTACAACCGCCATCATGTCACCTTATTATTATGTATATGTGAATGATGGCGAGCCTTCGTGCCCCGTTTGGTGGCGTAATTCTTCCAGCGCAGACCCGGGTTGGGACTACGACCTCGGCAATTTCTATCCCGAGAAGTTCCGTAAGATGCTGGCTCTCTACCATGAGTGCGGGCAGAATTCTCCCGTATTCTACGCATATTGCCTTGAGCATTACGGGGAGAATCTGGACGCTGAGCCAGATAAGGCGCTGAATAACAACATGTTAAAGTTCTGGCGTCAGGTTTACATGACTGCTTGGGCCAAGTATGTGTTTGTGCCTCTTTACCAGTATTATTACAGCTATTATGGCTTTGATGTATACTCCCAGACGGGCGATGAGGCCGACCTTCATACCGATTATCCTAATTTCGAGTACATGGGCACCAACTATGTGAACATCAAGAACCGCATAGGCTGGGGCGACCCGATGGACGGAACCTACGGCTTCTTTAATTAATGGAGGAAATGACAATGAAAACGAAAATTCTATATCTAGGAGTGCTTGCCCTGCTTGCAGTGGGCTGCTTTGGGGTAGATGACGAGAATTACCCCACTCTTACCCCCATTAGCATAACTGCTGCTTCGGATACCATTAATGCCGATTTGGGTGTTGAACTGGTGTATAGCGGTGTTAAGGTTGAGAGTGACCTTGAATGCACCTACGAATGGGCCTACGGCGCTCCCGCCAGCGGTACAACCGTGGCCGACCGCAAGTTCGCCAGCATCGAGACCATATCTACATCTCCCACCATTGACTACACCTTCACCAAGATAGGAACATATATCTTAAGGCTGAAGATTGACAATGGCGAGGCTATTGAGTATAGCTATTTTACCCTGAATGTGAACTCCGGCTACGACGAGGGCATTTGCATCCTAAACAACGATGACGAGGGCAATGGCTCGCTGACTTTCATCAAGACCCTGACTTCCGAGGACATCGCAAACGGAGTGCAGGAGGTGTATGAAGATGTATTCGGCAGCATCAATCCTGCCTACAAGCTCAAGAATGCCACCGCCCTGTACATGTCCGACTATACCATCAAGAGCGTGGACTATTCAGGCTTGCTTATTGCCACCAACGATGGCGAGGGCACCATCTATGATGTTGAGGCCCAGACATTTGAGATGTTCTCGGTAGAGTCCATGGCAGAATATGGCACCTACGGCGTCGAGTTTGGTGGCGAGATTGCATCTACCTCTGCATTCGGAAGCTTCTTCCGTAGCGCAGACGGGCGCATCTTCCGCTTTGACATGCAGCTTGGCTATCTGGCAGAGATGGATGATATTGATCCCAGCATCGACCGCTGCTACGGTGCGTTGAGTGCAACTTCCAGCAGCGCAGCATCTTCAATCACCAACATCATGTTCAACGCCGATACCGTTTGTGCGCGTGTGACCGCTTCCGCCGGCCCAAGGTACCTTAGCTTTGATGGGTACAATGTGGTTAATGTGGCAGCAACCCGCTATGGCACAGTGTCTAAGGCCCTGTACATCCTACTTCAGGACAAGGCTGACCCTACATCGTACAAGACCATGACTACCGCTGTCAGCAACAGCGCATGCAGGTCTTCGGCGGCAGGGCGCAGCTTCACCATTGACGACCTGAAGATGGATATCAATTCCAAGATGGTGAATGTCAAGGCTTCGAATGATGTCTATTATACCTACGACAATGCAATCTACCGCTGGTCGCTGACTACCGCTCCCGGTACTTCACCCGCTGTGAATGTGCCTTCTGGTGAGCAGATTGTGGACATTGCCAGCAACTTCATGGGCAAGGCCAAGGGTAGCGATGGCGAGAGTCTGCTATACATCGCAACCTACAACCCTTCCCGTTCCGGCAAGAAGGGCAGCCTCTATGTGGTTGACCTCAGCGTGGATGAAATTGTCAAGTCATACGAGGGCATTTGTGATACTCCCGTAAGTGTAATCTACAAATACAGAGTTAATTAATGAGGAGATTTTCCTTTATTCTGCTGGGTGCTCTGCTGCTTTTAGGCGGCTCCGCATCTGCAAAAGTCCAAAGCATCTCGACCTTCAAAAAGGAAGTAGTTGAGAGTGCGGAGGGCTCCGGCTTTAGTCTTTACAGGACAAAGAAGAACAGGATATTTCTGGAATATCCCCAGAATTTTATTGGACGAAGGCTGCTCGTCGGGGGAACCGTTACCTCGGTGAGCAGTCCCAATTATCTGGATGTTGGAAGAGTCTACGATGAGGCTCCGCAGAGCTATATTGTTGATGTTCAGGACAGTGTGGTGCTGTTAAAGAGCCCGCAGCTGAGTGTGAGTTCAAGCGAAGACTCCTCCAAGGATTTGCTCTCCCGCAGTTTTGCCGATAAAATCTTCCAGAAAATCCCTGTTTCTGCCAAGGATGGGGAAAATGTCATTTTTGACATTACCGATTTGGTAAATACTGCGGCAAGCCGTGGGACAAGTTTTCCCGGTGTGAAGGGGGCTGACGACAAGAATGGCTCGTTTGGGGCCATGAAGGTGTTTGACGATAATGCATCTATTGCCATTACCGCCAACATGGGGTCTGGAGCCAGCAAGAATACCGCCACCATGACCGTGTCGCTGATGCTTCTGTCCGACAGCGAGATGCGTCCGAGGGTGCGTGATTCCAGGGTCGGTGTCTTCAATATCGGAGGTGAGAAGTCCCTGAAATATGATTACGCCACCGCTGAAGATGGCCTTCGTGGTTATAGAATCTGCACCCGTTGGAGGCTTGAGCCTTCCGATGTATCTGCCTGGAAAAAGGGTAAGACCGTAGGCGTGAAGAATCCAATTGTCTGGTACATAGATGATTCCTTCCCTGAGGCTTGGAAGAAGCCCATCAAAAAGGGCGTGCTGGTATGGAACAAGGCCTTTGAAAAATTCGGACTGAAGGATGTGATGCAGGTAAGGGATTTCCCCAAGAATGATAAGGACTTCGATGCAGATAATCTGAAGTACAATTGCGTGCGATATGTGCCCAATACTAGCCGTAACGCATTGTCTACCAGAGTGGTAGACCCTGTGACTGGGGAAATTGTAAGTGCGTCTGTGCATGTGTATAACGATGTGGTGAAACTCCTGCAGGCATGGCGTTTTGTGCAGACCGCTCAGGTGGACGAAAGCGTCCGCGCCAAGACTCTACCCGATGATGTTCTTGCCGAGTCCTTGGCCTATGTGGTCGCTCACGAAATCGGGCATACACTTGGCCTGGAGCATAATATGGCGGCTTCGTCTGCGGTACCTGTGGAGTCTCTGCGTGACCCCGAGTACACCAAAAAGTACGGCACAACTCCTTCCATAATGGACTATGCCCGCTTTAACTATGTGGCCCAGCCCAGCGATAAAAAGGTGTCTCTCACCCCGCCCGAAATCGGCGTATATGA
>Ga0065709_1029714_pt1 | contig 13570 bp, 12 predicted proteins | sample Hoacrofraction14_2_FD_59096 | JGI IMG/M metagenome (GOLD analysis project Ga0065709, IMG submission 59096) | Hoatzin crop microbial communities from Cojedes, Venezuela, sample from fiber fraction 14 v1 | ecosystem: Host-associated > Birds > Digestive system > Esophagus > Crop | place: Venezuela...
GCTTCGCTTCGATTTTTCACCCCCGGTTAAATAGTCCCCTCGTACCTCGGGGAATGACCCTTTCAGGGTCAATGCCGACCATAGGACATACTCGGTTTTTACACTTTCAGGGTCAATGCCGACCATAGGACATACTCGGTTTTTACCCTTTCAGGGTCTTATATACCTACGTGCACATCGCAGGCATTGCCCCTTCAGGGTAAGGGTTGCCGATTTGCGCGCGTGGAAATGAAATCGCAGGCAGCATTGAGAAAACGAAGGGAGTCCTTTCCGGAAACGACTGCAGTCGTTTTCAAAAACCACCGCAGTCGTTTTCAAAAACGACCGCAGTCGTTTTCATTTTCGTCTGCCCCGCCCTGGTCCCTGCGCTGGCACATTCGACCTCTGCGCGGGCAAATTTGCGGCTTTTGCCACAGACGCGCGGGGCCTGCCGCCCCTATGCCCCAAAAGCAGCGAGCGGGGATATGCCATGACGGCACACCCCCGCTCGCATTGGTCCGCGATGCGGTCAGTTGATTTTCCGGATGATTTCCATGCCCTTTCGGAGCGCCTGCTCGTTCATGGGTATGAGATTGTGGTGGCGCTCGGGCAATGCTTTGTGCAGGCCTCGCACCACGTCGTCAACGCTGAGGAAGGGGCGCACCTTGATGAGCCCGCCCAGCACGAGCATGTTGAACACTTTGGGGTTCTGCATCTGCGCCGCGGCCTCCATGGCGTCGATTTGGTAGATGCTGATATCGGCGCGCGTGGGGGGATTGATGATGCCGTAGCCGTCGAAGATGATGGCTCCGCCGGGCTTGACGAGCGGTTCGAAGCGCTCGAGCGAGGGCTGGTTGAGCACAATGGCGGTGTCGTATTGGTTGATGATTGGGGAGCAGATGGGCTGGTCGCTGACGATGACGGTGACATTGGCCGTTCCGCCGCGCTGCTCTGGCCCGTAGGCGGGCATCCAGCTCACTTCCTTGTCTTCCATGATGCCTGCGTAGGCCAGCATCTTGCCCATGGAGAGGACGCCCTGGCCGCCAAAGCCCGATATGATGAGTTCTTCAGTCATTGGGATGTGTGTGTTTGGTTGTTATAGAAGTTAAAGGAGTTATAGAAGTTATCGGAGCCTGCGGCTCCTAGAAGTTAAAGCCGTTAGCAACAGGTGCGGTGGCCAACGTTGTTTTTGGCGAGAGAGCAGTATCGGCTTTTAACTTCTAGCGAACGAAGTGAGCGATAACTTCTCTGACTTCTCTGACTTCCAGATGTCCTTGCTTCTGAGTTGTTCTTTACTTCTTCTCAATCACGCTGCCTTGCTGGTCTTTGAGGTCGCCGAGGGGATAGTAGGGGAGCATGTTGTCCTCCATCCACTGGTTGGCCTGCGCTGGTGTCATTTTCCATCCGCTGGCGCAGGTGCTGACGATTTCCACGAGGTTGCTTCCGCGGTGTGCGAGGGCGTTTTCAAAGGCCTTGCGAATGGCGCGCTTGGCGGCTCGGATGTGTGGCACGGTGTCCACGGCCTGTCGGGTGACGTAGCAGGTGCCTTCGAGGGTGGCTGCGATGTCGGTGAGGTGGAGGGGGAATCCGTGGAGGTCGGCCTGTCGTCCGTAGGGGCAGGTGCTGGTCTTCATTCCCATGAGGGTGGTGGGCGCCATTTGTCCGCCGGTCATGCCGTAGATGGCGTTGTTGATGAAGATGATGGCGATGTTTTCGCCGCGGTTGAGCGCCTGAATGGTCTCGCCGGTTCCGATGCAGGCCAGGTCGCCGTCGCCTTGGTAGGTGAAGACGAGGTGGTCGGGCCAGAGTCGTGTGAGTGCTGAGGCGCAGGCTGGTGCGCGTCCGTGCGCCGCTTCCACCCAGTCGATGTTGAGGTAGCGGTAGGCGAAGACGGCGCATCCCACGGGGCTGATGGCGATGGTGCGGTCTTCCACGCCCATCTCGTCGATGATTTCAGCCACGAGTTTGTGCACCACGCCGTGGCTGCATCCGGGGCAGTAGTGCATGGGGGTGTCGTTCATGAGGCGCGGTTTGCCAGCCACGCGGTTTTTCTCTTGCAGGATGTCTTCTCTGGTCATTGCTCACCTCCTTTCAGCAGTTGTTGCATTTTGTCGTAGATTTCGTTGGGCGAGGGAATCATTCCGCCGCTGCGGCCGTAGAAGCTGACGGGGCATCGGCCTTCCACCTGCGCCCTGACGTCGTTCACCATCTGCCCTTCGTTGGCCTCCACGGTGAGGAGGAATCGGCATTGGCTGGCAAGCGCGGCGATTTCCTTCTTGGGGAAGGGCCAGAGGGTGATGGGGCGGAGCAGTCCGGCCTTCACGCCCTCTTGGCGCAGTTGGTTCACGGCGCTCATGGCGATGCGGGCGCAGCAGCCAAATGCCACGATGGCCACGTCGCAGTCGTCGGTGAGGTAGTGCTCGCAGCGCACTTCCTCGGCCTCGATTTGCTTGTACTTGGCGGTGAGCGCCTTGTTGCGGGCCTCCATGATGGTGGAGTCGAGCTCGAGCGAAGTGAGGATGTTATACTGGCGGTTTTTCAGCCCCAGCCCGTTGGCGGCCCAGGGGCATTGCTGTCGGATTTCCTCGTCGGTGCGGCGCGGATGGAAGGGCGGCAGGGTCACTTTCTCCATCATCTGCCCAATCATGCCATCGCTGAGGATGATGACGGGGTTGCGGTAGCGGAACATGAGTTCCTTGGCCAGTCCCATGTGGTCGGCCATTTCCTGCACGCTGTCGGGCGCCAGCACGATGCAGTGGTAGTCGCCGTTTCCGCCGCCATAGACCGCCTGCACATAGTCGGCCTGGCTGGGCTGAATGGTGCCCAGTCCGGGTCCGCCGCGCCCCACGCTGACGATGAGCCCAGGGATTTCGGCGCCCGCCATGTAGGTGATGCCTTCTTGCATGAGCGCCACGCCGGGGCTCGACGATGACGTCATGGCGCACTTGCCGCTTGCGCCAGCGGCATAGACCATGTTGATGCTGGCCACTTCGCTCTCGGCCTGCAGCACCACCATGCCGGTGGTTTCCCACGGCTTGTCGAGGGCGAGTGTCTCAAGCACCTCGCTCTGTGGCGTGATGGGGTAGCCGAAGAAGCCGTCGTAGCCGTATCGGTACGCTGCTTTGGCAATGGCTTCGTTGCCTTTGAGCAGCACAACTTCCTTCTCGTTCTGTTCCATAGTCATTTCAGTTTTCGTCTTTCATTCGATAGACCGTGATGCAGCCGTCGGGGCAAACCACGGCGCAGCTGGTGCAGCCGGTGCAAGTGAGCGCCGGGTCGTGCTGTTCAGCGTAGTTGTAGCCCTTGTGGTTCACCGTGGCCGCCATGCTGATGAGATGCAGCGGGCAGGCAATGGCGCAGAGCTCGCAGCCCTTGCACCGCTCGGTGTCCACCACAATCGTTCCTCTTATCTTGGCCATAACTTCAGTATTTTAGATTTACGGATTATACATATCTTTATTATAGAAGGCGAGAATCTCTTCGCACATCTGCCGCAGGTGCACCGCGGGGCTCTCGCTGTTGAGCGCGATGGCGGCGTCGTAGTCGGCAAAGCAATGCGGCACGTCCCGCAACTGCCAGTAGCGCTTGCCCCGCTCAATGAGCAGCGCCTCCGTCGCCCCTTCCCGCGCCATCCGCGCCGTCAGTTCCTCTATGGCAGCATCCATCTTTTTAATTACGAATTACGAGTTACGAATTACGAATGTCGCTTCGCGATGGTTGAATTACAAATTATTAAATTAATCATTCTTCATTCTTTCATTTCGCGCAGCGAAAAATTCGTCATTCGTCATTCCACATTCGTCATTTCCTGTGGTCTCTTTCCCTGATTTCCACGCGGCGGATTTTGCCGCTGATGGTCTTCGGGAGTTCATCCACGAACTCAATGACGCGCGGATATTTGTAGGGCGCCGTCTCGCGCTTCACGTGGTCTTGCAGTTCCTTCACCAGCGCGTCGCCCGCCTTGTCCTTCCATTCCTTGCCCAGCACAATCGTGGCCTTCACCACCTCGCCGCGGATGTCGTCTGGCACGCCCGTAATGGCGCACTCCACCACCGCCGGATGGGTCATCAGCGCGCTCTCCACCTCGAACGGGCCAATCCTGTAGCCGCTGCTCTTGATGACATCGTCGGCGCGACCCACAAACCAGTAGTAGCCGTCCTCGTCGTAGTAGGCCAGGTCGCCCGTGTAGTAGCGGCCGTCGTGCCAAATCTCCTTCGTCAGTTCCTCGTTGCGGTAGTAGCAGCAGAACAGGCCAATCGGCTTCTGCTTGTCCGTGCGGATGGCAATCTGCCCCACCTCGCCCTCTCGCGCCAGCGTGCCGTCGGGCTTCACGAGCTCAATGTCGTACTGCGGATTGGGCACGCCCATCGAACCCGGCTTCGGCTCCATCCACGGGAATGTGCCCAGCGTCAGCGTCGTTTCCGTCTGTCCGAAACCCTCCATCAGGCGGATGCCCGTGGCCTTGAAGAACTTGTCGTAGACCGCGCCGTTGAGCGCTTCGCCAGCCGTCGTGCAATACTCCAGGCTCGACAGGTCGTACTTCGTCAGGTCCTCGCGGATGAGGAAACGGTAGATGGTGGGCGGCGCGCAAAACGACGTCACGCGGTACTGCTCAATCTTGTGCAAAATGTCGGCCGGCGTGAACTTCTCGTGGTCATAGACGAACACCGCGGCGCCCACAATCCACTGCCCATACAGTTTTCCCCACACAGCCTTGCCCCAGCCCGTGTCGGCCACGGTGAGGTGCAGGCTCTCTGGCTTCAGGTTGTGCCAGAAAGCGGCCGTCGTGAGGTGGCCCAGGCAATACGTGTGGTCGTGAATCACCATTTTCGGCTCGCCGCTCGTGCCGCTCGTGAAATACATGATGGCGTAGTCCGTGCTTTTGTTGTGCTCCGCGGGGCGGACAAACGGCACGGCCTTCGCCACGCCAGCATTGAAATCCTCCCATCCCTCGGGAATCACGGGGCCGATGCTCACGCGCTTCTCCAGCGTGGGGCAATGCGGCGCAGCGTCGTTCACGTGCGTGATAATCGGCTCGTCGCCGCAGCAAACAATCGCCTTGATGCTCGCCATCTCACACCTATATATAATGTCCTTGGCCGTGAGCAGGAACGTGGCGGGAATGGCCACGGCGCCAATCTTGTGCAGCGCCAGGATGCTCGTCCAGAACTGGTGGCGGCGCTTCATAATCAACATCACCATGTCGCCCTTGCCAATGCCCAGGCTCTGGAAATAGCCCGCCACGCGGTCGCTCTCCAACTTCAGTTCCCTGAACGTGTAGCGCAATTCCTCGCCCTGGTCGTTCGTCCACAGCAGCGCCAGCTTGTCCGGCGCCTCCTCGGCCCAACCATCCACCACATCGTATGCGAAATTGAAATCCTCAGGCACCTTGAACTCCAGGTTCCTGCGGAAATCGTCCATCGAACTAAAACTCGTTTGCTTCAGAAAACGTTCTAACATAGACTCTTGCGTTATCATTCCATCGGGCCTCGGGGAGAAAACTTTTGCCGCGCCATGGCGTTGCACACACTTTGCCCCCGCGCCCAAAATTCACGCCAAAATTACACTTTTTTTTCGTCATAAAGAATGAAAAAAAAGTTAATTTTCACCAATTTGCACCAACTTTGCACAAGTGTGCAACTTTTGCCGCCGATTTTTGCACACGCCCAAAACTCGTGTGCAAGCGATAACGCTGCGCGCAATGAATAATGAACAAATAATAAATAATAATTGGGAAGGCGAAAGTTTCGGACGCTGCGCAACCATTCCACGCCGCCCGAGAGATTTCCTTCCCAATTGTTAATTGTTAATTGTTAATTGTTAATTGTCAGTTCCCTTCTCCTCCCCTGAACTCCTTCGGCGTGCAGCCCGCCTTTTTCTTGAAGAAGCGCGAGAAGTGCTGGGGGTACTGGAAGCCCAGCTCGTCGGCCACTTCGGCAACGCTCTTGTCCGTGCCGAGCAGCAGTTCCTTGCCGCGCTCCACGAGCTGGCCCAGGATGATGTCTTGCGCCGTCTGGCCCGTCAGTTTCTTGATGAGGTCGCCGAAATAGTTGGGCGAAAGGCACGCCTTGTCGGCGAAGAACTTCACCGTTGGCAGGCCGTGCTGCCTCACCTGCCCCGAGGTCATGTACTCGCGCAGGTCGGCCTCAAACGTGGCAAGGATGCCCTGGTTCGTCTGGTTGCGCGTGGTGAACTGGCGGTCGTAGAACCTGAGGCAATATTCCAGGAGCAGCTCGATGCTCATCACGATGATGTCGCGGCTGTGGTGGTCGGTGTCGTTCTCGCTCTCCTGGCGGATTTTGTCCAGACAGTCCATCACGATTTTCCGCTCCTCGTCGCTCATGTGCAGCGCCTCGTTCGAGGTGTAGTTGAAGAACGTGTAGCGGCTCATTTTGCGCGCCAGCGGGGTGCCCTGCAGCAGGCGCTTGTCGAAGAGCAGCGCCGTGCAGTAGGGCGTTTTCTTCGGCTGAATGGGCGTGCAGTGCACCACCTGGCCGGGCCCGATGCACACGATGGTGCCCTCGTCGTAGTCGTAGGTGGTGAGGCCGTACTGCATCTCGCCGCATTTCTGGTGCTTCAGGAAGAGCGCGTAGAAGCCGAAGTTGCACGTTTCGCTCACCAAGTTGCGCGCATTGTCCAGTTCCACCACGCTCACCAGCGGGTTGTAGTTGTCCACGCCATAGAGCTGGCAGTAGCGGTCGGGGCCGTCGAGATGGATGATTTTGCTCATGTCGTTCAGTTTAATCATGGCAAAGATAGGCTTTTTTTTCGACTTACATTGCAAAACGCAGGCAGTTTTTCCGTTGCCGCCGCTTTTCGTTTCAGAAACGACTGCGGTCATTTTCCAAAACGACTGCAGTCGTTTTTCAAAACCACTGCGGTCGTTTTCAAAAACCACTGCGGTCGTTTTCTGAAACGAGTGCGGCCGTTTCTGAAAATGCCGGCGGCTTTTCGGTTCCTGAGTCCGTCAGTCCGCGAGGTATTTCCTGAAGAAAGCCTCAATGGCGTCGAAGGGGATGACGTCCTTGCGGTCGTAGAGGTCCACGTGGTTTGCGCCGGGGATGATGAGCAGTTGCTTGTTGTCGCCCGTGAGGCGCTTGAAGGCGTCCTCGCTGAAGTAGCGGGAGTGGGCCTTTTCGCCGTGAATCATGAGGACGGCGGAGCGGATTTCGTTGCTGTAGCAGAGCAGGGGCATGTTCATGAAGGAGAGCGCGCTGGTGGTGTTCCAGCCGTCGGTGCTGTTGCCCGAGCGCTCGTGATAGCCGCGCGGAGTCTTGTAGTAGGCGTGATAGTCTTTCACGAACTGCGGGGCGTCGTCGGGCAGGGGGTCCACGACGCCGCCTGCGCGCTGGTAGGTGCCATTGCGGTAGTCAGTGGTGCGCTGCGCGTTGAGGGCCTTGCGCTGCTCGTAGCGCTGTTCGGCGTCCATGGCGTCGAAGTAGCCGTTGGCGGTGACGCGGCTCATGTCGTACATGGTGCTGGTGACGGTGGCTTTGATGCGGGTGTCGATGGCGGCGGCGTTGAGTGCCATTCCGCCCCATCCGCAGATGCCGAGAATGCCGATTTGGCTGGGGTTCACGCCAGGCAGGGTACTCAGGAAATCGACTGCTGCGCAGAAGTCTTCGGTGTTGATGTCGGGCGATGCCACGCGGCGGGGCGCACCGTCGCTCTCGCCAGTGAAGGAGGGGTCGAAGGCGATGGCGAGGAATCCGCGCTCAGCGAGTTCCTGCGCGTAGAGGCCGCTGCTCTGCTCCTTGACGGCGCCGAAGGGACCGCTCACGGCAATGGCGGGGCGCCCGCCCTCTGGCGCAGGCGTTTTCGGCTCGTAGAGGTCGGCCGCGAGGTTGATGCCGTAGCGATTGTGGAAATAGACTTTGCGATGGTTCACTCGTGTGCTCTTCGGGAACACTTTGTCCCACGCCTGCTGAGCCTGTGCGGTGCCGATGTTTGCTGCCATAATGAGAAGGATTAAAATGGTCTTTTTCATGTGGTTTTTGCTGTTTCGTGTGGTGGAATTATTGTTTCACGGTGCAAAGTTCGCGCTTTTCCTTGAGGCAGATGCAACCATTTTTCGGGCAAAAAATACCACGTTTACGGATTTTTTGGCGTAAATTTGCGGAAGGAAATTACGAAAACAGTATGTAGAATATAGAAGTTAGAGAAGTTATCGCTCACTTCGTTCGCTAGAAGTTAAAAGCCGATAGTTCTCTTGCGTGCAAACATGGCGTGCCACCGCACCTGATGTGTCGGCTTTAACTTCTAAGGCACGCAGTGCCTGATAACTTCTTTGACTTCTTTAACTTCAAAAAAAAATGAACAAGTTTTTGATTTTGTTACCTGCCGCTGCGGCACTGACGGGCTGCGCGAGCCACCGCACGGCGCCTGAGATGCCTGCGCAGGAACGGCCGCGGATGGCGCGCGAGGCAGAGGCGGAGGAGTATTCGCCGCGCACGCTCATCATTTTCTACGACGCGGAAGTGGGCAAGGCGCCGCTGCTCAAGGCGGTGAAGCGGCTGAAGGCGGAGGTGATGTACGACTACAAGAATTTCAACGGCATCGCCATCGCGCTGCCAGAGGGGAGCGACATTCACGAGGCCATGCGGCAGCTGCAGCAGGTGAAGGGCGTGCTGCAGGTGAATAGGGACAGGATTATGCGGCTGGATTAAGAGCCTCTCCCCCAACCCCTCCCCAAAAAGGGAGGGGAGCAAGGACAGTTGGTTTCTTTTTGGGGAGATAGGAGTTAGGAGATAGGAGATAGCCGATAGTGGGCTTTGGGGGAACAGCGGGCGATGGTTTTGCTTTTCGCACGCCTTTTCCGCCAATTCATCATTGCATCATTCGGCATTAATCATTCGTCAATCGTCACTCGTCATTCGTAATTTTTCCCAGATATTCTGCCGCAAACGGATTTTTTTGCGTAAATTTGCAGCATGTAATCTACTTAAACCCTAAATTTGTATGGCAAAAATCGTTACCATGGGCGAAATCATGCTTCGCCTCTCACCCACTGGCACGCACCGTTTCGTGCAGGCTGAGTCGTTCAAAATCATTCCCGGCGGCGGCGAGGCCAATGTGGCTGTCAGCCTGGCCAACTTCGGACACGAGAGTGTGTTCGTGACTAAACTGCCAAAGCACGAAATCGGCCAGATTGCCGTGAACGCGCTGCGCCGCTATGGCGTCTGCACCGACCACATTGCGCGCGGCGGCGACCGCATCGGCCTCTACTATGCTGAGACTGGCGCGAGCATGCGCCCTTCGAAGGTCATCTACGACCGCGCCCACTCGGCCATTGCTGAGGCGCGCCCGGAGGATTTCGACTTCGACGCCATTTTCGAAGGCGCGCAGTGGTTCCACTGGAGCGGCATCACGCCGGCCATCAGCGACGCCAGCGCCGAGTGCCTGAAAGTGGCCTGCATCGCTGCCAAGAAGAAGGGCGTGACGGTGAGCTGCGACCTGAATTTCCGCAAGAAACTCTGGACGAGCGAGAAGGCCATCAGCGTGATGCGCCCCCTGATGGAGTATGTTGACGTGTGCATCGGCAACGAGGAGGACGCTGAGCTCTGCCTCGGCTTCAAGCCCGAAGCAGACGTGGAGGGCGGCAAGACCGACGCTGCCGGATACGAAGGCATTTTCCGCGCCATGGCCAAGGAGTTTGGATTCAAATACGTGGTGAGCACGCTCCGCGAGAGCTACAGCGCCACCTACAACGGCTGGAAGGCGCTCATCTACGACGGCAAGGAGTTCTACCAGTCGAAGCACTACGACATCAACCCCATCATCGACCGCGTGGGCGGCGGCGACTCGTTCAGCGGCGGCCTCATCCACGGCCTGCTCACGAAGGCAACGCAGGGCGAGGCGCTCGAATTTGCCGTGGCCGCCAGCGCCCTGAAGCACACCATCCCCGGCGACTTCAACCACGTGAGCGTGGAGGAAGTGGAAAGCCTGGCGGGCGGAAATGCCAGCGGGCGAGTGCAGAGGTAAATTGAATACATCGAATTTGGGAAGTTAAAAGGAGTCAGAGAAGTTATCAGTCGGCCTGCGGCCTCCTTAGAAGTTAAAGCCGATACTTCGCTTGCGCCAAAAAAGGACTCGCAGGAATGAATGCCGTTACACATTATTATATATAATAGGTGTCTATCGGCTTTAACTTCCAGCGAACGGAGTAAGCGATAACTTCTTTAACTTCTATAACTTCTGAAAAAAGAACACAAAAGTAAATATGGCACGATTTGACAAACTGGCCGTAATGGCCAAAATCGGCGAGACGGGCATGGTGCCCGTGTTCTACCACAAAGACGCGAAGGTGGCGCAGAAAGTCATCAAGGCCTGCTACGACGGCGGCGTGCGCGCCTTTGAGTTCACCAACCGCGGCGACTTTGCCCACGAAGTGTTTGCTGAGTGCGTGAAGTTTGCCGAGAAAGAATGCCCGGACCTGGCGCTGGGCGTGGGCAGCGTGGTCGATGCGCCCACCGCAGCGCTCTACATCCAGCTCGGCGCCTGCTTCGTGGTGGGCCCGCTGTTCAACCCCGACGTTGCTCCCGTGTGCAACCGCCGCCTGGTGCCCTACTGCCCCGGCTGCGGCAGCGTGAGCGAAGTGGGCAAGGCGCAGGAAATGGGCTGCGACCTCACCAAAGTGTTCCCCGGCGACGTCTATGGACCCGCCTTCGTGAAGGGACTGAAAGCGCCCATGCCGTGGTCGAAAATCATGGTGACCGGCGGCGTGGCGCCCACTCAGGAGAACCTCACCGCCTGGATTAAGGCCGGCGTCTATTGCGTGGGCATGGGCTCCAAGCTTTTCCCGAAAGACAAAGTGGCCGCCGAAGACTGGCAGTACGTCACCGACAAGTGCCGCGAGGCCTTGGGCTACATCGCTGAGGCGCGGAAAGGATAAACCCCGTGGGCAAGTTGCTCCGACACATCAACAAGCTGGGCGGCATGGTGCTCTGTGCCGCCCTGCTCGTTTCGTGTGCCGTGGAGCGCCATATTCCCGACGGCGAGCTCTACCTGAAGAAAGTGAAGGTGGAGAGCGACGACAACGACGCCACGAAGGACTACTTCCTCAGCAGCTACGTGCAGCAAACGCCCAACAAGAAATGGTTTGGCGTGAAAGTGCCGCTCAGCATCTACTCTCTCTCCAAGCCCGGCAGCGACCGCAAGTCGTCGCGCCTGCTGCGCAAATTGGGCGAGGCGCCCGTCATCTACGACTCCCTCCGCACCCTCCGCACGCAGAACGACATCAACCAGGTGCTCATGAACGAGGGATACATCCACTCAAGCGTGGCCGTGGGCAAGGAAACCAAGGGCAAGAAGCTCACCCTGACCTACGCCGTCAGCCCCGGCGAGCGCTACACCGTGCAGTCGCTCGCACGCCAAGTGGATGACGACGCGCTGCGCGAAATCATCTGCGGAAGCGACACCGCGCAGTCGCTCCTCCGCGCCGGCATGCCCTTCAACCTCAACACGCTCAACCAGGAGCGCAACCGCATCACCACCCTCCTGCGCAGCGTTGGCTACTCCAAGTTCAACAAGGAATACATCGACTTCACCGCCGACACCCTGGCGGGCAGCACCGCCGTGGACCTCACCATGCACGTGGGGCTGCACCGCGAGGACGGGCTCAGCCAGCCCGAACCCCACCGCCAGTACCGCATCGGCGACGTGGAATTCTACAGCGACGTGATGAGCGGCGAGACGCCCACCGACACCGTTTTCCTCACCGACGAAAACACCCACATCTACTACCGCGACCGCCTGCACTTCCGCCCACACCTGCTCACCGCCAACACGCGCATCAAGAGCGGACAGCTCTACAACGACGAACTGCAGCGCCGCACCTACAACAACTTCATGCGCCTCGGCGCCATCTCCTTCTCCCACATCAACTTCCTGCAGCGCGGCACTTCCGACACCCTCGACTGCGTCATCAACCTCCACCACGCGCGGCCACGCTCGCTCTCCTTCGACCTCGAAGGCACCAACTCGGCCGGCGACCTCGGCGTGGCGGCATCCGCGTCCGTGCAGCACCGCAACCTCTTCCGCGGAAGCGAAAGCCTGCTCCTGCGGCTGCGCGGCGCCTACGAAGCCATCACCGGCCTGGAAGGCTACGACGGCAACAGCTACACCGAAATCGGCGGCGAGGCACGCCTCACCTTCCCCAACTTCCTCCTGCCATTCGTCTCACGCGAGTTCAGTTCCCTCCACGCCGCCACCAGCGAAATCTCCCTGCAATACAACCTGCAGAACCGCCCCGAGTTCAACCGCCGCGTGCTCACCGCCGCCTGGCGCTACCGCTGGCAGTCGCTCAACCAGAAAGCATCGCACCGCTTCGACCTCCTCGAGGTCAACTACATCTACATGCCCTGGATTTCCGAGAAATTCCGCGAGCAATACCTCGACTCACTCGGCAAGGAAAACGCCATCCTGCGCTACAACTACGAGAACATCCTCATCACCAAGCTCGGATACACCTACTCCTACAACTCGCTCGGCGCCTCTGCCACAACCACCTACGGCAAAAACGCCCACACCCTGCGCCTCAACGTGGAGACCTCCGGAAACGTGCTGCAGGGACTCACCCACGCCTTTGGCAACAAGAAAAACGACCTCGGGCAGTACACCTTCTGCGGCATCGCCTTCGCCCAATACGTCCGCGGCGACGTGGACTACGCCAAAAGCGTGCGCATCGACCGCAACAACTCGCTCGCCTTCCACGCCGCATTCGGCATCGCCTACCCCTACGGCAACAGCGACCAGCTGCCCTTCGAGAAGCGCTACTGGGCCGGCGGAGCCAACAGCGTGCGCGGATGGTCCGTCCGCTCCCTCGGACCCGGCGCATACAAAGGCGCCGACCACCACATCAACTTCCTCAACCAGAGCGGAGACATCAAGCTCGACCTCTCCGCCGAATACCGCACTTTCCTGTTCTGGAAACTGCATGGCGCCGCATTCATCGACGCCGGAAACATTTGGACCATCAAGAAATATGAAGACCAGCCCGAAGGCGAATTCCGATTTGACAAATTCTACAAGCAAATCGCCATGTCCTACGGACTGGGACTGCGCCTCACCCTCGACTTCTTCACCCTGCGCGTGGACATGGGCATGAAAGCCATCAACCCCGCCTACGAGGGCCGCGACCACTACCCCATCGTCCATCCCAAATTCTCCCGCGACTTCGCCTTCCATTTCGCCATCGGACTGCCGTTCTGATGCATGATGGTTGGGGAGTAAAGGGAGATAGGAGTATCGTTCGCTCCGCTCACTAGGAGTCAGCCGATAGCTTCTGCCACCGCACCTGTGGTATCGGCTAGCGAGCGAAGCGAGCGATACTCCTAGGGCACGCAGGGTCCAATACTCCTATCTCCTAAATCCCTATCACCCACACCTACAAGAGAACTATCGGCTAGCGAGCGAAGCGAGCGATACTCCTAGGGCACGCAGTGCCCGATACTCCTATCTCCTATATTCCCTAACCAATAAAATTTCAAACCCTATGAATCTTTTTGATTTTGCCATCAGCGCGGCGGGGGAGCGGGAGCGCAGCGGGCGGTTCTCCACGGCGCATCTCTACCGCGCCGCCATCCGCTCGCTC
>Ga0065709_1000093_pt1 | contig 13560 bp, 8 predicted proteins | sample Hoacrofraction14_2_FD_59096 | JGI IMG/M metagenome (GOLD analysis project Ga0065709, IMG submission 59096) | Hoatzin crop microbial communities from Cojedes, Venezuela, sample from fiber fraction 14 v1 | ecosystem: Host-associated > Birds > Digestive system > Esophagus > Crop | place: Venezuela...
CATGCAGGAAATTTTTGCACGCAGACCAGCGCAGACCTTTTGTTTTTTTCTCTGAGAATCAGTGATTTCTATCCGTGTTAACGGTTGTTAACACGGATAACTGTGAGGCTGTTTTTTTTGTTTTTATCTCCTGATATTTAATGAATTAGGTGATAATTTAGGAAAAATTTTTAAAAGTCTGCGCTGGTCTGCGCTGGTCTGCGTGCAAAAAATTCCCCAGTGCTAGTCTAGGTTTAAAAAATTTATTCTGCGGCGAGGTCTGCGCTGGTCTGCGTGCAAAAAATTCCCCAGTGCTAGTCTAGGTTTAAAAAAATTTATTCTGCGGCGAGGTCTGCGGAGTCTGCGTGGTCTGCGTGAGGTCCTCCTGCTGGCTGGCGGCAGTTTCTTTTTGGGAAAAATGAAAATGTTACCATTTTGTTTTTGGAAATTCCGAAATTATGATTATTTTTGCACTTACATTTCATAATCTGACCTTAACAAAGCTAATAAATTATAATCCCTAAATACGAACAATTATGAAAACANGAGAGGACAAGAGAAAGCGGATGAGGGNGATTGTTGATATCATCAACAATAACTCCATCAGCAGCCAAGGCGATCTTGCCAATGAATTGCGAAAGCGTGGCTTCCATGTCGCGCAAGCAACCCTATCGCGCGACCTCAAGTCGATGCGACTCAGTAAAATGGCGGACGATGATGGTAACTACATCTACCGCATCCCCGCAGCCAGCGACCTGCACGAGATGCCATCGCATCCGCGCCCTACGACCGAAACCATTACCGAGGTGGGACGTGGCACCTACGGGGTGAAATCGGTGGACTTTTCGCAAAACCTNGCNGTGATTAANACGCGCACGGGTTATGCAGCGGGNCTGGCCCACGATATCGACATGAGCCACGTGCCTCAACTGCTGGGCACTGTCGCTGGNACCGACACGATTATAGTCGTCTTCCGCGAGGGNATCTCGCGNTTCGAGGCCGAGGAAACAATGAAGCGGCTCATCCCGCAAGACGATTTTCCGTTTTAAGTNAACATCGGATGTCGATGGGAAGCTGAACATTCTCGCAGGGTTGCACGCATCGTAGCAAGCACACACGGTTCTTGCTGTGATTGGGACGAAGCGCGCAACCCTACATTTTTTATAACAAACACAGGAATCAACCATGATTAAAGTGGGCATTATCGGTGGTTCGGGATACACCGCGGGCGAGCTCTTGAGGCTCCTCATCAACCATCCCGACGTAACATTGCGCTGGGTGCACAGCAACACGCGCCCGGGCGAGCGCATCGACGCCATCCACAAGGGGCTGGTGGGCGAACTGGGCGACATGACGTTCACGGGCGACATCGACCTCGAGGGCCTCGACGTGCTCTTCTTGTGCACGCGCCACGGTCACTCGCNGCCGTTCCTCGAGACGCACACGATACCCGAGGGGCTGCGCCTGATTGACCTCTCGCGCGACTACCGCATGGCGAGCGAGGACAACGAGTTTGTGTACGGCCTGCCCGAGCTCAACCGCCGCATCATGGTCCACGACTGCCTGCGCGTGGCGTGCCCTGGCAGCATCGCCACGGGCATTGCGCTGGGCCTGCTCCCACTGGCACGCAACCTGCTCATCGGTAGCGACTTGCACATCACCTCGGTGCTGGGTAGCACGGGATTGGGCGCTGCCTACCGCGATTATCGCGACGACTACTCGAGCAGCAACAGCAATGTGGTGGTTTACAAGCCCTTTGACGAGGGCCATGTGGCCGAGGTGCGTCAGACGCTCACCGCGTTGCAGCAGAGTTTCGACAGCACCATCAACTTGGTGCCCATCCGCGGGTCGTTTGCNCGNGGCTTGCTCACCACCATCCACCTGCGCTGCAACGTCGACATCGACCTGCTTAAGCAGCTNTACCGCGANTACTACGANGACCACAATTTCACCTTCATCGTCGACAGCCAGCCCGACCTGAAAGACGTGGTGAACACCAACAAATGCCTCATCCACCTCGAGCGCATCGGCGAGCGCCTGCTCATCACCACCGCCATCGACAACCTGCTCAAGGGCGCCAGCGGNACGGCAGTGCACGTGATGAACCTNATGTGCGGCTTGCACGAGCGCGTGGGNCTGCAACTNAAGGCCTCGGCATTTTAAAANAGAGTTCAACTTTTACACATTATATATAATATGTCAGTCAACAAAGTCATCCTCTTGGGCAACGTGGGTCAAGAACCCGAAATCCGCTACCCTGGCACTAACCAAGCTCTTGCAAGGTTTTCGCTCGCCACCNNCGAACGCGCCTACACNCGCAGCACGGGCGAACAGGTGCCCGAGCGCACCGAGTGGCACAACATCGTGGTGTGGGGCCGTCAGGCCGAGGTCGTTGAAAAATACGTCCACAAGGGCACGCAGCTCTACATCGAGGGCAAACTGCGCACCCGCAAATGGGAAGACCGCAACAACATCACCCGCTACGTCACCGAAGTCTACGTCGACACCTTTGAACTCCTCGCACAACCGAAAGGCAGTGTCGAGAGTTGAGTATCCTCGCGCGGACCAGCGCGGACCTAATATCAGAGTGAAGAGTGGAGAGTGAAGAGTGGAGATATTCCACATTTTCTCTTCTCTTAACTTAACATTAAGTCCGCGCTGGTCTGCGCTGGTCCGCGCGAGGGTTTATTTCTTGCGGGGGCGTTTTTTGGTGGGGAGGAGGCGGAGGATGAGGGCTGAGCGGGCGGGGATGTAGAGTTTGAGCCAGCCCAGGTGGCTGTCGCGGTACAGGGGGTCGTCNTGGGTGAAGTGGTGGANGCTCTCGTCGATGTTGCCGAAGCCGCCGTAACGCGGGGCGTCNCTGTCGAGCANGCCTTCGTACTCGCCCACGGGGGCNAGGAAGCCATAGTCGGTAAACGACTTGGTGGGGTTNAAGTTGAACACAAACACGAGGTCGCCACGCATGTAGGCCAGCACTTGGTCGTCGTCCTTGTCCCAGAGTTTGCGGATGGGCAGGGCTTGGAAGTTGTGTGTGCCGCCAATGAGGTGAATCATGTCGTTGTCCCANTTGTTGAGGTACTGATACTTGAGGTCCTCGCGGTCGACGAGACTCCACTGGCGACGGGCGTACTTGTAGGACCAGCCGTTGCCCTCGCGCGGGAAGTCAATCCACTCGGGATGTCCCCACTCGTTGCCCATGAANTTGAGGTAGCCGCCGTTGATGGTCGATGCGGTGACCAGNCTAATCATCTTNTGCAGCGCCATGCCGCGNGCCACNGTGCCGTCGTTGTCGCCCACCATCATGTGCCAGTACATTTCCTTGTCGATGAGGCGGAAGATGATGGTTTTGTCGCCCACCAGCGCTTGGTCGTGACTCTCGGCGTAGCTGATGGTGCGCTCGTCGGCNCGGCGATTGGTGAGTTCCCAGAATATCGAGGTGGGTTTCCACTGCTCGTCTTGTTTTTCCTTGATAGTCTTAATCCAGTAGTCGGGGATGCCCATTGCCATGCGGTAGTCNAAGCCGATGCCGCCGTCTTTCACGCGACGTGCCAGGCCGGGCATACCGCTCATTTCCTCGGCGATGGTGATAGCGTGTGGGTTCACCTCGTGGATGAGCAGGTTGGCGAGTGTGAGGTAGGTGATTGCGTTGGTGTCNTGGCCGCCGTCGTAGTAGTCGTGGTAGCTGCCGAAGGCTTTNCCGAGGCCGTGGTTGTAGTAGAGCATCGACGTCACGCCATCGAAGCGGAAGCCGTCGAAGCCGTATTCCTCGAGCCAGAACTTGCAGTTCGACAACAAGAANTTGAGCACGGCGTCCTTGCCGTAGTCAAAGCACAGCGAGTCCCACGCCGTGTGCTCGCGTCGCTGGTCGCCATAGAAGTAGAGGTCGGGCGTGCCGTCGAAGCGNCCCAGTCCCTCGACCTCGTTTTTCACNGCGTGCGAGTGCACCAGGTCCATGATGACNGCCAGTCCNGCCGCGTGAGCATCATCGATGAGGTGACGCAGTTCGTCGGGCGTGCCAAAGCGGCTCGAGGCNGCATAGAAACTCGACACATGGTAGCCAAACGACCCATAGTANGGGTGTTCCTGGATGGCCATAATCTGGATGGCGTTGTAGCCGTCGGCGANGATGCGCGGNAGGATNCGCGTGCGGAACTCCTCGTAGGTGCCCAGCCCCTCCTTGTCCTGCGCCATGCCGATGTGGCACTCATAGATGAGCAGCGGCGACGTGTTAGGCACGAAATCGCGGATGCGCATCTGGTAAGGNTNCTCGGGNGCCCACACCTGNGCCGAGAAAATCTTGGTTTGCTCGTCCTGGACCACGCGCGTGGCGTAAGCCGGGATGCGCTCGCCATCGCCGCCAGGCCAGTAGATGTGCAACTTAAACAAGTCGCCATGCTTCATGGCATGCTGCGGGAGCACGAGTTCCCAGTTNCCGTTATCGAGACGCTGCATCTGGTACTGCTCGNTGGCGGTCCAGCCATTGAAGTCGCCCACCACATCGATGCGCGACGCATTGGGAGCCCATTCACGCAGCACCCANCCATCGCCCGTGCGATGCAGCCCATAGTAGTTATAAGCATTAGCAAAGTCGCTAAGTGATTGTTTTCCAGCNGTGAGCGATGCCAGTTTGCGCATCGCATCCTCGTGACGTCCCACGATAGCGTCCTCAAAGTCGCTCAACCATGGGTCATCCTTAATAATCGCCAATGTTTTCTTCATGATTTTAAACGCTACAATAATATAATGTGCAAAGGTAACATTTTTCCCCGAAATANGAAACATGAACCCCCATAAACTGACCGAGAAGGGAGGAAAACGGGGGGAAGGGAAAAATGTCAAAGGTTGACCAATAAGCAATGAGCGAGGAGGACAACCCCATAGGGGTTGACTTAACCTACCCCCAGGCCGAGCAACGAGCGTCAGCGAGTTGCGAGTCCTGGGGCCTGATTACTCTTTCCAAGTGTTCCCCGCAGGGGCACACCCTCACCCAAAAGCCGGTGCATAGAGAATGGCAGGTGTGCCCCTTCGGGGAACGAGTTAATTAGTAATCCTTGCCCCAGGATTCGTCCCTCGCTACGCTCGGTCCTCAGCCTGGGGGTAGGTTAAGTCAACCCCTGCGGGGTTTTCCCTGCTCATCATCGGTCAATCATCTTCAATGGTCAGTCCTCATCATCAGATGTTTCGGGGGCATCGATGTCGGCCATTTTGCACATCCGCATCAATTCATCCCTCACTTTGCCCTCGCGATGGTGTTCCTCTTGATTTTTAATGTAGTTGACTACATCGTTTACGCCAAGGGGCGAACAAGTAAATGAGGCGTACTCGCTCTTCCATTTCGTAAATAGTGGAAACCATTCGGGGTGGACATGCTTCATAAAGTATGACCCCGTCCTTTTCAAATCGCGCACTAAATCAGGAATAGACACATCGCCAACGCACTTCACAAGCAAGTGAATGTGGTTAGCAGTGCCGTTCATTATAATAATGTGTGCCTTGGGATAGCGTCTACTGGCCATCGATAGCATGTAAAGATACAAATCGCTCTTATGCTCAACTGCGATGCGTTTTTGGCTATACTGCGTACAAAAAACGATGTGATAGATATGACAAATTTGGCTCATGCCCCAAAAGTAACACTTTTTATCGACAGCGACAACTATTATGGTTGGTGCATAAAAAAAAGCCGCGGGATGAGGGGGCATCCTGCGGCGGGTTTACTGGTGATCCGCGTGGGACTCGAACCCACGGCCCCAACATTAAAAGTGTTGTGCTCTACCGGCTGAGCTAGCGGATCTCCAAAAAGCGGTGCAAAGGTATAGCGAATTTTCAGAACTACCAAACTTTCTCCTACTTTTTTTTGGAAACTTTGTCGGCGGCGGGGTTTGCAGGCTTGATAACCCCGCAGGGGTTGATGCTTATTTTTTCAAGTTTTGACACAGGCTCTCTTGATTGGTGCATCGTTGCCATGCCTGCAGCCCTCAAACGACCCTCTCCGAGGCTCTATAAGAATGGTGGACCTNGCCCCAGGACTCGCGTTTCGCTAACGCTCCGCTCGGCCTGGGGGTAGGTTAAGAAAGGCTCTCCGAGCCTTTTGCCCTTTCTGCAACCCTCGCTGGTGGGCTGGCTCTTTGCTGCGCCACCGCGCTACCTCTGCCGCGCTGGTTTGCTACCGAGCTGGCGGGGGGGCGGAAAGTGAGGGGGGGGGCGTTAACGATTTTTAAGAGTTGAAATATGGTAAGTTGCGATTTTTGATGTAAATTTGTCGCGTTCATTGTGCGTGGAATATCGGTTTAAGAGTTCATGCTTAAGAGACAGACGAAATCTAATCTTAGATAACACGCTGAATATTAGTGCAATTGTCTGTTCCTATCTATTTACTCTTGTGACTTGATATCCCATCGAACAATGGGCGACTGGCGGCTACAATGGTGTTGTGGCGGCCGTTTGTCACAGCGGTGACGACACAAAAATGAATAAATAACTATCAATAATACTAACGTAAAACCAACGAAAAATGAAAAAAATTTTACGCTCACTGACGTTACTGCTCGCAGTGATGTGCGCCTCGACGGCATTTGCCGAAGAAGTCACGCAAATGTGCGGCGTGTTCAAAGTCATGAACTCTCAAACGAGCAACTATGTTCGCGTTTACAAGAAGTATTACGCGAAGCCTGATGCTACTGAGGACCAGGCCACCGATCTCACTATTGGTATTGGTGCAAAGGTTACTGCCAAGGGTGTCAACGGCACCACGCCCGAGAACGACACCTATCGCATCTATCAGCTTGCTGGAGACTACGATGGCGGTACCGCAAACGTGTTTGACTACATCGACAAGGCCATCAGCTGGGCCATCGGGCTGGGTCAAGACAAGGTAAGAGAGAAACTCGACGACGAGGTAACCATTGACTGGGAATTCCTCGAGGGCGACAGCTACACCTTCAAGGCTGGCGACCANTTCACCTTCAAGAAGGGTGACAAGTTCACCTTCAAGGCTGGCGACACCTACAATGGCGAGACCCTGACCGAGGACAAGGAGGTGACCTTCGACGAGGANTACACCTATACCTTCGAGGNGGACTACACCTACACCTTCACCCAGACGCGCACCATCAGCATCACCGTTACCCTGCGCGAGCTGCTCGAGAAGATTACGGAGCAGACCTTTGACAAGGAGCTCAAAGACTCGCANATCGACAAGATTCTGGCCGATTTCGAGCAACTGGTTAATGCTTANGGTGATGGTTACAGCTACTTTGCTTACCAGCCCTTGGGTAGTCAGGGTTACAACTCGGNAGGTACACTTGCACTGACNTTCCCCAAGGTACCCGCCGCTGCCGACTTTGCCGCCCGCGGCATGACCAAGGACCACGTTGACGCCTGGACTTGGGCGAAGCGTTTTCTCATTGCCAAGCTCAAAGAGCGCGGTTCGGACAGCGACCTGCAGAACCTCGTGAAGAACAACATCGACAAGATTGAGCCGGGTAAGACCTATTACCTGACCGCNGATAGCGAGAACACCTTCGACTTCTCGGAANCTGCTACTGATNNNAGTGCTATTTGGGTACTCTNGTATCAATCGGGCAANNCCGACAANCTGCAGCCTGGTGATTACTTCATCCAGAACAAGGCTACCGAGAAGGTGGTACGCGTTTACAGCGACCAGAAGTACAAAGCCGAGCCCGAATTGACGATGGACGAGGCAAAGAAGAACAAGGAAGAGAGCGTTGTNACNCTGGAGCTNGGTCGCTGCGACCGCAACGATGGCAACCTCTACATGGTGAGCAAGCTCGAGAATGGTGAGCAAGACGTGGTGAACTACATCCACAAGGGTGTATGGAAAGCACGCGACATCATCGTTGAGAAGGTCGACAACCACAAGACCAAATTCCAGGAGTTGCTCGACTCGCTCAACAGCACCAGCAAGAAGGCCCTCTTCAAGGACGATGAGGACAAGTTTGTGGCGTACACCTACGATGACCTGAAGAACGACCTCGACCTCGCCGTTGAGGTATGCGAGCGTGCTTACGCTTACATGTATGTTCACGACAATGGTGACGGCACCGTGGGTCTGAGCGTTACCACGCCCAAGATTCCTTGGATTCTCGAGAAGTTGTATCAATGGTATAAGGGCACCGACAACAGCGTTTGGGACTGGGCCATGGACCAAGTGAAGGACTACTTCACCAAGAATCCTAAGGGCGGTCTCACTGGCGAGTTTGTTGAGCGCAACCTGAAGAAGACGGCTGCCGACAAGACCTACTATCTGCTGGACGAGGATAACAACACCTTTGACTTCGGTGAGAACAACAGCACCGACTATGCTAAGTGGCTCTTGAAGGACGCTAACGCCGACTCACTCTATGTCATCGAAGATGGCACGACCTACGACCTGAATAACGGAAGCAGCTACGATGTCACCGTGGCCGATGCACTTGTTGTTGCCAAGGTCGTTGTAGGCGAAGTAGAGGACGATTATGCTTGCGCATTCATCGTTGCTAAGGACAACAACAACTACGTCAAGGACAAGAACAACGTCATGGACGAGAAGTGGATTGACTATGTAACGCTCAACAAATTCGGCGATGGTAACTGGGACAACAGTAACTGGGTTCTCCTCAACATCCTGGATCTTTATAAAAATGGTACCATTACCAACCCGACCGAAGAATTCCCCGTGGGCTCTGTGCTTAAGGCCGAAACGGTTAAGGGTACGTACTTCAGCGATGCTCCTTACACCATTAATCTGACGCAAAAGCCACTTATCGATAGCACCAGCACCCTCACGTTCACTGCTAACCACTACGTGATTCCGAACTTCAATGCTGCGTACTATGGTGGCTATGCTTACAACAGCGACAGCACGTTCTACTTCCACGAGCCTCATACGGGCGAAATCTGTGTGTTGCACTATGCTGAGTGGGATGACGTGCTCAATGGTTTCACCACACCCGAAAAGGTCGACAGCACGCGCACTAACCAATATAACTTCGAGGGCTCGGTGGATGTAAAATTCGATATTAACACCACCAGCGATGGCTTCGGCACGCAGCCCGAGCTCAAGGATGGTTCTCAATACAACAACATTGAGGTGCTGTATGTTCCTGACCTTTGGCCCGTGATGGAGACTAGGACACCTGAGGAGGCTCCTCGTCGCGCAAGTGCTGCTAATAGCGCAGGTGGCACTGCTTATCCCACTGGCTTTGCTGGTGCTGCTCAAGAGGTAACTGCAATCGCCGACATCACGGTTGACCACGGCACGGTTAAGGCTGTTCGCTACTTCAACATCATGGGTGTTGAGAGCGCCGAGCCCACCGAGGGTGTCAACATCATCGTGACCGAGTACAGCGATGGCACGCGCAACGCTGTGAAGGTGATTAAGTAAACCATAGCGAAAGTTTCGCACAATCGCCGTGAAATCAAGGGTGGCGGCCACATTAGCTACAACGCTGTGGCCGCCACCTTTTTTTCAGGGCAACAATTCAAGCTTCAATGCATCCAATATTGAAAACGATGAAAAAATTACTGCTAACTGTTCTTGTTGCCGTGGTATGCGCCACCCCTGCCCTCGCCGATTTCACCAGCGAAGGGTTCTATCGCGTGCACTGCCGCGGTACTAACCGCTATGTGGGCATTGTGGGGACCAAGTGCGAATCGTCGTTGAGCATCAGTACCGACCCCGATGCCTTTTGGGAGTGCATCAAAATGCGCGGCACTGGCACTGGCTCCTACAAAAACAAAAACGAGCTCCACGACAGCGTCCATGTGACTGATGCATCGACGATTCTCTATATTCCTGATATCGGTTCCAGTAGAATCCTTTATGGCCAGGCGACCAGCCTCTACGCCATCCTCAGCCAAAAAGTAAACATCGCTAAAACGGGTGTTGTCGTCAATGGCCGCAACACTTATAAAGCCTACAAAACGGCCACGGTTTTGTTTGTTTCTGTTACGGCTTACTTGCAAGACTATTGCGGTGCCGACCTTGGCAAGAATAACCCCGATAGCGATGCTGATAGCCCCAACACCTATGGCCAATGGTTTCTTGAGCCGGTGTCGCTCGATAGCATCGACAAATATTACTTTGCGCCCGATGCGCTGACCACAGCCGATGCCAGTGGTTACTATTGGGCGACGCTGTGCTGCGACTTTGACTGCATCATCCCCGAGGGCAGTGGCGTGATTGATGCCTACGCCATCAACGCCAACAACCTGATTAATGCAGGCGGCGGCAAGTATTACCTCGATATGGACAACCTCAGCTCGTGTGTAACCACCTCGGGTAGCACGCGCACCGTCGGTTCGTGCGGCGTTCCTGTGCTCATCAAGTGCAAGTACCCCTACCCCTCGTGGAACAAGCTCGTTCCCACGGGCAAAGCACGCACCACGGCGCTGGATGCCGATGATTACCCCCTGAGCAATGGCTTGCTTAAGGGCAACAACTTCGGCCAGTTCACTAACCCCAACAGCAACTCGAGCTGGGTGTCAAACACCGTCTACACAGCCGAGTATGCGACAGCGATGACAAGCGACTACTTGGAACTGGGGCTCAATGGAGGCCGTCCCTGCTTTATGGCGAGTGACACGGCTTACATGCCAGCCAACAAAGCCATCCTCGATGTTTCGTCGCTGAGCGACAAGCCCACGGCAGTGTTCCTCGACATCCACGCCACGCTCGACAATGTGGAGAGCGCGGGCGTTGTCGACGACCCCTACATGATTGAGGACGAACTCACCTGCGTCACCGTTGCTGGCGACTACCTGGTGTGCAAACGCCTCACCGACGAAAGCGTCACCGTGCCCGCTGGCGCACAAGATTTCGTGAGCAACCACTGCACGCACTCGCCCATCACATGGGACCGCAGTAACTGGGTGCTACTCGACTACGCCGACCTCAGTGACATCAACCCCAGCGACTACGTGGGTCAACGCATCAAGGCTGGCTCGGTCGTAGGTCTCTATAGCGACGATAACAACTACTGCATCAAGTTGGCGAAGGCGCCCACCATCGACGCCGCCGCCAGCAACGATGCCCTCAACATCAACACCTACACCCTTGCCAACTTCAACAGCGCCTACTGCAGCGCCAGTGGCGTGAAGGTGACCAACAGCAAGACGCAGGCCGACTCGACGCTGTTTTTCGTGGCACCCAGCGTGTGCGAGTATGCACACATCAAGTGGGCCAAGTGGAACGGCAGTGCCTTTGAGGTGCCCAGCACCAGCGAGGGTAACGACTACAACCTGACTGCGATGGTGCCCATGAGCGACGTCATCTGTGGCAGCGTGAACCTCGAGACCGGCAAGAGTTACAACTTCGACGCCGTGGTGATGCGTGTCAGCGGTAGTGCCAGCGCACCGCAGCATCGCGCTCAGGCTGCCAGCAGCTACGTCCTGGCTCCCGTGTCGATTGGCAGCGGCAATGTCACTGGCGTCATCGACGCCCGCACCCCTGCCCGTCAAGTCGTCAGCGTCACCTACTACAACCTGCAGGGTCACCCCTCGTCGACCCCCCACCCCGGCCTGAACCTCACCGTCACCCGATACAGCGACGGCTCGATGCAGACTAGCAAGCAGCTGCAGTAGGGCCTCACGCAGACCTACTATCAGAGTGAAGAGTGGAGAGTGAAGAGTGAAGAGCAAGCGCGTTCCGCGCTATAGGTTTTAACCTAGTATCTTCTCTCCACTCTTCAAACCTTGTGCAAGGTGAGCGCAAACCGAGCTTGCTCGAGTTTGCCGAACCGCCGCCAAGGTTCAACGAAGTTACTCTTCACTCTGAAAAAATGTCTGCGNNGTCTGCGTNGTCTGCGTGAGGTATGGGGAAAATTTATTAACTTTGCGGGCGATTAAAGAATTATGCGCTATGATGAAAGAGAACACGATTAAGATATTTGAGCACAGTTTTATTGAAAACTGGGACCTGCCCGCGCTGAGTGACTATAACTCGGGNGAGACGATGACTTACGGCGAGTTTGCACGCAACATTGCNCGGCTGCACTTGCTCTACAAGCACAGCGGCATCAAGCAGGGNGACAAAATCGCNCTCATCGGCAAGAACACGCCCAACTGGGTNACNGTCTTCATTGGCACCATCACCTACGGCGCCGTGATTGTCCCCATCCTGGCGGAGTTCAACCCCACCGATGCGCAGCACATCATCAACCACAGCGAGGCGGTGATGCTGTTTACGAGCAAAGCNGTGTGGGAATCGCTCGATTTCGACCACATGNCGCGCGTGCGCGCTGCGCTGTGCCTCGACAACAAGCGTCTGCTCGCCGAGAAGGCNGGCGAGACCGTGGGCGAGGCACTGTATAACTTGAATCAGCTGTTCGAGAAGACCTACGCCACGGGGTTCTACCGCAACGACATCCGCTACCCCGATGTGTCGAACGATGAGTTGATGGAAATCAACTACACCTCGGGCACNACNGGCTTCAGCAAGGGCGTGATGCTCACGGGCAACAACCTGTGTGGCAACATCGTGTATGGCATCAACTCGGGACTGCACTACAAGGGTTCACGGGCGCTGTCGTTCCTGCCGCTGGCTCACGCCTACGGCTGCGCGTTCGACATGCTGACGCCGCTNGCCGTTGGGGCGCACATCACGCTGCTGGGCCGCATCCCGTCGCCNAAGATTTTGGTGAAGGCGATGAACGAAATCAAGCCTAACNTGGTCATCACCGTGCCGCTGGTGCTCGAGAAGATTTACACCAAGATGATTGTGCCCATGATNAGCCGCGGCATGCTGCGTTGGGCGCTGGCNGTGCCGTTCCTCGACAACCGCATCTACGCGCAAATCCGCCGCAAACTCATCGACGCCTTCGGTGGCGAGTTCGAGGAGGTGATTGTGGGCGGTGCCCCGTTTAACGCCGAGGTCGAGGACTTCCTCTACAAAATCAAGTTCCCGTTCACGGTGGGNTACGGCATGACCGAGTGCGCCCCGCTGGTGAGCCACACGCCGTGGCGCGAGTTTGTGCCGCACAGNGCAGGCCGCGTGCTCCCCGGCATCATGGAATGTAAAATCCTGAGCGATGACCCCGAGAACGTGCCNGGNGAAATCTGCGTGCGCGGCGAGAACGTGATGCAGGGCTACTTCCACAACACCGACGCNACCGACAAGGTGCTGCACGACGACGGCTGGCTGCACACGGGCGACATGGGAACGCTGAGCGCCGATGGTACCGTCTCGATTCGCGGCCGCCTCAAGACGATGCTCCTGAGCAGCAACGGCCAAAACATCTACCCCGAGGAAATCGAGGCGAAGCTGAACAACATGCTCTACGTCAACGAGAGTCTGGTGGTCGAGCGTCAGGGCAAACTCGTTGCCCTCGTCTACCCCGATTACGAGGTGATGGACCAACTGGGCGTCACCCGCGACCAGCTCCCCGGCTTGATGGACAGCATCCTGGTGGAGCTCAACAAGCTGGTAGCCCCCTACGAGCGCATCTCCAAGGGTGGTGATGATGTCTATTTCGTTTTCGCCTTTCCTGTCCCACCAGGAGTCGATGCGTGTGAAGAGGCCCTCCTCCCTCATTTTGTCCTTAAAATATCTTTCTAACACATGGCCGCTGTAGGTGGTGTAGC
>Ga0065709_1029716_pt1 | contig 13527 bp, 15 predicted proteins | sample Hoacrofraction14_2_FD_59096 | JGI IMG/M metagenome (GOLD analysis project Ga0065709, IMG submission 59096) | Hoatzin crop microbial communities from Cojedes, Venezuela, sample from fiber fraction 14 v1 | ecosystem: Host-associated > Birds > Digestive system > Esophagus > Crop | place: Venezuela...
CTGGCCACGGGCGCTGAGCTCAACGCCTTCATTTACAACACCGTCCAGGCTCCTCTGGGTGCCCTGATCGGCAACAACATCGTTGCAATCTGCATTATGTACGTTATTATCATGTTATTCTGGTGTATCGGAATCCATGGCAACAACATGGTCTCCGCCATCAAAGAGCCAATCTTCCGTCCGCTGCTTTATGCAAACACGGTGGCTTTCCAGAACAACCAGGACATTCCGAACCTCATCAACCTGACAACCCTGCAGATGTTCTGCGAATGGGGCGGTTCCGGTTGTACGCTCGCCCTCGTTGTGGACTTCCTGATCTTCTCCAAGCGTGAAGACAACAGAACGATTGCCGGGATTTCCGTTGTTCCTGGTCTCTTCAACATCAACGAGACGGTCGTCTTCGGTGTCCCTCTCGTCCTCAATCCAATCCTTGACATTCCGTTCATCCTCGTGCCTTGCGCATGTGCGATTATCATTTACGTGCTGACATCCATCGGTTTCTGCCCGCGGGTCGTCCTCGAAGTACCTTGGACGATGCCACCGTTCATCGGCGTCTTCCTCGCGACCGGCGGCAAACCTATGGCCGTTGTGACCTGGGCAATCGAATTCGTTGCTGCCATGGCGATTTATTTCCCGTTCATGATTGCATACGAAGCCAACCAGGCCAAGGAAGCCGAGGCAGAATAGTCTGTCATTCATCCTGAAGGAGCTCCGGCTCCTTCTTTTTTTGCGCATGCAAAAAGGACGCCCGTCATAATGACGTTGCGTCCTTGAATGTGTCTTTCGAACATTGGTACAGGGCAATGCCGATGGACTCCGAGAGGTTCAGGGAGTCAATGTCATGGGAGTGGGCGATAAACACGCTTTGCCCGACATCGAGATAGCTGTCATCGAGGCCCGAAGATTCATTGCCGAAGATGAGCGAATGCGGACTCTCCGGCGTGACGCTCTGGAGATTCACCGCCCCCTTCAGCATGAACGGGTACATCGCATGATGCCCCCACTCGGCCTGATAGGCTTCAAAACTGTCGTACTTCTTCACCCTGAGGGAGAACACCGCCCCCATCGAGGCGCGCAGCACTTTCGGGTCATCCTTGTCGCAGCACGGCCCGATCATCGCCAGGTCATGATAGCCGAACCCAAGCATCGTTCTCATAATGGTGCCGAGGTTGCCCATGTCCATCGGATGGACGAGGACGACGTGACTTCCTTCCTGCAACTCATCGTTATATGTTTTCAAAATCCCCACCGCATAACAGTTTCCCTTGGGGGAAAGCTTCTGGATCGTGGCTTCGTGGGTGTCAATGGGGATGTGGTTGTCCGCACAGAGTTCCTGAATCACAGGCCAGCCGCGATTGTCCGCAATGGTGTCCGAGACGACCACGCGTTTCACCTGACCGGGTCTGTGTTTGAGCAGTTCGATTGTCGGGAACACACCGAGGGTGTACGTGTCCCCTTTGCCTTTTTTATACAGTTTCATGCTTTGGTCAGCCTTTCGTAGGTTTCGATGAGCTTCACGGCTCTTTCGTGGTCTTGTTTCACGCCTTCCCCGTTTTCAAAGCGCAACGCCAGCGCTCGGGTCGCTTCGGGATCGCGCATGTAGTAGGCGTAGGCCTGGTACATCAGGGCTTTCTCATCGTTTTTCATGATACCCATGCCGTATTCATAGCCCTCACTGACCATCTGTAAAGAGTGGCCGTGGAACTGGGTGGCCCCGTTCATATACGCTTTGAAAGCCCCGCGGAAATCCCGCTGGTTTTTGAGGATGTCCCCCACGGCGCCGTACGCCCTTGGGTCTTCGCTTTCGATCAGGGTCTCAAGTGCTTCGTCTTTCTGCCCGTCCCGGTACTGCATCATGCCGAGTTTGTACAGGCATTCATTTTCATTCAGGGAGGCCCCGCGGATGTAATACTGGCGGGCCATGGCTTTGTCTTCTTCGACCCCGAGCCCGTGCTCGCGCATCAGGCCGAGGTAGTAATACGCCTCGTCATCCCCGAGGTCTTCGAGCCGTTCGAAGAGCTGATAGGCTTTTTCGTAGTCCTGCGGCACCCCGACCCCGTCATAATACAACATCGCGATGAGTTTCATCGCCGTGATGTCGTCGCTTTCAACAGCGCCGTCATACACCGAGGCGAGGTTCACGACTTCGATGTCCCATTCAACCCGTTTGACGATTTCAGACAAGGCCGCAAAGGTGAACAGGGCGTCGTTTTCATCCAGACCGGTGTAGGTGTGGAGCGTATCCACTGCCGCCCTTGGCGTGACATGGCGCTCGAACATTAAGAGCTGGAGCACCCTTTGTCTGAGGCCCTGAACAATCAGGTAACACTCTTCATACAAGTCCACGGAATAGGAATTGATGATGGTTTCAAAAGAGTCGATGTCAAGAAGCAGGCTCACGCCGTGTTCTTTCAGCGCGTCAAGCACGACCTCGGCCACGTCCATACTATAAATCTTCATTGAGTGCTCTGAAGTCCTGGGCTTCCTTTTCCGCCTGTTCCGCGAGATGCTGGAAATGCGTGCGGTCCTGGGCGGCCCCTTTGTCAATCAGGTCCACGAGTTCACGGCCTTTTTCGGCAACGACGTCCAGCAATGACTGGCGGATCACCGGGTCCGGTTCATCCTGAGCCTGCCGGCGCAGGGCGTTCATCGCCTTGTACTGTTCCATGAACATGGCATCGTAATCCACAGTCTCTTTTTTAAACAATCCGAACATGATCATCAATCCTTTCTCTTACCGCCTGTATTATACGTGATTTCGCCAAAAAGCGAAAGGAATATGCTATAATTTGGCCGAGGTGACCACAATGACACACTTATCCTGCCCGCTCTGTCACAAGCCTCTCACATTGGAGGGCCGCTCATGGCAGTGCGAGAATCATCATAACTATGACATCGCCCGTCAGGGCTATGTCAATCTCCTGCTCAATCCGGACAAAGCCTCCAACAACCCCGGTGATTCCCGGGAGTCCCTGGATGCCCGCCGGGCCTTTCTGACCAAAGGCTGGTACCGCCCGATCCTCGATGACGTGCTGGAGGCAATCCGGACATATGCACCCGGTGCCAAAGACATTCTGGATCTCGGCTGCGGGGAAGGCTGGTATACGGCCGAAGCGTTCAAACAAATGCCGGAGTGCACCTTCTACGGCCTCGACATTTCCAAGCTCGGGGTGCGCATGGCCACACGCTATACAAAGGACATTGTCTGGATGGTCGGGAACTCCAAAAACCTGCCCATCGAAGACCACTCCCTGGACGCCATCATGGCCCTCTTCACGGTCGTGAACAGCGATGAAATCGCCCGCACACTCAAGCAGGACGGCATCATGGTTCATGTCACGGCCAACCGCAACCACCTGATTGAAATCAAGCATCTGATCTACGACGAAGTGTTTGTCAAAAGCGATGAACACATCCGCCAGCCGTTTGATGTCCTCGAGAGTCATGATCTCACGAAGACCATCCACATCGACAACCGCGAAGATGCGCTGAACCTTCTGAAGATGACACCGCACTACTACCATATCCGTCAGGACAAGCGCCCGGTGCTTGATGAGCTTCAGGCCCTTGATGTCACGATTGACGTGAAAGTCACGGTGTACCGGCCATGAACTACACAAGACAAGGGGACACATTGTCGCTGGTGATTGATGATGCTCATCAGGGCATGAGTGTCCGGGAGTTCTTCCAAAGCTATCGCCTCTCCCGCAAGCGAATCCATCTGCTGGTCATGGACAAGGACTACTCTGTCAACGGGACATTTGCGGCGCCGGAGACAATCTTAAATAAAGGAGACGTTCTCAGGGTCAAAGCATATGACCCCGATGACGGGATGTACACCCCGGGTGAGACTTTACCCGATGTCGTCTACGAGGATGACATCCTCCTCGCCGCATACAAGCCGGCGGGTTTGCCGGTGTATCCATCCTCACAGGACATCACCGACTCCCTCGCCCACCGCGTGGCCCTGCACTACGCTGTGAACGGTGACAACATCCCCGTGCGCTACATCCACCGCCTCGATGATGATACCGAGGGTTTGGTGCTGTTTGTGAAATGCGCCTTTGTGCAAAGCCTGATGGACCGGATGCTGGAGGAAAGAGAGATTCACCGGGACTATCTGGCCATTGTCCACGGCCGGTTTCCCGACCGTAAATCCCATGTGATCGACGCCCCGCTCGGACGTGACCGTCACCAGAGCGGACGCATGCGTGTTGGCGGCTCACAGCGTGCTGTCACGACTTACACGTGTCTTGATGAAAAGGACAACTTATCGCTCGTTTCATGTTCACTCGAGACCGGCCGGCGGCATCAGATCCGTGTACATATGGCGTCTTTATCGCACCCGCTCGTCGGCGACAAGCTCTACGGAGCCCGTGAAAACGTGCCTCTGGCCCTGCAGGCGTGGCGCTTATCTTTTATCCATCCGCTCTCAAACGGGCCAATCAAAGTCTGTGTTCAGGAGGAAAGACGTCTTTCTCTCTGAACATTTTATAAACAAGGTCTGTCTCGCCCAGAAATTTTGTACTGTCATGAATGTGACAACAGGTATGGGAACACGTAAAAGGTCTGTCTTTCAGTACATTTGGCTGCATGATACTGAAAGGGATTCTATGTTGGAGATGAAATAGCTGTATGTCTGACAATCTTATGATCGGTGTCAGCTCAACATCGAAGTTTGGGTGCTTCAGTTTGTTGGGGCTGGCACCATTTTTATTTTGTTCTTCGGCCTTCCGGGGTATCGGTCAATATCCATGTTCAGGCAGGCAGGATTTCCTCTGAACATTTTTTTCGCGCCCGAAAAGGTTTTGTATGCGCTATCATTTGCCTTATAATAGAGGTGTGAGGTGAGCATCAATGTTTACAATTGGGGTTTTCATGGAACACAGAACGGGTGGCTATTCCCACTCATTTTATGAAGGCATTGGGTATGCGCTGCGCAACCATTATTTCGTGCGCCTCTCCCCATCGTCCCTCGACTGGCGGGCGTCGAACGACAGTCAGGTCCGCCTCGACTTCACCATGATCAACCTCCTCGACTTTGATGCTTTTATTGTGCCTGCCGGGATCCTGAACTCCAGTCTGGTTGATTTGGAACATCAGGCCTCGGACTTCTTTCACCTCGTTGACCCGAAGAAAATCATCATCGCTGAAGACACTTGCGAGGGCTTTTGGTCCGTTGGGAAAAATGGTGTGCCGGGCCTGGAACAATTGATGGCCCATATCCTGGATGACTTGGGTTTTACCCGGGTGGGGATGATCAGCGGTCTTGCCCGTTCACAGGGCGCCCGCCAGCGGGAAGGTGTGTTCTTCAAGGAAATGGAAAAACGGGGCCTGGAGGTCCCCGAACACCGGTTCACCCGTGGTGTGTTCACCGGGGAGTGTGAAGACATCATCGATGACTTCCTCGACAAGAATACTGATCTGGAATGCATTGTTTGTGCCAACGATACCCTGGCGCTCAAGCTCTACGAGCGCATGCGCCTGCGCGGTCTGGAACCGGGCAAGGACATCGCGGTCACGGGCTTTGACGACGTGCCGGAAGCGGCCCTGGTCAATCCGCCGCTCACCACGGTGCGCCTCAGTCCGTTTGCGTCCGGCTACCATGCCGGGCGGGAAGCCGTGCATTTGTGCCGCGGGGAGCCGCAGCACTACAAGTCTTTGGACTCCAGTCTGATCATCCGCCGCTCGTGCGGGGAAGATCTGATGTCCGACCAGCGCTATCTGAGTCATTTCCTGCATCAGGACCCAATCGCCGTGGATGAACTTGTCGAATTTATGTTAAAGAGGACCCTGCGTGTGCTCGCCCCGGATGTGCGGGACGATCTTCGTCCGCTGGTGAAAGATGTGGTGACGGGGATGATTGCGATCGCCCGGGATGAGGAGTCTCCCGGCACCGAAAACTTCGCCCGCATCAGCAAGATGTTCCGTACGAACTTCTCCTTCTACAACATCAACAATTTCTTCTCCGTATTCACCACGTTTTGTAAAGAGCTTCTGGACGTGACGCCGGAGGAGCACAAGTTGTCGCTCTACGATAAGTTTATTGAGATCCAGACACATATTTCCATGTTTTACCGGGTGCGTACGAATGACGAAACCAACAAGCTCAACGCCCTCTCGTCCGTCTGCCTCGACATTTCCAAACAGGCTTTGTCCGGGGCCGACCGCCCGAAACAGGCCCTTCGCCTTTTGGCCGAATGCATGAACCGCATCGGTTTCAGGGACTGCGATATTATGTTGTTTGACAAGCCGCTCGACTCCAGTGAGTTCGACCACCTCGAACTGCCGGACAGCGTTATTTTAAGGGCGGAAAGCCGGGACAACGTCATCCGCATCCCGAATGACCTGGAAGTGATGGTGCCGATCAAAGACATCATCAAACGCCTTGGCAAAGACGAACCGTCCATCACCTCGGTCATCCCGCTCGATATGAACGGGTACCTCCTGGGGTTCTTCACGGCCGACACGACGAACATCGACCCGACGTTCTTCTACTTCGCGGCCATCCAGATTTCCTTCTCCGTCCTCCATATGAGCGTCATCGAACAGGAGCAGCGCCTGATTGAACTGCTCAACACGGACAACGAAGCCATCCTCACCGAGTCCCATCACGACCCGCTGACGGGGCTGATGAACCGCCGGGGGCTGATGTTCCAGATTGACCAGATCAAACACCTCGACATCGGCCGTTATGCCGCCGTGTTCTACTTTGACCTGGACGACTTCAAAATCATCAACGACACCTTCGGTCATGACACCGGGGATGAAGCCATCCGTGAAGCCGGGAATATTCTCCGCGGCACATTCCGCACCCACGACCTCGTGGCCCGGATGGGCGGGGATGAATTTTGCGCCATCGCCATCAGTGATCACCCGATCAACGTGATGAGCATCAAGGAACGGATCAACCGCAAGGCCGACATCTTCAACATGTCCCACCCGTACCGGCTGTCCTACTCCGCCGGAGTGGTGCAGTTCACCATCACATCGGATGCGGATTTTGACGCCAAAATCAAAAATGCCGATGAGCTTCTTTACATCGACAAAAAGGCCAAAAAAGCCCGGAAGTCAGAGGGCTCCCAGGCGTAATTCCATGAGCACGCACGGCTCATCACCGCGCCGGCCTTCGATGGTGTAAAGACCGTTTTCACATGTCATGTATATGTCAAGGAGGTCGCCTGCGGCGAGCTCCTTTTTATAGTTGAAGGTTATTTCTTTGACGAAGTGATCCTTCATCACATCCACACCCAAAGCATCACAGGCAAGCGCCGCATACCGCGTGTTGTTCATATGGTGGTTGAAGTCGAGGTCGCTGTAAACGACCTTGTGGCTCATAACCTTCGTCAGGTCATCGCGACTGAAAAGGGTCTTTGGCATCACGGCCATCTTTTCTCCTTCCGGCATCGTGATCCCAATGCGTTCGGGCCGGACAATCGAACGGGTGTTCATGTCGATGAGGGTCCAGGTGGAATAGCCCCGGCCGATCACACGCCCGTCTTTCTCAATCTTGTATTCACGCGGAAAGATGACATGGGAACTTTTGCGGACCACGGTGGAAAACATCACCTCATCCCCGTAATAAACAGGTTCATCCATGACCAAGGTTTGTTTGGCCACGATATAACCGTATCTTGTCATCATGTCTTTCGTGTAAATATGGGTTTCAAATGCATCATACAAAGCGAGGTCCCCAAACCTCAGCATCACTTCGTTCACTTTCATGCGGGCATTCATGTCGCAGTGACACAGCTCCACGTTCACTTTTTGGGCGTACATCGTCTCATCTCCTGTGATACATCCTAACACACACGGACGGAATTTCAAGCATATATTTTCATTGGCATAATTTGCAAATCCATGTATAATAGGAAGGTAATTGAGAGGGAAAACTATGCCATCATTATTAATTGTATTAACCTTTGTGGTCCTGCTCATCTTTATGTATCTGGTGTACACGATTGCGAACATCGCGGTAACCCTGATCAAGACGCGCAAAAGAGACCACTCCATGCATATGTGTGTGACGACAAGCGGACGGATTTTCTACATCGGCCTGACCGTCGGGTTCGTCCTGATTCTCGCCGGCTGCATCGCCTCCGTGGTGTACGGTATCACCCACTCCAGGCATTATCTGTTTGTGACCAACGGTATCAACGTGGCCACGGTCGCGGCCTGGATCTACTCGTTCCAGATTGCCAACATCGTCCTCGTCGGGAAAAAGCAGATGCTCGTCGGGCGCCTGCTCATCGACTACCGCAAGATGAAAAAGGTCAACATCTCCAACAACAACGAGTTAACTTTCGTCTTCTCCCAGCAGAATTACCGGTTCAACACCCGCTGGGTTGACATCATGGACCTCAAACGGGCCATTTCGAGACGTTCGTAGACAAAGCAAAACCAGCCTTGCGGCTGGTTTTTTTACTCTTCATCATCAAACGGTGACGCATCTTCACGCAACACATGCTGACAGTGCGGACACACCGTGAGCGCCCCGGCATCTTTAAGCGGTAAATACTGGTGGCAGTACGGACAACGCCAGGCAATCAGCGCCAAAGCGATATATACAACCATCAGGAACACCGTCACCACCACGAGGATGAGAAAGATGACATGTTTATGCAAAAAGTACATGAGTGCGGCGGCGAGCGCAAGGATCTTCCCCAGCGTTGGCAGTGTCGCAATCAAGGTTTGAATCCTTTTCATAATAACTGCTCCCTTATACCTTACCATGTATACCACAAATCCGCACGTTTGAAAACCCTTTCCCGGGAATTTCAGAAACTAAAAATGCGACGTCAGTTTTCTATGACGAGGTTTTCGAAGCGCCCGGCGATGAATTCATCGCTGTAATGTTCATCCACCCACACCTCAAAACCGTTGGCCGGGGGAATGCCCGCGTCACGCGCGGTTTTCCTCTGGAAACAAATCACCGTCATGGAAATATCGGCCGCCAGATACACCGCCACGAGGAAGATGAACATCACCTGTCGCACACTGGTCGGCAGCCCAATCCGGTACAACATTTCCGGCATGATTTTATACGTCCACACAATGCCAAGCAGGCCCCAGAAAAACAGGAACCGCCAGGCCACCCACTTCGTGATATGGTCCGGTAAGTGAGAGTAACTCCACGAGGAGGCGTGGAAAAACGTCTCCATTGTCCAGCCCGTGAACTGCTCGAGCAGACCGCCTAGGATGGCCCCCGCAAGGAAAATCTGCCACCACTTTGCGCCGCGTTTCAGCATCTGCAGGCAACAGATTGTCACGAGCACCGCCCCGACCCCGTAGAGCGGGGAAAACGGGCCCCACACAAGGCCGACCCGGCTTTCCGTGAGCCCTGCCGTCACCAGCATCCACACTTGTTCGAGCAGAAGCCCGAGCACCGAGCCCCCGAAGAAAATCACGACCACGTGGTAAAACGTGAGTTCGAAGTTGTCCATAAACATCGCCCGTTTCGCCTTGTAGATGGCTTTGAGCTCCTTGCGCGTGCATTTGTCCGTCGAGCGCTTGTGCATCTCGTTGTACAGTTCAATGTCTTCCGGGGTGCTGAACGCCCCGCCTGTTTTCTCGTTGGGATCAAGTTTGTCGCCCTTGCCAAGCCAAATCCAGAACGCCTTCACACCGTCCACAATCAGGTTTACGATAAAGGCAATGAGCCGGAACACCAGTCCCAAAAGCACCAGGCCTATAAAAAGATCTATCATATTTTATCTTCTCCTATGCAGCCTATTGTACATGAAACAGCCCGAAAAGGCAAAAATGCATCCCGGGGGGGATGCATTTACGCTTTCCAGGCGTTATACTGACTCATCACGCTGCGCGGTGAGCCGGCAATATAGGCCAGGACCGGGATATCCGGACGCTTGTCCATCAGGACGTTGTACGCCTGGACACTCACGATGCCGCCCCCGCAGTGGAGGAGCACCGGATGACCGGTTGGGATTTCGTCATAACGTTTGGCCATTTCGTCATGGGGAATCCACATTGCGCCCTTGAAACCCGGATCGATTTTCCAGTAGGCGTCATTGACCTGCACGATAATCGTGTCAGGATGGTCTTTCAAAAAGGCCAGGGATTCTTTCGGCGTCAGACCGCCGAGATGTTTCTCGTCGCCCCTGGTCATTAGAAATCCACCTCATCTGCGTCCAGTCCGGAGCCGCCAAACGGGGCCATATTCCGGATGTCGGCCATGTCATCTTCCGCAATCTCAAAGTCAAAGACATTGAGGTTTTCCACGATTCGGGACGGGGTCACCGACTTCGGCAACGGGACCACACCATTCTGCAGGGCGAAGCGCACACAGAGCTGGGCGACGGATTTATTGTAGCGGGCGGCGATGGCCTGAAGGCGTTCGTCCCCGAGCACACGGCCGGTGCCGAGCGGACTCCATGCTTCGACGAGAATATCGTTGTCCTGACAGAACGTCACGATGTCTTCCTGCAGGTTGCCCGGATGATATTCAATCTGGTTGACTGCCGGTTTCACTTCTGTTTCCATCAGGGCTTTGAGGTGATGCGGCTTGAAGTTGGAGACACCGATGGCGCGGATCTTGCCGGCTTTGTATAATTCCGTCATCGCTTTCCACGTATCAAGATTGATCTGTTCCCAGTTGTCGAACTGTTTGGCATTGGCCGGCCAGTGAATGAGATACAAATCGACGTAGTCCACACCGAGCCTGGTGATGGATGCGTTGAACGCTTTGAGTGTGCTTTCGTAGCCGCGGTCCGGATTCCACACCTTGGTCGTTAAGAACAGGTTCTCACGGGTGATGATGCCTTCGTCAATGGCCTGACGGATGGCTTCCCCGACGCTTTCCTCGTTGTGGTAGCACGCCGCTGTGTCGATGTGCGTATAACCCGCCTTCAGTGCTTCCTTCACGCTTTCCACCGCGCCTTCACCGTTGCGGTTCTGCCACGTGCCGTAGCCGACAGCCGGCATCACGATCCCATTGTTTAACGTCACTTCTTTCATTGAATCTTCCTCCTTATTTTCTGAAAAGATAATTGTCACCGCGTTCCACCTCACGCAGATGGCCGCGTTCGCCTTTGAGCCATTCATGCATCTCAAAGTGCAGGCATGCGTTGGAGAGAATCTCCGGAGACTCAAAGCCTGTGCTCTGGGCCTCCCTGCTTAACTCTTGTTGATCAATTGGGCCCATATGGAACGGTGCGATGGATAACACCCCGCCTGGTTTGAGCACCCTGTAAGCTTCGTTTAGAAATGTGCTGCGGCTTCGGCCCAGCTGATGAATGAGGTCGTAAATCAGCACCCCGTCTGCGCTATTATCGTCCATAAAATCCAGCCTGCAATCACCGGACACATGCACGGCTTCGATATTGGTGAGGCCTTCGTTTTTTGCCTGTTGGACAATCGCCTTGAGACGCCAATGATCCGTATCCACCGCGTACACCTTGCCGGCGCCTTCAAGCGCATAAGCCAAAGCAAACGTGTAATGTCCCGGGCCGCACCCGAAGTCAATCACATGTGCTTCCCCACTCAGGCCCACGTCCTGAAACATCTGTGCGCCTTCACCTTTCTGCCATTCCAACAGTTCATCCGTATAAGCCATCAGTTCTCATCTCCTTCCGGGTCATACGACCAGCCGTATTCCCCGTGATAAATCATCTGCCGGCTCATCCCCCCGTCCACCGCAATGGACTGCCCGGTGATAAACCCGGCTTCATCACCCGCCAGATACAACGCCAGCGAGGCGATATCATCGGTGTTTCCCACCCGGCCGACGGCCTGCTGGAGGTTGTCGGCCTCAATTAAGTCTTCATCATTCACATCAATCCACCCCGGCGCAATCGCATTCACACGGGCCTTGCCTGCCAGGCTCATGGCCAGTGCGTGGGTCAAAGCTTCCAGCCCGCCCTTGGCGGCGGCGTAGCTTTCGGACTGCGGCATGCTCATGTGAGCCCGGGTCGAGGTGATATTGATCACCGACGCCCCTTCACCCAAATGACCCTGCAAAAGATGAACGAGGTAGTACGGGCCGAGCACGCCCACATCGAGCGCACACCCGAACATCGCCCAGCCACAGTTTTTCAGGCCTTTGAACACCGGTTTGGCGTTATTGACAATGACATCCACATGCCCGTATGTGGTGAGCACATAATCGGCCAAACGTTCCACGTCTTCCTGAATGCCCATGTCACCGGACACATCGGGCTGGCCCTGAATGTCCAGGGTGACCACATGTGCCCCTTCGTCTTTGAATCTCACCGCAATTCTCTGACCAATGCCATGGGACGCACCGGTCACAATCACGACTTTATCCTTGAATTTCATACGTCCTCCTTCGAAAACAGCCTGTGCTTCAGGGCCGGCAAATGGAACAGGAGCGACACGGCCACACCGGCCTTCATTACTCCTTTCGACATCACTCTAGCACCCGGACATCCTCCCGGCGAGCGTTTGGGACAGGCTTCAAATGGTGTTGCCAAAAGAGAAGGAAAACAGGGTGTGCCTGTGAAACAGTGTTCGAAAATTTCCCGGAAAATATGAGATCAGTTTGTCAAACACACGCCGGCCGGATAAAATAAAAATACAGGAGGTGACAAAGAGATGTTACTGAGGGAAAGAATGCGCGACTACCCCTTCTCCCACAGCGAGCGTTTGATTGTGGATTATATGCTGGAGAAGAATATGGCCGTCGGTGACGTCAGCGCCCGCGAGATTGCCCGCGAGACCTACACGTCCCCGTCAACCCTTGTGCGGATGGCCAAGAAGCTCGGCTTTGACGGCTGGAATGATATGAAAGATGCGTTCCTGAAGGAAACATCGTATCTCGAAAGTCACTTCAGGGCCCTCGACGCCAATAAGCCGTTTACGTCCACCGACAATATCATGACCATCGCCTCCAAGATTGCGAACCTCCATGCGGAAAGCGCCATGGACACCCTGTCCCTCACCGACCACGACACCCTCCAAAAGGCCGTGCGCCTGCTCGAGGATGCGAGTGAAGTACGGATGTTTGCGATCGCAAATCTGAATTACCCGTGCGAAGAGTTTGTGTTCAAACTCCGCCGCATCAATAAAAGGGCCTTCCATGACCCGGTTCAGGACAACCAGTGGCATGATGCCCTGATGACACCGAAAAGTGCGTGTGCCGTGCTCATGTCCTACTCAGGGGAAACACCGAACCTGCTTAAAACCGCAGGCTATCTCAAGTCCGCCGGGGTGCCGATGATCGCCATCACGAGTGTCGGGGAAAACAGCCTCAGTAAGATTGCGGACGTGACACTGCGCCTCACCACCCGTGAACGCTCGTTCTCCAAGATTGCCGGCTTCACCTCGGAAGCCTCCATCAAGGTTGTCCTTGACACACTGTACGCCTGTCTGTTTGCGCGCAACTACGACAAAAACATGGCCTTTAAGATTTCGGTGGCTGAACAGCTCGAACACAACCGCCGGATTGACAACAATATTATCTCCGAAGACTGATATGTAATGACTTTTGTCAAGAGGAAACTTAACAAGAATCATCACAAACTTTATACAGTTGTAGCCGAAGGCATCGTG
>Ga0065709_1029717_pt1 | contig 13521 bp, 7 predicted proteins | sample Hoacrofraction14_2_FD_59096 | JGI IMG/M metagenome (GOLD analysis project Ga0065709, IMG submission 59096) | Hoatzin crop microbial communities from Cojedes, Venezuela, sample from fiber fraction 14 v1 | ecosystem: Host-associated > Birds > Digestive system > Esophagus > Crop | place: Venezuela...
GAGGGCGGGCACTTGGTAGTCGTAGCCGCTGCCGTAGCAAACCCATTCGGTGGTGTGGTTGAGAAGCACCATCACCTTGTATTTGCTGATGTTAGAATTTTCGGGATCTACGAAGCCGAGTTGGTTGATTTCGAGTTCATAGAAGGCTTCGCATTTCTTCAGAAGGTCGTCTATATCAACGCGATAGGTCGATGGGGCGTTGGTGGGAATGGTGTTGCCATAGTATTTGTCCCACATGACGATGACGTTGTCGCTCTCTTTGCTTCGCGACTTTGACCAGGTGTATTTGTTTTCGGTGTCGGTTTCGGCGTAGATGAGTGTATCGGTTCGGTTGCGCCATTCAGTCGGAATGTACACGGTTTTTTGCGCCATGAGGTGGGTGGCGCAGAAGAGCAGGAGTGTCAGAAGTTGTAGTTTTTTCATATTGTTGGTGTGTTATTTTTCGTTGTTTCTTACCAACCTCCCCATGCGTTGTCGATGGTGAAGTTGACGTTGATGGTGACTTTTTTGAGCGTTTCGCCCTGTTGATATTTGAAGGCCATGGCCACTTTGTGCGACTCCTCGTAGCAGTTATACGGATGTACGCCGCAGTTCCAGTTGAAAAGGTCGTCGAATATTTCGATATAAACGTGTCCGCTTTCCCAGTAGCCCGGGTTTCCGTCGCCGTCGAACCACGCGCCAAAGGTGCCGTTGGTGTGGTTTTCGCCCTCCGTTCCGTCGGTGTTGAGGGGAATAATCTCCACCTTATTCTTGTTGAATTGGTTCTCGTCGATGCCCAAGAGGCTGAGTAATTTAGACTTATCGACCTTCACCTGTACACTCTGCGAATAGCCCTTGTCGGCGTCCATCGTGGTTGCGACGGTCAGGGAGCCGCAGTCTTGTTCGCTCGTCACGGGCGTATCGTCGGGCACGGGGATGTCGTTGATGAGCTCCGTCATGAACTGGGCGCGGTTGATGAGCCACTGATGCATCTTTTCCACTTCCGTTTCAAAACTCTTTCCGCTGATGGGCCAGCGGTCGGCGTCGCGCTGCATGGGGCCTTGGCGCAGATAGGCGAGGTGTTTTTCCATGACCTCCCAGTTGCGCGAAACGATGGAATCGGCGTATAGGTTCCATTCTTCCTTATACATCTTGACGAACTCCGGGCAGCCGAAAAGGTTGGTAAAGAACTGCGGAACGTAGTTGTAGTTTCCGTTTCGTTTATAGGGATTGCTGCCCATGACGGTCTCCTTGTAGTTGGAAAAGAAGGTGTGGCCGGTGTACATGTTGTTCCAGTCGAAGTCGTAGCCGGCATCGAAGTCCCACAGTGGGCCCATTTGCCATTTTTCGTCTTTGTTTTTGAACATAAAAATGCTGCGCGGAGCCGATAGCTCTACGTTATAGACGAATTCCTGTATTTGCAGATAATGGATGAAAGATTTCAGGTCGAGCAGGGAGTCGGTGGTCTTGAAATCCTTGTTTTTGATGGCTGTTTCGAGCTCGGCGAATACGTTTTTGATGCTGTCGCGGCGCTCGGCGGTGAGCTGTTCGTCCTTGGGGAACTTGACGGCCATGGGCATATCGAACACTTCCGAATAGAAATTGTCGTCGGCATCGGGACTTTCCGAGGGGCCGTCATCCACGTCGAGCGTGACGAGCAGTCCGCCATTGTCGTCGATATCGACGCGGTTGCTGCCCTGCTGCACTTGTTCTGTGAGCTGATAGACGCCGCGATAATCGCCGTTGACGATGAGTTCCACGTAGCGGGTGTGGTTGGAGTAGGGCACGCCCATCCATCTTCCGAGCTCGAAAACGAAGGTGTTCATCAGGTCGGTCACGTCGCGATAGTTGGCCAGCAGCACCCAGCTCTTGGCTTTTCCGAGGCCGAGGAGCTTGTGTTTCTTGTCGAGTTTCAGACGGAAGGGCTTCTTGTCGTACCACAACCACGAGCTGTTGCCTCGCCCGCGGATTTGTGCTGTGGCGCTGTAGCTGTTGTAGCAGCCGAGGGCATTCAGGGCGATGAAGCAGGGAACATATTCGTCGCGCGACGTGATGTCTTCGCCGTCTTGGGTGAAGATGTAGAGTTGATAGACGCGATAGGGGTCTTTCGTGTCGTCGTCGGGCGTGTTGAGAATGTTCATGCTGTCGATGTCGGCGGTCTCAAAGGGGATGACCATGCCGTTCTTCAGATGCGTCTGAAGGGTGGTTTGGCCGGTGCCGACGTCGAAATAGCTGATGCTGTCGGCGAAGATGGGGCATTGTGCATGGATCCCTTCTTGGTCGGGCATGTTCAGGTTGTACCACACTCGCTGCTGCGCGTGTGCCATGCGTACTGCCGAGAGCAACAATATTGTTGCGAGAAAAAGGAGTTTTCTGTGGTTCATCATTGTTTTATTGCACTTTCCATTCTATCACGCCGCCCGATTGTCCTTCGCGCAGCTTGGCGATGATCTTGAGCCCTGTGGTGGTCACGGGCTTGAAATCAACGCTGTTATAGCAGTCTTTCTCCACGCCGTAGGGGCTGTGGTCTTCCACTTCCTTCCACGTGTCGCCGTCTTTGTAGTAGAGTTTCCAGCTCTCGGGCGTGCGGAAATTGCCGTCGTAGTGGTCGAAGTCGAGCCAATAAACCTGCGTGTTGCTCACCTCGTAGGGTTGGTCGAACTCGTAGGCGATGCTCTCTTCGGTGCCGAATTTGAGCCACCAGTAGTGGTAGGGTTTGCTGGTGTCGGAGCTTCGTTTGGGCTCCCATTGGTCGTTCACGCCCCATGTCTCGCCTTCTACGGCCGCTGTTTCGGGTGCGTCTTTCTGTATGGCGCTGCGGAAGAAGATGGTTCTCGCACGGCTAGCGATGGTTTCAGCGGGTTTCACGTGGGCGTAGGCGGGCGATTGGGGCACCCATACTTCCATCTGATCGCCGCCGCGGTTGTTCCACGTGCAATAGGGGATAGCTCGCACGCGGACCGTTTTCACGTGGCCGTCGGTCTCCAGTTCTTCGGCTTCGGTGTTGAGAACAACGAAGGGATAGCCTGCTATTTTGGCCTCGGCGGTGCTGAAGGTGGCGTCCTGAAGGATGGCCTTGTTGAAGATGGTGGAGTCTGCTTGGTCCTGACCCTCAAGGCAATAGACCACGGGTCCGCGTGACATGGCCAGTTTTCCGCGGTCGTCTTCGGCGTTGTCGTTGGCCTGAATGCGGCGCACATCCATGGGCAGGGTGAGTTCAATCTTGTCTCCCTTCTTCCATTTGCGCGTGATGCATACGTAGCCTTTGTCGTTTTCGGTGGCGTCGATTTGTTTTCCGTTCACCTTAATTATATAGGGTTTCGCGTCGTTCACATATTTATAAAGCGTTGTGGCCACGGGTCTGTCCTTGGCCCAACCGGGTATTCTGAGGCGCATGGTGAACTGCTTGGCCGATTTGGGGTTGACGATGAGGCTCACGAGGCCGTCCCATGGCATGCGTGTTTCTTGTTTCAGATTGACGCGGTTGCCGGCGGCGTTGATGTCGGCTTCGCCTTGTATGTAGAGGTTGACGAAGATGTCTTGTCCTTCGGTGGCATAAATGTAGCCCGGAACGCTGGCCACGAAGCGCGTGACGTTGCCGGGGCAGCAGGCACATCCGAACCACGGGGCGCGCCCATGTTGGCCCATCGACTCGAGCGGATTGTCGTAGAAGAAGCGGTCGCCGCTCAGGGAGACGCCGCTCAGGACGCCGTTGTAGAGGGCAGCCTCATAGACATCGGCATATTTCGACTCGCCTGTGGCCAGGAACATGCGATAGTTCCAATAGACGTTGGCGATGGAGGCACAGGTTTCCTGATAGGCAGTCATGTTGTTCAGTTCATAATTCGGGCCAAAGCCTTCGCCTTGGGGGCGACTTCCGATGCCGCCTGTGATGAAGAGTTTCTTGCTTGCCATGTTCTGCCAAATGCGTTCCAGGGCGTGCAGATAGGCGTCGTCGCCCGTGAGAGAAGCCACGTCGGCCACGCCGCTATACAGATAGCCAGCGCGCACGGCGTGTCCCACGATTTCCTCCTGCTGCAGGATGGGCATGTGGTCTTGGCTGTATTCGCTGGGGCGATGGCCGTCGGTGCAGCGGCCTGTTTCCTCTACAAAATATTTGGCTTCGTCAAGATATTTCTTGTTTCCCGTCACTTTGTAGAGCTTGCAGAGCGCCATTTCCACGATGGGGTGGCCCGAAGGACGATGGATCTGGCCCTCGTTGGGGCCGAAAGTCTTGCATACAAGGTCGGCGTTCTTGATGGCCACATTCAGGAAGGAGCGCTTTCCCGTGGCGCGGAAGTGGGCCACGGCGCTCTCGATGAGGTGTCCGCTGTTATAGAGTTCATGGGAATTGATTTTCTCCCATTTATGCGTTCCCCACCAGCCCGACAGTCGGGTGCATTTGTTGGTGACGCAGGTCGTCAGATAGCCGTCGGGCTCTTGTGCGGCGGCTATGATGCTGATGACGCTGTCGAGGTAGTGGTCGAGCTTGGCATCGTAGTGCACGGCGAGCGAATAGCTGGCGCCCTCGATGACCTTATAGGGGTCGGTGTCGTCGAAAGAGAAGTCGCCGCGGTGCTCCCCTTTCATGAGACCGCCGGCAATGGCGAAGTTGTCGAAGCGCCCGTTTTTCTCACATTCGCGGAAGGCAGAGGGAATGCTCACGGTGCGGTTGGTCTCCATGCGCGGCAGCCAAAAGCCGTCGGAGAGTTTCACCTGGGTGAAAGACACTTCTTGAATGCCGCCATTCTTTGGGGCAGCTTGTTTCTTGGCCGCCGACAAGGGCAACAAGGCGCACATAAATGCGCAGGCAACGATGCTTTTCTTTGTAGAATTTTTCATTGGATAGTGAAGTTTTCTGCAAAATAACAAATTTACTATCGTTTCGACTGCAAATATAATCCAATCGGATAAAAAAATCGTCTAAAACCTTCTTTTCTTGCTTTTTGTTGGACGATTTTTCTATAACTCTTTCCTTTTTTTATTCCTTTTTTCAACAAAAATGCGTAATTTTGCGCAAAAACCTGAACCAATGAAAAAGTTATCTGCCTTTTTTCTCGTGGCAACCCTATTTCTCGTGGCACCCGCTTCGGCCGCCGACTATCTGCTGACGTCGCCAAACGGACAGCTCACTGTGGAAATCAGAGCCGACAAACAACTCGCTTTCAGCGTCTCACTCAATGGGCAACAGCTGCTCAAACCATCGACCATCGGACTCGAACTGCCCGACGGCACCATCGTGGGCGACAACCTGAAGGGCAAGAAAGCGAAAATATCAAAAACGCAATCGCAGGACATCAGCGCCCCCTTCTATCGCCAAAAGAGTTTCAAAGCGCAGTGGCGACAGCTCGACCTGCCCCTGGGCAACGGATTCAGTCTGCAGTTTCGCGCCTTCGATGAGGGCGTGGCCTATCGTTTCTGTACGACACAGAAGCGCGAAGTCGTCATCAAAAACGAGCGCGCCAACTATCAGTTCGGCAAGGATAAAAAGGCTTGGCTCGCCTATACCACCAATGCAGAAAAACCTTTTGCTATGGCTTTTCAGAACATCTACGACGAGACGCTGCTCGACACCGCTGTGAATCGCATCGCCTTCCTGCCCGCCACGGTCGATTGCGGCGCGGCCAAGGTGACGTTGCTCGAGTCGGATCTGCGCAGCTACCCCGGCATGTTCGTGCGCGCCAACGGCCATTTCCTGCAGGGAGTCTTCGCGCCTTATCCCAAGAAAATGGATTATTATAAATGGCGTGGCATGAGCTATGTGGCTGAAACAGAGGATTATATATGTAAAACGAAGGGCGCCCGCACCTATCCTTGGCGCATTCTCGCCGTGACGCAGAAGGACACCGAGATGCCCGTCAACAACCTTGTGTATGCCCTCGCGGAGCCTAATCGCATCGGAGACACCAGCTGGATCAAGCCCGGAAAAGTGGCATGGGACTGGTGGAACGACTGGAACCTGAAGGGAGTGGATTTTGAAACCGGCATCAACAACGACACCTATAAATATTATATCGATTTTGCGGCCAAGAACCATGTAGAATATGTCGTGCTCGACGAGGGCTGGTATGACTCCAATCGCGGCGACATCATGAACAGCATCGACGCCATCGACCTGCCCGGACTCATCAGCTACGGACGTGAGCGCGGCGTGGGCATCGTCTTGTGGACCGTTTTCAATGTGCTCGACGAGCATCTTGAGGAGGCTTGCAAGAAGTATGCTGACATGGGAATAAAAGGTTTCAAGGTGGATTTCATCGACCGCGACGACCAGACAGCTGTCGAAATGGCCTATCGCATCGCCGAGGCCTGCGCCCGACACCACCTCTTTCTCGACTATCATGGCTTCTGGAAACCCACCGGAATGAGCCGCACCTTCCCCAATCTGCTCAACTACGAGGGCGTGTTTGGCATGGAAGAAATCCGCTGGTGTGAGCCAGAAAAGAACATGCCGCTCTATCAGGTCACCTTCCCCTATATCCGCATGATGGCCGGACAAGTGGACTTCACGCCCGGTGCCATGCGAAACGGAACGAAATACGACTGGAAAGCCATCTATACCAAGCCCATCAGCATGGGTACGAGATGCAATCAGCTCGCCTGCTATATCATCCACGACAGCCCATTCACCATGCTCTGCGACTCGCCCACCAACTATGAGCGCGAAGAAGAATGCCTCCATTTCATCACCTCTCTGCCCGTCGTCTTCGACGAAACGCGCATCCCGCAGGGCGAAATGGGAAAATATATCGTCACGGCACGCCGCAAAGGCAGTGAGTGGTTTGTGGCAGGTCAGACCAACTGGGATGCCCGCGAGCTCACCATCAGCTTCGATTTCCTCGATCCGGGCAAGACCTATCAGGCCCAACTCTTCTGCGACGGCACCAACGCCAACCACGACGCCGAGGACTATCAGGTGAAGAACCTGCAGGTCAACAGCACCACCCAGCTCAACATCAAGCTCGCTTCTGGCGGCGGTTTCGCGCTGACACTGAAGCCATAACATAGAAAAATGAAAACAAAACAACATAAAACAATGAGAAACAGCATCAAACATCTGATTTGCATTGGCGCCCTCAGCATCGCCGCTTGCCCCGCGACGAACGCCCAGAGCGCCGGCTATCCCATCACGCCCGTGCCCTTCACACAGGTGAAAGTGGTGGAAAACAGTTTCTGGGGCCAACGACTGCAGGCCAGCCGCGCCGTCACCATCCCCTTGGCTTTCAGCAAATGCGAGAGCGAAGGGCGATATAAAAACTTCGAACAGGCCGCCCATCCGTCGGAATCTTATAAGGTAGGCGGACTCAGTTTCGACGACACCGACGTCTATAAAACCATCGAAGGCGCCAGCTATATCCTGCAAACCTATCCCGACAACAAGCTGAAAGCCTACATCGACAGTGTGCTCGACATCGTGGCAGCGGCACAAGAGCCCGACGGTTATCTCTACACTGCCCGCACCATGAACCCCAAGCATCCCCACGAATGGGCCGGACCCACCCGCTGGAGCAAGGAAGAAGACCTCAGCCACGAGCTCTATAACCTCGGACACATGGTCGATGGCGCCGTGGCACACTGGCAGGCAACGGGCTCAACCAAGTTCCTCGACATTGCCAAACGCTACGCCGACTGCGTCGTTCGCGAAGTAGGGCCCAACAAAGGACAGGCCTGCGTCGTGCCCGGACACCAAATTGCCGAGATGGCTCTCGCACGTCTCTACCTGGCCACCGGCGAAAAGAAATACCTCGACGAGGCAAAATTCCTGCTCGACTATCGCGGAAAGACCACCATCACCCACGAATATAGCCAGGCCCACAAGCCCGTTGTAGAACAAGATGAGGCCGTAGGTCACGCCGTGAGAGCCACTTATATGTATGCCGGAATGGCCGACGTGGCCGCCCTGACAGGCAACACCGACTACACACAGGCCATCGATCGCATCTGGGAAAACATCGTGGGCAAGAAGCTCTACATCACAGGCGGCATCGGAGCCACCAGCAGCGGCGAGGCATTCGGGCCCAACTACTATCTGCCCAACATGAGTGCCTATTGCGAGACGTGTGCTGCCATCGGCAATGTATATGTCAACCACCGCCTCTTCCTCCTGCATGGCGATGCAAAATACTACGACGTGCTCGAGAGAACGCTCTACAACGGACTCATCTCCGGCGTTGCCCTCGACGGTGGAAGCTTCTTCTATCCCAACCCCTTGGAGTCGATGGGACAACATCAGCGCCAACCTTGGTTCGGCTGCGCCTGCTGCCCGTCGAACATCTGTCGTTTTATTCCCTCGCTGCCCGGCTACATTTATGCCGTGAAAGACAAAAACCTCTATGTCAATTTGTTCCTGAGCAACAGCACAGAAGTGAAGGTGAACGGCAAGACCGTAAAACTATCACAGTCAACTGCTTATCCCTACGACGGCGATATCAGTATCCGTGTCGATGGAAACAGCGCCGGACTCTTCACGCTCAAGCTGCGCATCCCCGGATGGGTGAAGAACCAAGTGGTGCCGAGCGACCTCTATGCTTATAGCGACACCAACCGCCCGAGCTGGAAAGTGACCGTTAATGGCAAGGAAACAACGGCCGAGTTGACCGCCGACGGCTACTATTCCATCGCACGAAAATGGAAGAAGGGCGACCAGGTGCAGATTCATTTCGATATGCCCGTGCGCACTGTGCGTGCCAACGACCTCGTGGAAGCCGACCAAGGCATGGTCTCCATCGAGCGTGGCCCACTCGTCTATTGCGCTGAGTTCAGGGACAACGACTTCGACATCATGCACGCCCTGCTCAACCAAAACCCCACTTTCGACGTAGAAAAAGCCACGCTCAACGTGCAGAACGACTATGTTGCCAAGGGCGCACCCACGCAATATCCCATTCAGACCATCACCACCGACGCCCAAACGCTCGCCTTCGACAAGCAGGGACGCCTCGTGACGAACAATGTTCGACTGAAACTCATTCCCTACTACGCATGGAATCATCGCGGCAGTGGCAACATGAAAGTGTGGATGGCGCAGGATCTGAAGGCCACACGTCCCTCGGAACCGCCTACACTCGCATCGCAGAGCCAAGTGGATGCCTCCACGCCGACGCCCGCACTCGGTTCAATCAACGACCGCCTCGTGCCCAAGAATGCCGACGATCGCAGCATCCCCTACTACCACTGGTGGCCCAAAAACAACTCCACTGAATGGATTTCCTACACCTTCCCGCAGGTTTCCACCGTGCAGAGCGCCACGGTTTATTGGTTCGACGACCAACCTTGGGGCGGCTGTTCGGTGCCCGAGAAGTGGGAAGTGCAATACCTTGACAATCAGGGACAATGGCAACCCGTGGCCGGTGCCGATGCTTATCCCACGAAGAAGGGCGCTGCCTGCACCGTCAACTTCCAGCCCGTATCGACCAAGGCCGTGCGGCTCCAAGTGAAACTGCCCGAGAAACTCTCCGCCGGACTCTATGAGTGGAGCGTGAAATAAGGACATCCCAACCCGACATAAGCATACCCCAACTTGTTGATGAATAAAAAAAAGGACGACTGCAAGACTTCTCTTGCGTCGTCCTTTTTTGGTTTTCTTATGCGCTTCTGTCGCTTATACGATTTTGAATCGTATGCGGAAGGTGCGTTTTTCTTCGTCCCAGTTGGTGCCCAGGAGCACGAATTTGCCGATTTGTGCGGTCGAACGCACGTGTTTTCCGATGCAGGGGCAGACGTCGAAATCGCCGATGCGCACCAGTCGGATGGTCTCGCTGGCGTCTTCGGGCAGGCGGTCGAGCTTCACGTCGGCTGGGATTTGGTCGCGCGTGACGAACTCGTAGGTCACGGGCATGTCGGCTTCGATGAGCTCATTCATGCGGCGTTCGATTTCGCGTTCCTCCTTTCGGTCGGGTTTGTGGTCGAGGATGTAGCTGATTTTGCTCTTCTTTCGTTCGATGTGGGCATTGCGCGAGCGCTCACATCCGAACATCCTCACCATCAGTTGGTTGAGCAGATGTTCTGCCGTGTGGGCGGGCGGAAATTCTTCTTTGTTGTGCTCGTTCAGCAGGTAGTCGTTTTCTTCCATCTTGAGTTCAATTTTATATATGGCTCCCGAGTGGGGTTGTAGTTTCATGGGAACGACGCCGTCGCGCTGCAGTTGTATTTTTTGAGCGCCTTTGTGGAGCAGGTTGACGGCCTTTACGTCCTGTTCTGCGATGCCCAGAAAATCGAAGGCATGGGCTGGGATGCGCACGCCGACGGTTTCTTCGGCGTCGGAGAAGTTGGCAACCACGATGAGCAGCTCCTCGTCTTTCTTGCGAAGGAAGGCGTAGTGGCGCTGCGGATCGAAGTCGGCCGACTTGGGGTTGACATACATGAGGTCGAAGAATTGTCCCTCGGCGGCCGCTTTTTCGGTGGCGGCGATGTTGAGAATGAGCGTATATTGGTGTGCCAGTTCGCGCTCGGCCTTGGTGAGTTGGCTGCGGGCGCTGAAGGCTCTGTAGAGTGTGGGCACGTTCCAATAGTCGAAAATGGTTGTGCGGCCGTCGAGACCGCTGAATCCTTCGGCGTCGGCGGCGGGCTCGCCATACTCTTGTCCGGCGTATATCATGACGGGATTGGGCATGAGCAGGGCGCTCACGAGCAGTGCCGGGATGGCGCGTTGGGCGTCGCCGCAGAAGAAGGGGCTGGCGATGCGTTGCTCGTCGTGGTTCTCCAGGAAGTAGAGCATGTGGTTGTTGATGCCGTCGGTGGCCTGCCATTGGCGCGTGATGTCGGCAGCTGGGCGGCGCTGACATATCACGTCGCGCAGGCAGTCGTACATGCCCACTTTGTCATACAAATAGTCGAAGCCGCTCTCGATGTAGGTTCTGTAGAGCGATGGATTATATACTTCGCCGATGAATTCCACGTGCGGATAGAGCTGTTTCACCTCTTTGGTGGCGTAGGCCCAGAATTCGGGCGGCACCATTTCGGCCATGTCGCATCTGAAGGCATCGGCTCCCTGTGCTGCCCAGAAGCAAAGGATGTCGGTCATCTTGCGCCATGTGTCGGGCATGGGGTCGAAGTGGGTGCTTCGTCCGCCCGCGTCGCAATAGTCGATGCCGTAGTTGAGCTTCACGGTTTCATACCAGTCGTTTCGTCCGGGGGCGTTGTCGAAATGGTCGTTGCCTGTGGCTTTGGCGGGCATCTCCTCGTATTGCTGCTTGCCTTCGGCCATAAAGTTGAGGCGGAGCGGTTGGTTGACGCAATAATAAAAGTTGTTCTGCGGACTGAAGTGCATCTGTGTGTTGTCGTCTTGTCCGAAGTCTCGCGTGAGGAGAGGCTGGGCCACGGATTTGTATTGGCGTGCCACGTGGTTGGGAACGAAGTCCATCACGACTTTCATGCCGGCGCGGTGGGTGCGCTGGATGAGCTTGAGCCACTCTGCTATGCGGTGCTCTACGTTCACGGCGAGGTCGGGATCGACGTCATAGTAGTCGCAAATGGCGTAGGGCGAGCCGGCCTGTCCTTTCACCACGTCGGGATGCTGGCGCGGTATGCCGTAGGCGGAGTAGTCGGTGCAGGTGGCATGTCGGAGCACGCCTGTGAACCACACGTGGGTTGTGCCCAATTTTTTTATTTGGTTGAGGATGGGCGTTGTGATGTCGTTGAACTTGCCACAACCGTTTTCTGCAAGCGTTCCGTTGGGTTTATTGGTCTGCGTGCGATTGGTGAGCAGGCGTGGAAGTAGTTGATATATAATCACTTTTTGATGACGATTAATTTTTATTTATATAAACATTGAGCATGGCTTCGCCTCATGTGAATAATGCTCATGAGGCGAAGCCGAACTCAGTGCTCAATCTGTTCCGTGCGAGGTGACGCTTCTGTCGATGCGTTTAATCATGCCCTGCAGTGCTTGTCCGGGTCCGCATTCGGTGAAGTCGTCGGCGCCATCGGCAATCATTTGCTGCACACTGGCGGTCCATCTCACGCTGCTTGTGAGCTGTGCGATGAGGTTTTGTTTGATTTCGTCGGGGTTGGTGTGTGGTTTTGCGTCCACATTCTGATAGATGGGGCACACGGGAGTCTGGAAGTTGGTTTTCTCGATGGCCTCTTGCAGCTCTTCTTTGGCGGGTTGCATGAGGGGGGAGTGGAAGGCTCCGCTCACGGGCAGGGGCAGGGCGCGTTTGGCTCCGGCCTCTTTGAGCTGGTTGCAGGCTTCGCCCACGGCTTCTACGTTGCCCGAGATGACGAGTTGTCCGGGGCAGTTGTAGTTGGCGGGAATGACGACGGCGCCTTCTTTGGAGATGCTTTGGCATACGTCTTCCACTTTTTCGTCGGCGAGTCCGATGATGGCTGCCATGCCGCCTTTGGCTTTTTCGCAGGCTTTCTGCATGGCCATGGCGCGCTGATAGACGAGTTTCAGTCCGTCTTCGAAGGAGAGGGCTTGTGCTGCCACGAGTGCCGAGAATTCGCCGAGCGAGTGTCCTGCCACCATGTCGGGTTTGAATTCGTCGCCGAGGCAGAGTGCCGACACGACGCTATGGAGGAACACGGCGGGTTGGGTTACTTTTGTTTCGCGCAGTTGTTCGGGCGTGCCGTTGAACATGATGTCGGTGATGCTATAGCCAAGAATGTTGTCGGCTTTGTCGAAGAGCTCTTTTGCGAGGGGGTTGGTGTCGTATAGTTCTTTGCCCATTCCTACGTATTGGGCTCCCTGTCCGGGGAAAACAAATGCTTTCATGCTTGTTGTTGGTTTTTTGATGTTGTTTTGATTGCTGTTCTACATGAAAACAGTCCCGACCTTGTTGTGTTGAAACATGGTCGGGACTGGATGTGTTGTATGTGAAATTTGGCTACGTCTGTATATATTATATATAATGTGTAGCTTTGTTTCTGATGGGTTTTTACTCTGCTGCGGGTGCTTCTTCTGCTTCTTCTGCAGCGGGAGTTTCTTCTTCCTGAGCCTCGGGAGTTTCAACGGCTGCTGTTTCTTCAGCCTTTTCTTCTTCTTCGGCTACGGGGGCGGGTGTGTTTTCGGCTACCACTTTTACGGGCACTTTCACTTCTACTTCTTTGTGGAAGTGTACGGTGGCTTCGTAGTCGCCCACGGCTTTAGCGTCGCGCATGGTGATGATCTTGCGGTCGATCTCGATGCCTTGTTTTGCGAGTGCTTCTGCCACGGCTGCTGCGCCTACGGATCCGTAGGTGACGCCTGATGCGCTCACTTTGGCTGCTATTTCGAGTGCTACGCCTTCGAGTTGTTTAGCTTTCTCTTCGGCGGCTTGTTTGATGGCGGCCAGTTTGTGCGCTTGTTGTTTGAGGTTTTCGGCGAGCACTTTCTTTGCCGATGCGGATGCGATGACGGCTTTGCCTGTGGGGATGAGGTAGTTGCGGCCGTATCCGCTCTTCACGTTCACGATATCGTTCTTATATCCCAGACCGATAATGTCTTCTTTGAGAATTAGTTCCATTGTTGTTGCCTCCTTTTTTTATTTCATCAAATCGGTTACGTAGGGCAGCAACGCGAGTTGGCGTGCGCGTTTCACGGCTGTTGCCACGCGGCGCTGG
>Ga0065709_1029718_pt1 | contig 13517 bp, 9 predicted proteins | sample Hoacrofraction14_2_FD_59096 | JGI IMG/M metagenome (GOLD analysis project Ga0065709, IMG submission 59096) | Hoatzin crop microbial communities from Cojedes, Venezuela, sample from fiber fraction 14 v1 | ecosystem: Host-associated > Birds > Digestive system > Esophagus > Crop | place: Venezuela...
TTTGAGGGTCGCAAAGGGCTGCAGTTCGCCTCTGAGGGTTTATGCATCGCGCCCTTCGAGGGCAAATTTGGCGATGACGATGCCGGCTGTTACGCTGACATTGAGCGAATGTTTGGTACCGTATTGAGGGATTTCGAGGCAGCCGTCGCATTGATCGACCACGCTCTGATGGACGCCCTTCACTTCGTTTCCGAACACAACGGCATATTTTTTCTGCCTATCTATCTGCAGCTGTGGCAGTTTTTCTGACCCTTCGGCTTGCTCCACGGCATAGACATAGAAACCTTCGGCCTGCAGGGTTCTTACGGCTTCGTCGGCCGAAGTGAAATGTTTCCACTCCACGGCGTCCTCTGCTCCGAGGGCTGTTTTGTGGATTTCGTTGTGCGGCGGACAACCCGTGATGCCGCAGAGATAGACGGCTGCCACGCGGAAAGCATCGCTCGTGCGGAACACGGAGCCCACATTGTACATCGAACGAACATCGTCCAGCACTACCACCAGCGGCAGTTTCTCGGCCTGCTTGAATTCTTCCACCGTCAGGCGGTTCATTTCTATTGCTTTGAGTTTGCGCATCCTTTCTAATTGGAAATTGATAATTGAAAATTGAAAATTCGTGCAAGCTAGAGAAATAGAAGCCTGCTTGTGTTTCCGAAGCGATGCCGAATTTATGCAAAATTAGGCTTGTGCCATTGTAATTGATAATTAAAAATTGAAGATTGAATATTTTTTGTGAGTTGGAGAAACACCTGACGACCATACGCAAGGGCGTTAGCCACATTTTCAATTCTCAATTTTCAATTTTCAATTCTGCATAATTTATTGCTTCATGCTATACGCCAAGGCGTAGGATCTGATTTGTTTAACCATGGCGAGGAGGCCGTTGGAGCGCGTGGGAGAGAGATGGTCACGCAGTCCGATGCGGTCGATGAAATAGAGATTGCTGTCGAGTATTTCGTTCGGCGTGTGGTTGTTGAGCACGCGGATGAGCAGGGCAATGATGCCTTTCACAATGAGCGCGTCGCTATCGGCGGTGAGTTGCATGCGCCCATCGATGTAGTCGCACTGTACCCACACGCGACTCTGACAGCCGTCGATGAGGTTTTGCTCCGTTTTATACTTCTCGTCGAGGGGCGCGAGTTCGCCTCCGAGGTCGATGAGCATCTGATATTTGTCCATCCAATCGGTGAAGTCTTCGAATTCAGCGATGACTTCGTCTTGTATTTCGTTAATCGATTTCATGCTTATTGAATTGAAAATTGAGAATTGAAAATTGAAAATTAACCTCTCTTTAAATTGAAAATTGAGAATTGAAAATTGAAAATTATCCTTGCTGCACGATGTTTTCGTCAGCCGGAACGATTTTAAAGAGTTTGTCACTCGGCCTCACTTTGTCGGGCACGGGTATGGAGACATGTTCGCCTTTGTGGGCAGTGGGCACGGACTGGAGTTCATATCGAATCTCATTGGCCGTGAGATACATGGCTCCTGTGGTGGGACCAGTGACCAAGAGGCGGTCGCCGACGGAGAATTCTTCGGCATCTACGACAAACTCTGCTACGCCCAGACGCGAATAGTATTTCACTCCGCGGCCCACATAAACCTTGCGTTCGGTGGCGTTGGAGCCATAGTTTTTGTTCCATTCGCCGAGGCGCTGCCCCAGATAGTAGCCGTCCCAGAAGCCGCGATTGAACACGCGGGCGAGTTGTTGGTCGAGTTGGTCCTTCAGATCGTCGGTGAATCGCCCTTCCACCACGGCGCGCATGGCCTCTTTGTAGGCTTTTACGACGGTGAGAACGTATTCGGGTCCGCGGGCACGTCCTTCTATTTTGAACACGCGCACGCCTGCTTCCATCATCTTATCGATGAAGCGCAGGGTCTTCAAGTCCTTGGGACTCATGATATATTTGTTGTCTATCTCGAGCTGATTGCCCGTTTCGGCGTCGGTGACGAGATAGCTCCGGCGACATATTTGGATGCATTCGCCGCGGTTAGCCGACCTGTTGGCGTCGGCCAGACTCATATAACACTTGCCCGAAACGGCCATGCAGAGGGCGCCATGGCAGAACATTTCGATGCGCACGGGCTGTCCGTTGGGGCCGCAGATGTGCTCCTCGCGTATGCCGCGGGCGATTTCGGCCACTTGCGTGAGGTTGAGTTCGCGGGCCAAGACGACGACATCGGCGAACTGAGCATAGAACCGCAAGGCCTCGAGATTGGATATATTGAGCTGCGTGCTGAGGTGAACCTCCATGCCTTTCTGCCGACAATAGGTCATCACGGCTATGTCGGAAGCAATGATAGCGCTGATTCCGGCCTCGACGGCAGCATCCACTATCTCGCGCATCGCGGGGATGTCTTCGTCGTAGATGATGGTGTTGACCGTCAGATAGGTTTTCACTCCGTGGGCATTACATCGGGAGGCAATCTCCCGAAGGTCGCCCAGGTCGAAGTGGTTGGCGCTGTGGGAGCGCATGTTCAGCCGTCCGACGCCGAAATAAACGCTGTCTGCTCCAGCCTGAATGGCCGCCGAAAGGGAGTCGTAGGACCCCACGGGAGCCATGATTTCATATTGACTTAAATCCTTATTTTCCATTCGTTTTCGTTAGAACGCCGCGAAGTTAACACATTTTTTTGTAATTTTGCGCCTATGAAACCCATTTTTCGACATATCGTCTTGTTTTCTCTTGCCATCGCCCTCGCGTGTGGCGGCTGCAAGAAAGGGCACAATGCACCGCGTCTGACGCCCGAAGAAGCGCTGCAGAAGAGTCCTTTCCATATAGAAAAATGCCTGAAATATACGCCCATAAAAGACCAAGGACGGAGCACACTCTGCTGGATTTATGCGATGCTTGCTACGATTGAAACCGACCGTTTGATGGAAGGCGACAGCGTGGATTTGTCGGCCGACTACCTGGCGCGCCACTACTTGCAGGACCAGTTGCCGGCGCTCTATCTGCAAGGGCCCGCGGGCGGCGACAAGGAAGCGGCGCAACAAGTGGACACGCGGGGCATGATGACCATGGCACTGCGGCTGATGGAGCAGCACGGCATGGAGCCTCACGCCTCGTTTCACGCCAAGAAGGGGACAGACTATGGCGTGATTGGTCGGCGACTGATGCAGCTCGTGACAACGGCCAGGGCGCAACAGTGGGGCCTCAGCAAGCTGACGAAGCAGGCGGAGGAACTGCTCGACGAGGAGATAGACTTCATGCCGCGCTTTGTCTTTATGCTTGGGGCCGAATATACGCCGCAGGAATTCGCTCACAGTCTGTGTATGCCGGGCGACTATGAGGCGCTAACGAGCTTCACGCATCATCCATTTGGGGAGCGGTTTGCACTGGAAGTGACTGATAATAAGATGGATTGTGAGTTTCTGAACGTACCAATAGATACGCTGATGTATCGCATCCGACAGAGCATAACGAATGGGCATGCCGTCTGTTGGGAGGGCGATGTGAGTGAGGTGGGGTTCTCTTTTGAACGTGGAATGGCTGGCACGGCGTCGCCTATACCCTGCACGCAGCAGGAGCGACAGCGTGAGTTTGAGCGCCTGAAGACCACCGACGACCACTGCATGGCGCTCATCGGCATAGCCACAGACCAACGCGGCGCCCGTTGGTATATAGCCAAGAATTCGTGGGGCACCAATAATCTCTATGGCGGACTGATGTTTCTATCGGAAAACTATCTCCGACTGAAGACCATAGCGGTAGCGATGAAAAACGATAGTAATTAAAACTTTTATGGCATTGAGCGGGTGCTCAATGCCATAAATATGATTTAGTCTCTCTGACGAATACCCATACGAGCTTCTACAACGTTCACAACGTAGTCGCCAAGTTTCTCACATTCGCTGATAATATCCATGTAGGTGGTACCGATGGCGTAGGTGTAGAGGTGGTTGTTGACGTCGTTGATGTTCTGCGTTTTGAGCTGATTGCGGAAGTTGTTGATTTCGTTTTCGATGTTAAACGTGCGATTGATGTCGTAGTTTTCTTTCCTTCCGCCAAGCAGTTGGTTGAGTTGTGAGAGCGAATCGTCGGTGAGTTGGAACATCTGATGCAGGTGTTCGTATTGTTTGTCGGTGAAATCTTCCTTGCCTTTGAACTTTCGGCTGATGCTGCGTGCGATGTTATAGCAAGCATCTCCGATGCTCTCTATCTCACTGATTTCACGCAACATGGCTCTGATTTTTGCTTTTGTCTCGTCGGAGAGATGGGCATCGCTCACCTCGTCGAGGTATTTTGCGATTTCGAGTTCCATGTTGTCGGAGATATTTTCATATTTTTCGATGCGCGAGAAGAGCTTTACGAACTTCGTTTCGTCCTTCTCTTGGAGCAGGTCTCTCACCATTCCGAACATGCGTTGTATGCGTTCGGCGAAGGAAGTGATTTCTTTTTGGGCCTCCAGCACCGAGAGCTCAGGCGTTTGCATGATGCCACTGCTGATGAAACGAAGGCGGAAGTCCTCTTCCTCTTCGTTGTTGCGGGGTTTGATGACGCGGCAAACGATCTTCTCAATCTGCGGGATGAACCAGATGAGAATGGCCGTGTTCGTCAGGTTGAAGGTTGTATGGAAGGCGGCAAGAACGAAGGACAGCTTGGAGGCATTGGCCAAGAAAGCAGGATCAGACTTAGTTAAGGTCTCGTCGAAGCCTACGAATCCGCATACCATATTGACGAAAGGTTTGAATACACAGAGCACCCACACGACGCCAAAGACATTGAAGAACATGTGGGCAAAGGCGGCGCGGCGGGCTTGGGTATTAGCAGTGAGCGCTGCGATGTTAGAAGTTACGGTCGTTCCGATATTCTCTCCCATCACGAGGGCGATGCCCTGATAGATGGGGAGCACGCCACTGGAGCAGAGAATCATGGTGATGGCCATGACGGCAGCACTGGACTGCACGCACATGGTGAGGATGCTTCCGATGATGAGGAATACGATGGTGGTGAGGAAGCTGTTGGGATCGAAAGACGAGAAGAAGTCGAGCACGGGCTGGTTGTGGGCCAAATCCATGTCGATTCCGGTCTGACGAAGCGTTCCGAGACCAAGAAACATGAAGGCGATGCCGAAGAGAAAGTCGCCAACACTCTTCCTTTTCTTGTTGTATATGAGCAGAATTGCGATGAAAAAAGCTGGATACACGAAGTCAGTAATATTGAACGTGAATCCAGCCGACATAATCCAAGCCGTGAGCGTTGTACCGATGTTCGCTCCCATGATGACAGATATGGCTTGTGCGAGGGTGAGAAGTCCTGCGTTGACGAATGAAACGGTCATCACGGTGGTGGCGGTTGACGACTGCACGGCGGCCGTAACGAACATTCCCGTGAGCATTCCTGTGAAGCGATTAGTGGTCATGGCTTGCAGGACATGACGCAACTGGGGTCCAGCCATTTTCTGAAGGCTCTCGCTCATGGACTTCATTCCGAACATGAGCAGTGCAAGCGAGCCGAGGAGTTTGAAAAGAATTAGGAACGACATATTTATGAATTAAAAATTAAATAATCTTTTACTTTATGGTCTGTTTTGGTAATTATTTGTTGTTTTGTTTTGCTCTTTGAGTGTAATATTGTAACTTTGCAGCGGTTGCAGCATAGTTTTTCAGAGCTGCCTTGCAGTCTGAAACCACCTGCGGAACCATTATAATAATGCTCAGTTTGCATCCTTATTTGTAATGATAATGAAACAAAAAGTACAAATCCGCTGCAAAAATAATAAAAAAACTCAAGAAGTAGCCATCGGAAGCTCACTTTCTGACGTTTTTAGTGAATTTAATTTAAATTTGCCTTACGGTCCTATCAGCGCCAAAGTGAATAACAAGGTGGAAGGCCTTGGCTATAGAGTTTATCACAATAAGGACGTTGAGTTTCTCGATATGTATAGCTCTTCGGGCTCTCGCGCGTACACGCGAACATTATTTTTTATATTATGTAAGGCCGTGCGCGACCTTTATCCGAAGGGAAGTGTTGTGATTGATATCCCTGTTTCGAATGGATACTACTGCAATTTGAAGATTGGTCGGAAGGTGACTGACGACGATGTGGCGGCTCTTCGCACGCGTATGCAGGAGCTGATTGACGCCGCATTGCCCATTCGGCGCCACGAAGTGCCCACCGAAGAGGCCATCACGCTCTTCAAGAAACTGGGCGCCCATTCCAAAGTATCGCTGCTGCAGACCTACGGATCGCTATACACTGTCTATTACGACATCGACAACTATGTGAACTTCTTCTATGGAGCGCTGCTGCAAAACACGAAGGAAATCTATCTCTTTGGGCTCGAAAAATACTACGACGGATTGCTTCTTCGCATCCCATCGCTGAAAGATCCCTCGCAGCTGGGCGAGCTTATCAAGCAAGACAAGATGTTCGACGTCTTCAAGGAGCATCATCGCTGGCAGCGCATTCTGGGCATAGGAACCGTCGGACAGTTCAATATGGCGGTGCAAAACGGCATGACCAACGAGATTATCAACGTGTCGGAAGCCCTACAAGAGAAGAAAATCTCGCGCATAGCCGACGAAATTTGCAGCCGCGAAAGCGTGAGAATGGTGCTCATTGCCGGCCCTTCGTCGTCGGGAAAAACAACAACCTGCAAGCGACTTTCTATCCAACTGCTGGCCAATGGCATACGACCCGTGCAGATATCGCTAGACGATTATTTCGTCGATCGCCACCTCACGCCGAAAGATGAGAAAGGAGAATACGACTACGAGAGCCTCTATTCGCTCAATCTCCCACTGCTCAACGAACAGCTTACGGCGCTTTTCAAGGGCGACGAAGTGGAACTTCCGCGCTACAACTTCCAAACAGGACAGAGCGAAAAAAGCGGAAAGAAACTCCGACTGCGCAAGAATGAGATTCTCGTTGTGGAGGGTATCCATGCCCTTAATCCCGAACTCACCGCCCATATACCCGATGAGCTGAAGTATAGAGTATATGCTTCGGCCCTCACAACCATTCTTCTCGACACCCATAATTATATTCCGACAACCGACAACCGCCTCTTGCGCCGCATCATTCGCGACGTGAAATATCGCGGTTGCTCTGCTGCCGACACCATACGACGCTGGCCTTCGGTGAGGGCAGGCGAAAACAAATGGATTTTCCCCTATCAAGAGAACGCCGATGCCATGTTCAATACGGCCATGATCTATGAACTCTCAGTCATCAAGACGCAAGCTGAGCCCGTGCTGGAACAGGTGCCTGAGCGCTGCGAAGAATACGCCGAAGCCTATCGACTGCGCAAATTCCTGAAGTATTTCGCGCCCGTCGGCATCGACACCTTGCCCCCCACATCGCTCCTGAGAGAGTTCCTCGGCGGCAGTTCCTTCTCCTATTAATCGCCGAGAAACGGCCCTTCATCCCCCAACAAATCGAAAATTTCAACTAAAAAAGAATATGTCAGATCAGTTAGAAGTAAAAGAATTAGACCAAGTCGTCGTTAGATTCTCTGGAGATTCAGGCGATGGCATGCAATTAGCGGGCAATATCTTTTCCACAGTCTCCGCAACTGTCGGAAACGGTATTTCCACTTTTCCCGACTATCCCGCCGACATCCGTGCCCCACAAGGGTCGCTCACTGGCGTATCTGGGTTCCAGGTGCACATCGGAGCAGGGCGAGTATATACGCCAGGCGACAAATGCGACGTGCTCGTTGCCATGAATGCCGCTGCGCTAAAGACACAATATCGCTACGCAAAACCCCAAGCCACCATCATCATCGACACCGACAGCTTCGGCCCCAACGACCTGAAGAAGGCCCAATTCGATACCGACGACTATCTGCTTGAACTCGGCATCGACCCCGATCGCGTTGTTGCCTGCCCCATAACAAAGATGGTTAAGGACTGCCTTGCCGACAGTGGAATGGACAACAAAATGGTTCTCAAGTGCCGAAACATGTTCGCCCTCGGCATCGTATGCTGGCTCTTCAACCGCGACCTCTCCCTCGTGGCCAACTTCTTGCGTGAGAAATTCGCCAAGAAACCCATCGTAGCAGAAAACAACATCAAGGTTGTGCAGGCCGGATACGACTACGGGCACAACGTGCATGCAAGCGTGCCAGCCACCTATAGAATAGAATCGAAGGTGAAAGTGCCCGGACGTTATATGGACATCACGGGCAACAAGGCCACGGCCTACGGCCTCATCGCCGCCGCAGAGAAGGCAGGTCTGAAACTCTATCTCGGCTCCTACCCTATCACCCCGGCCACAGATATCCTCCACGAACTGGCCAAACACAAGTCGTGTGGCGTCATCACAGTGCAATGCGAAGACGAAATCAGCGGCTGTGCCAGTGCCGTTGGCGCCGCCTTTGCAGGTGCATTGGCCGCCACATCCACCTCAGGCCCGGGCATCTGCCTCAAGAGTGAGGCCATCAACCTGGCCGTCATCGACGAACTCCCGCTCGTAGTCATCGACGTACAGCGCGGCGGTCCCTCCACCGGACTGCCCACCAAGAGCGAGCAGACCGACCTTCTGCAGGCCCTCTATGGACGCAACGGCGAGAGCCCCATGCCCGTTGTAGCCGCCACAAGCCCAACGAACTGCTTCGAATCAGCCTACATGGCCGCCAAGATAGCCCTCGAACACCTCACGCCCGTCATTCTCCTGACCGACGCCTTCGTGGCCAACGGCTCGGCCGCATGGAAACTGCCAGACATCAATGAGATGCCCGACATCCACCCACACTATGCCACCAAGGAGCAGAAATACAAATACTCGCCCTATCATCGCGACCCAGAAACGCAGGTGCGCTATTGGGCCATCCCCGGAGAAGAGGGCTATACCCACATCCTAGGCGGCCTCGAAAAAGACGGAAAGACGGGAGCCATCTCCACGGAGCCCGAAAACCACCACGACATGGTCATCCGACGCTACGCCAAGATACAGAATATTCAGGTGCCAGACCTCGAAGTTGAAGGCGACAAAGACGACGCCGAACTCCTCATTGTGGGCTTTGGAAGCACCTACGGCCACCTCTATTCCGCCATGGAAGAACTGCGTCAGGAAGGCCATAAGGTTGCTCTCACACAGTTCCAATATATCAATCCGCTGCCAAAAAACGCCGCCAAGATACTCAAGAGCTACAAAAAAGTGGTCGTGGCAGAGCAGAACCTCGGACAATTCAGAGCCTATCTGCGCATCCGCGTCAATGGCTTCGTGCCCTACAAGTTCAACCAAGTGAAGGGACAACCCTTCGTAGTGAGCGAGCTTGTGAGCGCATTCAGAGACATCATCAACGAAAAGAAATAGACTATAACAACAAAATATATGCTTACAGCGCAAGACTTCAAGAAAGGCCAACCACGTTGGTGCCCCGGTTGCGGCGACCACTTCTTCCTCGCCTCGCTACACAAAGCCATGGCCGAAGTGGGCGTGCAACCCTACGAAACAGCCGTCATCAGCGGCATAGGATGCTCCAGCCGACTGCCCTACTACGTCAATACATACGCCATGCAGACCATTCACGGCCGTGCAGCAGCCATCGCCACCGGCGCAAAAGTGGTCAACCCCAACCTCACCGTGTGGCAAATCAGCGGCGATGGTGACGGACTCGCCATCGGCGGAAACCACTTCATACACGCCATGCGGCGCAACATCGACATCAATATCATCCTGCTCAACAACCGCATCTACGGCCTCACCAAAGGACAATATAGCCCCACCAGCCCGCGAGGATTCGTCTCCAAGTCGAGCCCCTACGGCACTGTAGAAGACCCCTTCCGTCCTGCCGAGCTCTGTTTCGGTGCTCGCGGCCACTTCTTCGCACGCTCCGTGGCCACCGACAACAACGAAACGGTCGAAATACTCAAGGCCGCCTACCACCACAAAGGCGCCGCCGTGTGCGAAATATTGCAGAATTGCGTCATCTTCAACAATGGCGCCTACGACCCCATCTACAATAAAGCAGGACGCAAACAGAACGCCATCTACGTGCGCCACGGCCAGCCTCTCATCTTCGGAGAGAACGACGAATATGGTCTCATGCAAGAAGGCTTTGGCCTGAAAGTGGTGAAAATCGGCGAAAATGGCATCACCCGCGACGACATCCTCATACACGACGCCCACTGCCAAGACAACACCCTGCAGCTCAAACTCGCCATGATGGACAACGAGCACGGTTTCCCCGTTGCCCTGGGCGTCATCCGCGACGTAGAGGCTCCCACCTACGACGATGCCGTCAACGCACAAATTGAGGAGATAAAACAGAAAAAGCCCTACCACAACTTCATGGAGTTGCTCGAAACAAACGACATTTGGGAGGTGAAATAACGCGTGCACTAGGCATTAAGCACTCGTCACTGTGCACCTAATCCCATGCTTTTTGCCCCCTCAAAAGCGGCTTTTCCCAGAAAAAGGTTATTAAGATTGTGGAACGAAGTTAATAAGATCGATGATCGATTCTATTAAAATTGTTCTGAAATCTTAATAACCTTTTTGTCTCAGAGGGTTGCTCTTGCGGCGCAAGAAGCCTGCTATGAGCATGAAAACGCAGGCATAGGAAAAAGTGGCGCGGGAGGAGCTTTTATGCGGGAGAAATCATTTTTAAATTTAAAAAAATGCGGTTCCGCTTTGTTATTCAACACAGTTGCATTAATTTTGCGGATGAAAAAGAACCAAATAAAAATTATTATGAAATTCAGACACATCTTTCTCACAATGCTGTTGTTCGTCTGCACGGCTGCCCAAGCGCAAATGCCGAACATGCAGATGCCTGCCGACCCCGACGTAAAGGTGGGCAAACTTGACAACGGACTCACCTACTACATCCGCCACAACAACTGGCCGGAGCATCGTGCCAACTTCTATATTGCACAGAAAGTGGGCTCCCTGCAGGAAGAAGAGAACCAACGCGGATTGGCACACTTCCTGGAACACATGTGCTTCAACGGCACGACCCACTTCAAGGGCAACGAAGTGACCAACTGGTGCGAGAAACAAGGCATCAGCTTTGGCGGCGACCTGAACGCTTATACGAGCATCGAAGAAACGGTGTATCGCATCTGCAACGTGCCCACCGACAACCAGGCACGCCTCGACACTTGTCTTATCATCCTGGCCGACTGGGCCGATGGCCTGCTGCTGGAGCCCGAAGAAATCGACAAGGAGCGCGGCGTGATTCACGAGGAATGGCGCCTGCGCACCAGCGCAACGAGCCGTATGTTGGAGCGAAACCTGGAGGCTCTCTACCCCGGAAGCAAGTATGGACGCCGCTACCCCATCGGACTGATGAGTGTGGTTGATAACTTCAAGCCGCAGGAGCTGCGCGACTACTACGAGAAATGGTATCATCCTACAAACCAAGGCATTATCGTTGTGGGCGACGTTGACGTGGACCACACCGAAAAGATGATAAAAGAATACTTCGGAGGCATCAAGAATCCCGACCCCGTGGCCGCCATTGAGCGTGTGGAAGTGCCCGACAACGCCGAGCCCATCGTGATTATCGACAAGGACAAAGAGGAACAAGCGAGCATCGCCGAGGTGATTTTCAAACACGATGCGTTCCCCGATAGCCTCAACGGAACGATGGTCTATGTGATGCAGCAATACGTTTCGGGCGCCGCTATGTCGATGCTCAACAACCGTTTTACGGAGGTGGCACAGCAGGAAGGTTGCCCCTTCGTGAGCGCTAATGCCGAAGATGGCGAGTATGTATTCTCGAAGACGAAGGAAGCCTTAACGCTGAGCGCCATGCCAAAGGATATGAGCAAGACGGCCGACGCCGTGAAATTGATCATCGTGGAGGCACGTCGCGCCGCCGAATATGGTTTCACTGCCACGGAGTATAGCCGTTTTAAGGCCGACTATCTGAGCATGCTCGAAAAGCAATACACCAACCGCGACAAGCGTACAAACGACCAACTATATCAGCCTTTGGTGCGCAACTTCCTGGAAGGCAAGCCCATGCCGAGCATCGACGTGACCTATCAGCTGATGAATCAGATTGTGCCCGCCATCCCCCTGGAGGCTATCAACGAATATATGAAGGAACTGGTGCCGCAGAATGACTCTAATCTCGTGATTGTGAGCTTCAACAACGAGGCCGAGGGAGCCACCTATCCCACCCGCGACGGACTGCTCGGCGCCGTGAAAGAGGCCCGCACCATGCCCGTGGAAGCCTACGTTGACAACGTGAAAGACGAGCCCCTCATCACCAACCTGCCCAAGGCTGGCACCATCAAAAAAGAAACACGCAACGAGAAACTGGGCTATACGAAACTGGAACTCTCCAACGGCGTGAACGTCTTCCTGAAACAGACCGACTTCAAGAAAGACCAAGTGCTGCTCGAAGGCGTTGGTCCGGGCGCCCAATCGCTGTACGGCGAGAAGGACTATCGCAACCTGCAGATGTTCGACGACGTGATTGGCATCAGCGGACTGGGCAATTTCTCCAGCACCGAACTCGAAAAGGCACTGGCCGGAAAGATTGCCAATGCCAACCTGACGATGGGCAACAAATATATGAGCATCGACGGATCATCGACGCCTAAGGACGTGGAAACGATGTTGCAGATGGTTTATCTCTACTTCACCAACATCAACAAAGACGAGAAATCATATCAGAAGCTCATGAATCAGTATGAAGTGGCCCTGAAGAACCGCGCTCTTTCGCCCGAGATTGCCCTCTCCGACTCGCTCACAGCGACCCTCTACGGTCATAATCCGCGCTTGGCGCCCATGACAGTGGAGGCCCTGAAGGACGTCAGCTACGACCGCATACTGGAGATTGCGCGTGAACGCACGGCCACAGCCAAGGGTTGGAACATTAGCATCGTGGGCAACTTCGACGAAGCAACCATCCGTCCGCTCATCTGCCAATACATCGCTTCGCTGCCCGCAAAGAAGAAACCGACCACCAGCAAGCGCGTGAAATTCCTGCAGAAAGGCAAAATAACCAACGCCTTCAAGCGCAAACAAGAGACGCCTAAATGTACGGCCTACGAGGTATGGTATAGCGAAGACGTGCCCTATACGCTCGAAACATCCATCCAAGCCGACATGGTGGGCCAGCTGATGCGCATGGCCTACACCAAGGAAATCCGCGAAGAAGCCAGTGCCGCCTACTCCGTGATGGCCGCCGGTGCCGCCTCGAAGGTTGACGACTATGAACTCATGCAGTTCTTCGCCATGTGTCCGATGAAGCCGGAGAAGAAGGAAATCGCCATGGAACTGCTCAACAAGGCCGTAAACGACATGACAACCACCTGCGATCAGGAGCGCCTCGACAAGGTGAAAGAACTGATGCTGAAGGAAGCCGACGACCAACAGAAGCAGAACCGGTATTGGTTGAACGTCATCGATAGCCAAGAACGTAATGGCATCGACATGCACACCAACTATAAATCACTCGTTCAAAGCCAAACCCCAAGCAAAATCTCCAACTTTGTGAAAGAAGTCCTCAAGTCAGGAAACAACATCACTGTGATGATGCTCCCTGAATAACTTATAAATTGAAAATTGAAAATTGAAAATTGAAAATTCGTTGCTCACACCCAACTAAGT
>Ga0065709_1029715_pt1 | contig 13516 bp, 10 predicted proteins | sample Hoacrofraction14_2_FD_59096 | JGI IMG/M metagenome (GOLD analysis project Ga0065709, IMG submission 59096) | Hoatzin crop microbial communities from Cojedes, Venezuela, sample from fiber fraction 14 v1 | ecosystem: Host-associated > Birds > Digestive system > Esophagus > Crop | place: Venezuela...
AAGAAGTCCCTCGGCTGGATGAGCCCGAACGAGTACCGCAGGAGCAAGGGATATGCCGCCTAGGCATGTCCGGAAAAATGTCCGGACCCCCATGGGGCCCCAAAAACGGTCAAATGAGCGACTTCGGCAATTGGATGTAAATCGACAAGCCGCACACAAAAGGGCGCCGGGACGAATCCCGGCGCCCGCGTCAGGCGCAGGTAGGCAGGTGCACCTGCGCGCAAGACGTGAGTTCTGTGCGCTACGCAGCCACGGCGAGCACAATGACCAGCACGCACACCACAGCCCAGGCGAGCGTCGGCGCGCCACCGATGCGCTCCATGAGCGGCGCCGGCTTGGGATCCTTCTTGCGGCGCTTGGCGGGCACGAGGTTCGCGAGCACGTAGGCCACGACGCCAGTGGCGACGCCCAGCGCGATGTTGCTCGTCACGAAGGTGCCAAAGATGGTGACGCCGGCGACCATGGCGTCCTCGACGGAGGGCGTGGTCTCGGGGATGGCCGCGAGTGCCATCTCGGCGCCCACGATGGCCATCACGATGTCGGCCACCGAGAACCCGGTCTCACAGAGCAGCTGCATGACGGTGCCGTAGTGGCCATACATGTTCATCTGCAGCGTGTACGAGAACACCGTGCCAAAGAGCGCGGGGATGATCATCACGAAGGCCGAAACCAGGAAGATGATGGCGGCCACGATGGCGGCGAGGCCCGAGCGGCCACCGTCGCGCACGCCGGCCACGGACTCCTTGCCCACGGCGGTCGCGGGAATGCCCAGCACGGTCGCCACGACGGCACCTGCGGCGCTGGCCAGGTACACGAGGCCAGAGCCCTTCTGGATGTCGGCCGCGAGCTGCTCGTTGGAGGTGGCAGCGGTCTCGAGTGTAGCGTCGGTGTCAAAAAGGCCAAAGAGCGCGCAGTTGAGCGCGACGCTCGCACAGATCAGCACCTGGTTGCCACCGTTGGCGGCAAACTCGCTGAAGTCGGCGCCCTTGGAGAGGAACTTGCCAAACGAGAGAGCTGCCATGACCGACTTGATGTGCGTCTGCATGGCGTCCTCGGAGCCCGCGATCCACGCACGGCCCCAGATGAAGTCGAGCGAGAACTTGCCCGTGCTCATGTTGTAGCCAACGAAGAGCACCGTAGCAGTCAGGAAGACGAGCGTGCCGATGAGAAGCGCAGCGAGAAACGGGTGGCGCGAGCGCTTGCGCAGGGTCACGAAGGCACCCACGGCCACGATCACGGCGATCACGTTGATGAGCAGCTGCGGGTGGAAGCGGTCGGTGGTGTAGCTGAAGGCCGAAAGCTTCTGCAGGCCAAGCGATGCCGTCGAGGTCGTGCCCAGATACGTCGCCGCGCCATAGGAGGGCACGGAGGCCGCGCTGGAAGTGAAGGCGCCCGTGAGCTGGACGGCCACGAAGATAAGGAGAAGGCCCGCGGCGGCAGGGAGCGCCTTCTTGACGGGTTCGGGCGTGGCAGACTTCACGAAGTTGCGGATGACGGGCACGCCAGCCACCACAGCAAACGCGACGGCGCCGATGAGACTCAGGAACACGATGTTGTAGTACGTGAGGCCCGAGGCGGTGCCGGCCAGGCTGATGAGCACGGCAGAGAGCCCAAGGCTCGAGACCTGGACAAAGGGAAGGCGCGCGATGACGCCGATGAGCAGGCTGCCCACACAGGCGGCGATCATCGACACGAAGTAGCACCAGGCATAGACCTCGCCGTTGGTGGCAATCTGCGTTCCGCCGGACTCGGCATAGACGCTCACGAGGCCCGAGTTGAGCAGGATGAGCTGCATGTTCATGAACGCGCCGCAGACGCCGAGAAGAGCCATCGTGAAGCCGGCCGCGATCTCGTCGCCAAAGGTGCCGCCGCGCTCGGCATAGTGGAAGACCTTGTTGAGCGGGCCGGTCTTCTTCTTGCGGCGCTTCTTGCCGGCGCCGCTCTTCTTGCCCGTCGAGGGCTTCGCGGCCTTGGCATCGGCCTTGGGTTTGGCCTCATCGTCGGCCTTGGGCACCACGACCGCCTGGGCCTCGGGCTTGGCCGCTTCTGTCTTGAGTTCCTCTGTGGTAGCCATGGGAACATCTCCGTTTCTTGATAAGGGTCGGGCGCGGCACGGGGAAGGTGATGCCGCGCCCGATCAAAGGTGAGGGGATGCGCGCCGTGGGAAGGGGGACCACAGCGCGCAGGGATGGGTTAGTCTGAGACGACCACTCCGACGGTCTGGGACTGGGCGAAGTCGGTGCGATCGGTGTAGGTACCAGCCGCGGCAACCGTCTTGGGGCCCATGACCGAGGGGTTCTGCCAGAGCGACGTGGTGACGGACTCGAACTCGTCACCAGCCGCGTCGGCGGTCACGGTGAAATCGACGGCCTCGGAGGCCTGGGAGTCGTTGATGCCCTCCACGTCGCAGGAGGCGGTGGCGGTCACGTAGTAGGTGCCGGCCTCAAGGGAGTCGAGGGTGACCTCAGGGGTCAGCGCGTAGCCGCTCTCGGTGCCGTCCATGCCCGCGACCATCGCGAAGGCGTAGGTACCCGCGGTGCCCCAGCCATACTGGCCAGACTGCATGCCGGCCTCGGCCTCGAGCGTGGAGGTGTCGAACTCCTCGCTCGTCACCAGGTTGGTGCACTCGGCATCAGAGTAGACGTTGAAGGTCACCGTCGGCATGTACTGATAGTCGTACCAGTCGCTCAGCGTGTACCAGTCGAGCACGAACTGGACGGTGTTGCCGGAGGTCACAACGGCCATCTCGGGACGCTCGAGGGTGCCGCCCTCGCCAAAGGTCACGACCCTGATGACGGACTCGGGCGACTCGTAGTCGGTACCAGAGGCTGCGAACGAGACGAGCTTGTAGTCATAGCTGCCCCAACCAAGCGAGCTGGTGTCGAGCGTGCCGGTGATCTCGCCGGTCGCCGTGTTGTTGAGACGCTTGGACGAGGTGGCGTACTCGCCGGACTCGTTGCCGTTCTCGTCAAGCTTGTAGACGCGTACGAAGTAGTAGCCGATGTTCTCGTCATTGGACGTGAACGAGAAGCTTGCACCGTCCTCGCCGATGGTGAAGTCCGTGGGGGCGGCCAGCACGTCGCCCGAGGCGTCGGCTGCGGTGGCCTCGGTGGCGGCGTCGCTGCCGGTCGAGGACGTGGTGGTGCTGCCACAGGCCACGAGACCCATGGAACCGATGCCCAGTGCGAGGGCGAGCGCCGCGGTGCATGCCTTGCGGCCAAGGTTGTTAGTCATCAGAATCACTGCCTTTCTGGACGCGTGGTCCTACTCCTCGTCCTCGTCATCCTCGTAGTCGTCATCGTCATCAGCGGAGCGCTTCTTCTTGATGGCCACGCCGGCAGCGACGGCTGCGATGGCAGCTGCCACGCCGCCACCGATGGCAATGGGAGACACGCCCGAGCTCGAGGAGCCGGTGGCGGAGGTGCCAGCCGCGGTGTCGGCGGAGCTCACGGTGTTGCCCTCCTCGTCAAAGCCCTTGTTGGCGTACTGGTACAGGCAGTAGCGCATGACGTCATGCAGGCACTGCTGGCCGTAGGCGTAGGAGGTCGCATCTCCGTAGGCGGCCACGGTGGAGGCGGTGTTGATGTAGCCGCCGTTGTTGAGGATGGCGCCCTGGATGGAGAGCATCATCTGCGGGCTGTTGTAGACCTCGCCATCGTTGCCGTCACCGTCGGTGATGAGCAGGCCGTACCAGCCCCACTCGTTGCGCATGACGGTCACGTACATGCCGTAGTGGAACCAGCTCATACCGATGCGATTGAGCGAGCCCATGACGCCGTTTGCGCCGAACTCCTTGATGGCAAGCTCGAAGGGACGCAGGTAGATCTCGCGGATGGCCTGCTCGTTGGCCCAGCAGGTGTTGCCGCCACGGTTGGTATCGCCGTCGTTCATGGTGCAGTGCTTGGGGAAGACGTTGATGCCGGTGGACATGATGCCATAGGCCGCGTTGCCACCGATCTTGCCGCTGATGAAGCCGTCCTCGCTGTAGTACTCGAAGTTACGGCCGCCGAAGGGCGAGCGGTGGATGTTCATGGCCGGCGCATAAGCTCCGCCCAGGCCCGCCAGAGGCGACTGGTGGCCATAGGCCACGCCCTCCGCACGAGCGAGCTCAGTGTTCCACGTGGCAGCGATGACGACCGCGCAGGGGAACCAGGTGTTGCCGGCAGTGCCACCGTTGCCAGGCTCGCCAGGGCCGTCGGCAACGCTCATGTAGGGCTTGCCCACGCTGGCGACCTCGGGGATCTTCCAGCCGCAGTTGCCCTGGATCTCGATGGCCTCGTCGATGGAGGTCATCTCGGTGATCTTGTCCCAGGCCTCCTTCTGGGCGTCGGTCTCGCAGCCAACACCGAGCATGTCCTCGATGGTGAGCTGGTGGTCGCCACCCTCCTCGACGATGTTGGGCACGCCGTCGTCGTCGATGCCGTCGACGTAGTAGATCTTGTCCCACTCGGGGAACTCGAGGTCGCCGACCTCAATGCCGTCAGGCGTCGTGGTGGCAAAGGGCATCATGTTGGCACCCTTGGCGTAGATGGTCTCAGTGATGGAGGTCTTCTCGCCCTTGATATAGGTCTCAAAGGTGTACTCAACAGAATCCTGACCAGAGCACTCGAGGCAGGCCTTGATGGAATCGGGCACGGTCTCGTTGGGCTCCTCGTCGGAGGTGTGCGTCATGATCTGGGCCATGCCGCCGGCAAAGTCGGAACGGCTCAGGTAGCCATCGAGCATGTTGCCGTCGCCGGCCGTGACGTCATCCATGGAGTTCTTGGCCACGACGAAGTCGGAGTCGCGCTTGCCGGCGTAGGTGGCACCGCTCACGTCACCCTCGTCGTCATAGATGATGGCCGCGTCAAGCGTCACGGTCACGGACGCGGAGGGTGCGTTGTCGGAGCCCTCGTCGCCCCACTGGTGGGCGTCCTTCTGGATGTTGAACTTGTAGTCGCCGTTCTCGAGGACGTAGCAGCCCTGGCCAAAGTTGTCGAAGGTCGAGATCTCGTCGGTGTCAAAGGTGATGGTGACGTCCTCGGAGGCGCCCGGCTCGATGATGCTGGTCTTGGCAAAGCCGATCAGCGTGACCTTGGCCTTCTCGAGGCCACGGCCCTTGATGCCGAAGTTGTCGGTGTCCTGCGCATACGGCGCGTCGACGTAGAGCTCGACGACGTTCTTGCCGGCCACGTCACCCGTGTTGGTGACGGTGACGGTCACGATGTTGGTGCCGTGGGGCTCAAGCGCGATGTCGGAGCTCGAAATCTCCTCGGTGAACTCGGTGTAGCTCATGCCGAAGCCAAACGGGAACTGCACGACCTGGTCATAGCCCGAGACCTTACCGTTCTTCCACTCATGGCTCGTAAAGTCGCTGGAGTCAAAGTAGCCCTCGGCGTCGGCCGTCTCGAAGAAGCGGTAGCCGACGTAGATGCCCTCCTCGTACTGGTAGAAGGCCTGCTGCTCCTCGTTGGTGCCCATGCCCACCTGACCGGTGGCGATGGTCACGTTGGTGTACTTGTTGTCGTCGGTGTTGTAGTAGGTGGGGTTGGTGGTCACGTCATAGGCATAGGTGTCGACGAGACGGCCAGAGGGGTTGTTGCGGCCCGAGATCAGCGTGGCCAGGCCAACGACGCCGGCCTCACCGGGATGGCCGATCCAGAAGCAGCCGTCGATGTTGTAGGCGTCGTCATCGATGAAGCCCAGCTCCATGGGGGTGGCGGAGTTGATGAGCACGATGGTGTGCGCGAAGTTCTCCTTGGCGAAGGCGAGAAGGTCCTTCTCGTCGTCGTTGAGCTCGAGGTAGGTGGAGCCGGTGAGCGTTGAGCCGTCGCCGTCGTAGTCCATGGAGGGAGAAGCGCCCTCGGCGCCGGAGCGGCTGAAGGTCACGATGGCGTAGTCGGTGTAGCCAGAGGCGGTGAGCGCGGACTTGCCGCCCTCGTAGACGTCCTTCGAGAACTCGTGGATGGCGGTGTAGCTCGTCCAGCCGCCGCTGCTGCCCCACATGTCGTCGGACGCAGTGCCGTCGCCAGAGGGATCGAACTCGTCCATGCCACGGGCGCCACCGCAGGTCTCCTCGAGCCACGCCCAGCCATCGGCGTTCACGTCGAGGCCGGCCTCGATGAGGGCGTCGCTCAGCATGACGGTGTTCTCGTCGTCGGCGCCGCCGGCCGAACCCGTGCCGCCCTCGACGTAGTTGTACGACATGGCGCCCAGGATCGTGACGCCCGTGCCCTCGGCGAGCGGCAGGATGTCGTTGTTCTTCAGAAGAACGGCACCCTCGGCCACGATGTCAACGCACGTCTCGTAGCCCTCGTTGTAGCAGTAGTCCGCGTCAAACGACTCGGCCTCCTCGTCGGCCATGGCGACGACGGGGGTGACGGCCTGCGACGACAGCGCAAACACTGCACCTGCCGCGGACGCACCTGCTCCCTTCAGAAAGTTCCTCCTGCTCGTAAGCATGCCTCGTACCTGCCTTTCGTCTGTCTGAGGCTCCAACGGCCCCTGTGGGGCTCGCCCTTCGACGCACAAGGTACGGGCCTCCCGGCGCGAAAAAAAGTGCCTAGGCACGGTTTGCGCCTCTGGTGGCACGGTTTGTCGCTACGCGCGGCGAGTGACGTTTTATGAGGTAGGCCCACCCGATACAATCTTTGGCAGGGAGGAAAGGCGTTGCCAAGCATATGCTTCGCGCGCACGAAGGCAGGGGAAGTCGCATGTATCAGGTCGCCATCGTCGAAGATGACAACGAGGCCGCAGCCGCGCTCACGAGCGCGCTCGAGCGGTATGGCAGCGCGCGAGAAGAGCAGTTCTCTGTCACGCACTTCTCGGCGCCAGACGAGTTCCTCATGGGCGAGCCTCGCTTTGACCTCATCTTCATGGACATCGACATGCCGGGGCTCGACGGCATGGAGGCGGCCGGGCTGCTTCGCGCCTACGACACCGAGACACCGCTCATCTTCGTGACCAACCTCGCCCAGTATGCGCTCAAGGGCTACGAGGTGGACGCCATGGACTTCATCGTCAAGCCCGTGAGCTACGGCACCTTTGCCGTCCACATGGACAAGGCCATGACGCGCATCAGGCACGCGAGCGGCGAAACGGTGGTCATCGGCACCAAGGACGGCACCCGCGTCGCCAGCACGCGCGACGTCGTCTACATCGAGGTCTCGGGGCACTACCTCACCTACCAGCTGGTCGACGGGCCGGTGCGCACGCGCCAGACCATGAGCAGCGCCATCGAGTCGCTCCCCGAGGGGCAGTTCGTGCGCATCGCCAATAGCTGCCTCGCCAACATGGCGCACATCAAGGCCATCCGCGGAGAAGAGCTGCAGATGAGCAACGGGGATGTGCTCTACTTCAGCCGTCCCAAACGCAAGGAGGCCATGGCCACGATTTCCAAGTACCTGGGAGGGTCGCTGTAATGCAGGGAACACTGATGATGTTTGCGGTGCCGCTCCTGACCATCGCGCAGTTTGTGGCGGCCATCTGGCTCTTCGTGCGCACGCTTCCCCGGCGCGACCACTTCTGGGTGCGCGTCGCCATCGTGCTGGCCGTGGCCATCACTGGATCGATTGTGAGCTCCGTCATGGGCCTCGCAGCCAGCCCCGACGATTACGGCTCGTACGTTCTTCTCTTCGTGGAGTTCGTCGGCATCTTCGTTGCCTGCAATGCCGTCGTGCTGGCGCTCTTCGACGTGTCGGTGTGGACGGTGCTCTACTGCTGCATGGCAGCATTTGCCATGCAGAACATCGCCAGCGGCACCGACGGCATGATGGCCGTGTTCGCGGGCATGGCTGACCTCACGCTGGGCGTCCTCTTCTTTCCGTTCCTGGCCATGATCGTGCCCACGGTCATCATCTATGCCGTCACCTACCGGCTGCTCATCCGCAGGGTCGAGCGGTACCTCCCCTACGTTGACCACCGCCCGCTCATGCACGTCATCATGGCGCTCGTGGTCTGCGCCATCATCTGGTTCAGCACCGTCAACAAGTTCCTTGAGCAGCAGATGATCGCCGCTGGCCCCATGATCACCCTGCACGTGGTGCACGGCGTGGTGTGCGCCTTTGTGCTGGGCATGGAGTACGAGATGCTCATCAACCGGCAGCTGCAGATCACCGCGGCCACCACCGAGCAGCTGCTCAACGCCAAACAGCAGCAGTACGACCTCTCGCGGCAGAGCATCGAGGCCGTCAACGATCGCTGCCACGACATGCGCCACCAGATCCTGCGAATGCTCTCGGACTCCGACGCCAACGTGGACAAGGAGCTCCTCTCCAGCGTGGCGCACCAGATCAGCATCTACGACGCGCAGGTGCGCACCGGCAACGAGGCGCTCGACGTCATCCTGGGGCAGAAGAGCCTCGTGTGTCAGAGCCGCCAGATCGCGCTGTCGGTCATCGCGGACGGCAACGCGGTTTCGTTTGTGGCACCGGCCGACCTCTACACGCTTTTGGGCTCGGCGCTTGACAACGCCATCGAGGCCACGGAGTCGGTGGCGGACCCAGGCGCGCGCAGCATCGGCGTGGACATCCGCATGGCCATGGGCATGGCGCGCATCACCATCGACAACAGCTTCGAGGGCAAGGTGCGCATCGTCAACGACCTGCCTCAGACCAACAACCACTGGAGCGACACGCAGTCCATGGAGCTCGTGACCAACGCGTACGGCGGCACCATCACCGCCACAGCCGCAGACGGCGTCTACCGGCTCAACGTTCTTCTCCCCGTGCCCGACGCCGCATAGGGGGGAGGGGCAAGATAACCTCGCGGGCTGCGGTAGCATATGGGAGAAGAACCCACCGCTCGCGAGGAGGTCCCATGAACGCCACGCCGCCGCCCGTCCATGTGCCGCGTCCGTATGCGAGGCCCACGGTGCCGCTCGCGGCGCACCACGAGGTCGCGCGTCCTGACGGAGCCACCATCCACGCGTTTGCGTACGGGCCGCATGCCGACGCCACGCCCGTGCTGTTCCTCCATGGCAACGGAGAAGAGCATGGCATCTTTGGGCCCGTCATCGATGACGTGGTGCGGGCGGGCCACCCCGCCCTTGCCATCGACACGCGCGCGCAGGGACAAAGCTCGCGCGGCACGGAGCCGCTCTCCTACGAGCTCTTCGTGGACGATGTGCTTGCCGTCCTGGACAAGCTGGGCGTGGCTCGGACCCACGTGGCGGGCTTCTCGGACGGCGGCATCGAGGGGCTGCTGCTTGCGCGCGACCATGCCGAGCGCGTAGCCTCACTCACCTGCATCGGCGCCAACCTCACGCCCGAGGGCCTCGGCGCCGAGGACCTCGCCTACATGCGCGAGGCGGCCGCAGCCAACCGCACCTGGGCAGAGGACGGTACCGAGGGCGTCACGCTCGAGGACGGCACGCCCGTGCCCTCCCCCGCCGAGGCGGCGCAGATCGCCGAGCTTTTGCAGCTCATGGTCGACGAGCCGCACATCGACGCGTCATCGCTTGCGGCCATCGCCTGCCCCACCTGCGTCATGGCCGGCGAGCTGGACGTCATCCTTCCCGAGGAGACCCAGGCCATCGCCAACAACGTCCCCGGCGCGCGCCTGGTCATCGTTCCGGAGGTCGACCACAACCTGCCCAAGCTGGCACCCGAGGCCGTAACCCGCGAGCTGCTGGCCACGATGGCACAGGTCTAGTCACCGACCCAGACAGCCCTTCTCGCCAATCACGCAGGAAACCGCACGGTGACCGTGGTGCCCTTTCCCGGCTCGCTCGCAAGGTCGATCGTGGCCCCGTGCAGCGTCGCCACATGCTTGACGATGGCTAGCCCCAGGCCCGTGCCGCCACGCTCGCGCGAGCGGCTCACGTCCACACGATAGAAGCGCTCGAAGACCTTGGCCTGCTCCTCATGCGCAATGCCGATACCCGTGTCGGCCACGCGCAGGAAGGGCTGGCCATCCCCCTCGCCCACCGTCACGTCCACGCGGCCACCCGGCTGGTTGTAGCGCACGGCGTTGTTGCAGAGGTTGGTGACCAGCTGGTCAAGCAGGCGCGGTCGGCCCTGCACCACGGTCGAGGAGCCCGCCACAGAAAACTCGATGCCGGCGGCCGCCGCAATCGGCGCCACGCGATCGGCCACGTCGCGAGCCAGCGCATACAGGTCGCAGGGCTCGTCGGTCCCCAGGCCCGCCTCGTCGCCCGCGCGCTCGGACTCGTCCAGGCGCGAGAGCGTGAGGATGTCGTTGACCAGGCTTGTGAGCTGCTGCGACGAGTCGTAGATGCGTCCCGCAAAGGCCGGCACGTCGTCGGCACCCACAAAGCCGTCGCGCATGAGCTCGGCCGCACCCTGGATCGAGGCAAGCGGCGTCTTGAGCTCGTGGGTCACGTTGGACGTGAACGCCTGGCGCATGAGCTCGGCGTCCTTGGTGCGCTCCATCTGCTCCACCAGGGCGCCACGCTGCTCCACCAAGCGCTCGACCAGCGGCTCCAGCTCCTGGTAGGGCGCGTCGTCCGCCGAGGCCGGGTCGATGTCCAGGATCGGGCTCACCAGGCGATGCGACAGCACGTTGGCCACGCCCCAGCAGGTGCCCACCACCACAAGGGCCATCAGCACCAGCGACGGCACGTTGCGGGCGAGAAGCGCCGTCACGCCTGCGCGGTCCTCGGCCAGGCGCACCACGTCGCCGGAGGAGAGGCGCACGGCGTGGTAGAAGCTCGTCGTGCCCACCGTTGAGCTGGGACGCTCTGACGAGCCCTCGCCCGTGGCCAGCGCATCGGCGACCTCGGGGCGCTCGGCGTGGTTCTCCATGAGCGACGCCGCCTCCAGGTTGTCATAGCGCACGGTGCCGTCTGCGGCGATGAGCGTCACGCGGACCGACCCCATGCGCAGGCCCTCGAGCACCTCGATCGCATCGCTCGACTCCTCCACCAAGGACGCCACGGTGTCGCACTCCTGCGAGAGCTTCTGTTGGGCATCCTCCTCCACGGAGCGCTGGTAGATCACGCTCACCACAAAGGTCACGAGCACCACGGCCACGGTGACCGTCGCCAGCAGAAACAGGAAGACGCGCCTTTTGAGTGACGGAGCGCTTGCGGCCATGGCTAGCCCTTCAACCGGTAGCCCACGCCGCGCACGGTCTGGATGAGGTCTGCGTGCTCGCCCAGCTTGGCGCGGATGGTCTGCACGTGCACGTCGACGGTGCGGCTGCCGCCGTCAAAGTCCCAGCCCCACACGCGCTGCAGCAGCGTCTCGCGGCTGAAGACGATGCCCGGGCTCTGCGCCATGAAGCAGACCAGCTCAAACTCGCGCGTGGTGAGCTTGAGCTCCTCGCCGTCGAGCATGGCCAGGTGCTTGGTGGCCGAAACAGTAAGCGGCCCCACGGTCAGGGTGTCGTCAGACAGCGCGTTCGCATGGCGAGAAGAGCGGCGCAGGAGCGCGCGCACGCGGCTCACCATCTCCATCATGCCGAAGGGCTTGCTCAGGTAGTCGTCCGCCCCGCCGTCGAGCGCGCGCACGGCGTCGAGCTCGGTGTCCTTGGCCGTGAGCATCATCACGGGCAGGTCGCGCAGGGACGGCGTCGCCCGGATGCGCGCCAGGATGGCCAGGCCGTCGGTGTCGGGCAGCATGATGTCGAGCAGCACGGCATCGGGCCTTCTCGCCTCGCACGCCCGCCTGAAGCTCACGTCGTCCTCGAAGCCCTCGGCCTCGATGCCCGACTGCCGCAGCGCATAGAGCGTGAGCTCGCGGATGTTCTTGTCGTCCTCGACGTAGTAGACCAGGGACACGGTGTGCTCCAAACTGCGCCTCTTACCCAACGCTTACATGGCCATCATAGATGTTTGCGCAGGCAAGGGCCGACGAGGCACCACCTCCCTGACGAACCCCTTACACCCCATGACAAACCCCTGATGCCTGCTCGATCACGCCCTCCGCGCGAAAGGCCGCCCAATCGGCCACGATCACGGCATGGTCGCCCATCCGCTCGAAGTACTTTGCCGCCATGAGCACGCCAGGCGCATCATAGGCGGATTCCCCGCCCTCGCGAAGCCCGTCGACCACGGTGGTGACCGCCCGCGAGAAGAGCGCGTCGACCTCGTCGTCCATCGGCTCGACCTCCTGCGCCAGCGCTGCATCGCGGGTGACGAAGGCATCCACCGCCCTCTGCACCATGGCCTCCACAACCTGGGAGAGCTCCTTGAGCACGGGTGCCGCCGCAGACTCCGCGACGCCGGGCGTGTCGATGGCCGTCTCGCACACGTCACGGCTCATCTCGTCGATGCGCGCGAGGTCGGGGACCGCCCTGAAGGTGGCCGTCACCAGGCGGATGTCGCGACCCAGCGGCTGCTGGAGCAGCAGCAGATTCATGCACAGGTCCTCGATGCTGCGCCGGTCGCGCTCGGCGGAGGGGCGGCCGCCCAGGATGTCGCGCGCGAGGGAGGCGTTTCCCTCGCAGAGGGCCGTGCCGCAGAGCAGCACGTCCTTGGCCGCCATCGTCCCAAATGCCGCCATACGGTCGTCCAGCTCGTGCAGTTGGTTGGTGTAGGCAGTCCTGATCTTTGTCATCTAACCAAACCTCCCCGTGAGGTAGTCGTCGGTGCGCTTGTCCTTGGGATGGCTGAAGAGCTCGGCCGTCGGCGCAAACTCCACCAGCTCCCCCAGCAGGAAGAACGCCGTCTTGTGCGAGATGCGCGTGGCCTGCTGCATGTTGTGTGTAACGATGACCACGGTGTGGTCGTGCGCGAGGTCGCTCGCGAGGTCCTCCACCAGGGCCGTCGAGATGGGGTCAAGGGCGCTCGTGGGCTCGTCCATGAGGATGACCTCGGGATCCGTTGCCAGGCAGCGCGCGATGCAGAGCCGCTGCTGCTGGCCGCCGCTCAGGCCCAGGGCGCTGCTTTTGAGCTTGTCCCTCACCTCGTCCCAGAGGCCCACGCGCAGAAGCGTCGCCTCAACGACCTCGTCACAGGCTTGGCGAGAAGGGCGCCCGTGCAGCCGCATGCCGTAGCACACGTTGTCGTAGATCGACAGGGGGAAGGGATTGGGTCTCTGGAAGACCATGCCCACACGTCGGCGCAGGTCGCAGACGTCAAGGTCCTTCTCGATGTCGTTGTCGCCCAGGAGGATGGTGCCCGTGCGCCTACAGCCCTCCACGCGGTCGTTCATGCGGTTGAGGCAGCGCAGGAGCGTGGACTTGCCACAGCCCGAGGGGCCGATGAGGGCCGTGACCTCGTTGGCGGCGATGTCCAGCGAGACGCCCCTGAGGGCCTGGAACTCACCATAGAACAGGTCCACGTCGCGCACGGTCATGGGCAGCGCCGCTCCCGTTGCTCGTTCGCCTGTCATCAGCCAAACCTCCCGCTTAGGTAGTCGTCGAGGTGCTTGTCCTTGGGATGGCTGAAGAGCTCGGCCGTGGGGCCGCACTCGACCATGGTGCCCAGGAGGAAGAACGCCGTACGGTCCGACACGCGCGCAGCCTGCTCCATGTTGTGCGTCACGATGACCACGCAGATGCCGCGCCCGGCCATGCTGCGGATGGCCTCCTCAATGGCGAACGTGGCTATGGGGTCAAGCGCCGAGCAGGGCTC
>Ga0065709_1029721_pt1 | contig 13490 bp, 10 predicted proteins | sample Hoacrofraction14_2_FD_59096 | JGI IMG/M metagenome (GOLD analysis project Ga0065709, IMG submission 59096) | Hoatzin crop microbial communities from Cojedes, Venezuela, sample from fiber fraction 14 v1 | ecosystem: Host-associated > Birds > Digestive system > Esophagus > Crop | place: Venezuela...
ACCGATACCACCGATATTGGCAGCAACAGGGATGGAAAGAGCCAGACCAATACGGCCCTTGTCGTCAGCAGGAAGAGCTGCAAGCACAGGTGTAAGGAAGCCAAGCATCATAGCTGCGGTAGCGGTGTTGCTCATGAACATCGAGAAAATCGAGATAACAATGAGGAAACCGAGCAGCACGAACTTGCTCTTCTTACCGAAGAATTTCAGAAGGAACCTAGCCAGAACTACATCCAGGCCATATTTCTCGGCCACGATTGCAAGCACGAATCCACCAAGGAAGAGCATTACAACAGGGTCGGCGAAGGCTGCCATCAGATTCTTGTAAGGCACGAGCTCACCAGCCTCGGGATTGCAAAGGAAGCCGATACCCTTGTTGGATACGGTCAGCAGGGCAATCACGATAACGAGCAGCGAAGTTGTCCAGTTAGGGATAATCTCAAAAATCCACATCAGGGCAGCGAAGACAAAGAGTGCAATCACCCTTTGCTGGGTAGCGGTAAGACCGTCAATACCGTAGAAGGTAGTAGGCACGGCCCAAAGGAAGATGGTAACTAGCAGCACGAGAGGCAGTAGTACACAATACTTGACATTTAATTTTTTGTCAGCCATAGATTTGATATTAAGTTATTATATTGCCATTAAAATAAGTATCTGGGCGGTAAGCACGCGCAGGAACATCGAAAGCGGATATACCTTGGCATAGTTCACCGAAACATAGTCGGCATCGTAAGACTTCTGGGCAAAGGCCAGCACGGGAGGATTGGTGGTGCCACCCGTAATAAGTCCGCAGATTTCGAAGAAGTTAAGCTTGCACCAAACCCTACCAATTATACCAATGAGCAGGGTAGGAATCAAGGTAATCAGGGCTCCATACAGCACCCACATGTAACCGCCACCGGTCAGGGCGCTTACGAAGTTCTCCCCCGCTCCGATACCAACGGCTGCCATGAAGAGGCAGATACCGATTTCGCGAATCATCATGTTGGCACTCTGGGTGGTGTAGGTGGTAATGTGCCACTTAGGCCCGAAATGACCGAGCAGGATGGCCACAATCAGCGGACCGCCTGCAAGTCCAAGTTTTACGGGCTGGGGCACGCCGGGGAACTTAATTGGAATCATTCCAAGTATTACACCCAGGGCGATACCACCAAAAATGGGAAGAATATTAGCGTGCGAGAGGTCACCCTGCCTGTTGCCTACGATATCGGCAACGGCATTGATGCCTTGCTCGTTACCAACCACCTGCAGGATATCGCCCACCTGCAAACGCAGGCTGGATGTGCCTACAAGCTGGATACCCGACCTCAGCACGCGGGTAACGGTTACGCCGTAACTGTCCCTAAGCCTAAGGTCACGGAGTTTCCTGCCCGTCATCGAGGACTTGGTAACGACAAGCTGCTTGCTGACCAGAGACTCGCTCATGCCCTGCCAATCTGCAAGATGCAGAGGCACTTCTCGGCCGAAAATCATCAGCACGGAATCGTGCTCGGCAGGCGAAGTCACTACCAGCACCTTATCGCCCTCATTGAGGACTGTATCGGGTCCAGGAATGGACACCTGCCCATTCTGAAGCACTCTGGATACCACAAAATTGTGGGTGGACATCTGCTGGATTTCCTTGAGGGTCTTGCCATAGATGCCGGGATTTCCAACCTCGCAATGCACCCTGCGCACTTCCTCGCTGGGGCCATCAGCCTCCTTTACCGCCTTCTTCTCCCCTTCTATGTCCACCTTGAAGATGGCCCTAAGGGCAATCAGCACTGCGATAACTCCCAGTACACCAAGGGGATAGGCCACTGCGTAAGAAGATGCAAGGCCGGAAGATGCCGAAGCGGCAGCGGCAGGTGAAGCACCGTTGGATGCCATGACATCGGTAATGGTCTGCTGGGCTGCACCAAGGCCAGGGGTATTGGTCACAGCACCTGACATTACGCCCACCATGGTGCAAAGGTCTTCCCCACTTACCAGATGGATTATGTAGGTTGTAATTGCGGCCATCAGAACCATTCCGAATGCCAGCAGGTTCATCGTAAGCCCGCCCGACTTAAAGGAATGGAAGAAGCCGGGGCCCACCTGAAGTCCAATCGAGAAGACGAACAGAATCAGGCCAAACTCCTTCACAAAGGCAAGCACCACAGGGTCCGCCCTAAAGCCTAAATGGCTTAAAAGGATGCCTACAAACAGGATCCAGGTCGAACCTATGGACACTCCCTTTACCTTAATCCTAGCGAGCAGCAATCCAAAAAAGATTACTACCGCAAAGAGCAGGATGCTATGGGCAAGCCCGGTTCCAAAAAACAAATCTCTCATACAGAGGACTACCAATTATATTCGAAACGGATGTCGATAGGAATCCTTTCCTGACGGAGCTGGGTAAAGTCGGCCTTGAGGTCGTCACCGATGCTTCCGTAGGTAGAAACAAGGTTCTTTGCCTCGGCGGTATCGCCTGTAGCCTGAATCTCAAGCACCTTGCCTGCGAGGTCGGCGATGGCCTTCTCGGCAGCAGCATAGTCAATGCTGTAGACACCATCTTCCTGACGGGCAAAAGCACCCTTTTCCTTGAGGTAGTTGTAGATGATGATGTTGCCCTTGCCGATATTGTCTGCCTCGCCAAAGCGGCTGGATCGGATGGTGCTGACAATGAAGGTGGCAATTGAAGCCTTCTTGTTGGAGAGGGTGGAAAGCACATGCTTATCAGCCAGGTTGCTGGCGAGATAAACGCCAAGGATATCGCCCTTAACTTCCTCAATCTGAGCGGCTTCTGCGCCAAGAGCAGCGGTTACGCTCCCCTTTCCGTTGACGGTTTCCTTGACACCAAGGCCGTGGGAAACTTCCCTGAATGCGATGTTCCAGAAGAAGGAACCTTCGTCAATCTCATCGTCCTTGTCCAGGAACACGCCGGCACAAGGAGCGATAATCTTGTAGAATTTTGCCTTGATGATATTGTCCATCAGCATGGTGCGGGAGCCCTTCTCTGCCTGAACCTGCTCGTCGAAAGGCAGGTTGATGGCGATAAGTTTTTTACCCACATTGGCTGCACCAGCGTAATAAACTGCATTGCATGCGAAAATAGCGGACTCCTTGCCGGGCTGGAAGGACTTGTACTCTTCCTTGCAGGGCAGAGAGGCCTGAAGTTCGGGAAGCTTCTCCATGAATTTCTGGAGTTCCTCGGTCTTAGCCTCGTCCTTAAGCAGCACGAAGGCCTCGTAGGACTTCTTAACACCGTAAAGATGGTCGTCTATGACCTCATCCGGGCCAAGTACAAGGTCCATCTTGCTATCTGTCATGTCGAGCCATGCCTCCTCGGCAGCCTTGTAATCGTCTGTAAGCAAGGCATTTGCCTTTGCGCGGAGGTACTTGCGTACGCTGGGCTTGATGGTAATGTCGGCAGCGACGTTGAGGCAGTTTGCAATGGTCTCAACCTCACTCTTGTATGCATCGTGATACCAAACGGTCTCCAGGGCGCCTGTGCTATCCCTGCGGACGATGGTATAAGGGTTGTTCTTAAGAGAGTCTGAGTATGCCTGGAATTCGGCTTCCTTCAAATCCTGAGGGTAGAAGTTGGCTCCTGCGGGCATCTGGCCGTAGCCTTCTACGAAGGGTTTGCCATTCCTGCGGTCCCAAGGTCCATAGTTTACCATCGCGTACTCGCGGGTGGCGTCATCCTGGATTCTGTCCATGACGGAGCGGTCACCAAACACCTGCTGCCAATAAATCTTATCGGCTTCGCGGGCAGCAAATTTGTAAAGGTTAAGTACTGCTTTCCCATTGTCTGAGATGTCACTCAAATCGGGAGCATCAATCTGCACGACAGCGTAACGGTCAAGCGCCGTTTCCATCGCTGTTTTTTTCTGCTGATTGCAAGCAACCAATGCCAGAACGGCAATTGCAAGAAAAGATAGTTTAGATTTCATAGTGTTTTTGCTTTGTTATAACAAGTCAATCTACAAAGATACTATTTTTCGTTATAATTATAAGCAAAAAATCCCCGAAATCTGTAGGATTCCGGGGATAAGAATATGATTTTAACTTCTAGATTGTTCCCTGCTCAAGCATAGCGGTGGCAACCTTCATGAAGCCTGCGATGTTGGCTCCCTTGACATAGTCAACGCTTCCGTCGGGCTGGGTGCCGTACTTAACGCACTGCTCGTGGATGCTCTGCATGATGAAGTGAAGCTTGTCGTCCACCTCGTCTGCGCTCCAGGAGATGTGGCTGGCGTTCTGGGTCATTTCCAGACCGCTGGTAGCAACACCACCTGCATTCACAGCCTTGCCGGGGGCAAAGAGGATGCCGTTCTTCTGGAAGTAGTGGATGGCACCGGGCTGGCATCCCATGTTGGATACCTCGCAGCAGCACCAGCAGCCGTTGGCCTTGAGTTCCTTTGCATCGTCCTCGCTCAGCTCGTTCTGGAATGCGCAAGGAAGAGCGATGTCTACAGGGATGCTCCAGGACTTCTTGCCAGGAGTGAATTTGGCCTTGTCGGGGAACTTGGTAGCCATGTCCTCAACCATGTTGCGGTTGGAGGCACGCATGTCAAGCATGTAGTCGATCATCTCAGGAGTAATTCCGTCGGGAATGTGGCAAACGCCATCGGGTCCGGAGATGGCAACAACCTTGGCGCCGAGCTGGGTAGCCTTCTTGGCTGCTCCCCATGCAACATTGCCAAAGCCAGAAAGGGCAACCTTCTTACCCTTGATGTCCTTGCCAGCCTTGTGCAGCACATGCTCTACGAAATAGAGTGCGCCGTAGCCGGTAGCCTCGGGACGAAGGATGGAACCACCCCAGGTGGAACCCTTGCCGGTAAGTACGCCTGTGTTGTACTGGCGGGCGAGCTTCTTGTACATGCCGTACAGATAGCCAATCTCGCGGCCACCAACACCTACATCACCTGCGGGAACATCCTGGTCGGGACCAATGCAGTTCCAGAGCTCAAGCATGAATGCCTGGCAGAAACGCATGATTTCGTCGTTGCTCTTGCCAACGGGGTCAAAGTCTGAACCACCCTTTGCACCACCCATAGGCAGGGTTGTGAGGGCATTCTTAAAGGTCTGCTCAAAGCCGAGGAACTTCAGCATCGAAGGGGTAACGGCCCTGTGGAAACGGAGACCACCCTTGTAGGGACCAATCGCGCTGTTGAACTGGATACGGTAGCCGAGGTTGGTCTGAACCTCACCCTTGTCGTCGATCCAGGTTACGCGGAAGGTGAAGATACGGTCGGGCTCGACCATACGCTCAACAATCTTAGCCTTCTCGAACTCTGGGTGCTGGTTGTAAACATCCTCAATGCTTTCAAGTACTTCCTGCACGGCCTGCAGATACTCGTTTTCTCCAGGGTACTTGGCCTGGAGCTTAGCCATAATGTCAGCTGTTTTCATAAAGATAGTTAGTTAGTTTTAGTTCAAAAAAGGCCCCACGAGGGGGCCTGATTATGCGTTATTATTCTGCCTGGGCTGCTGCCTGAAGCTCTTTCTGGAGAGATTCAAGTGTGCGGCTGTCGGGGATATTCAGGGCCTTGCGGGCTTCCTTGGTGATATCCTTGCTCTGTGCCTCGTCGATGTAAAGAGGGGTGCTCTTGTCGAATACATAGGTGTAACCACCCTTCTTGGCGATAGAGTTGACAGTCTCCTGTGCCTTCTGGTAGATGGGAGCCATCAGCTGCTGCTCCTGCTGGGAGAGTTCCTGCTGTACGCTCTGGCTGAACTCCTGGATGCGCTGCTGGATCTCGGTGAGTTCCTTCTCCTTGCTCTCGCGGGTAGCGGCAGTCCAGGTGCTGGACTTCTGCTGATACTGTGTATACTTGTTGTTGAACTCCTCCATCATGCTCTGGTAGGTGTCCTGTGCCTCCTTGCTGGATGCCTGGAGGGTTGCGCGGGCCTTATCGGCCTCGGGCATAAGCTGAACAAGCTCTGAGAAGTTGACATGTGCGAACTTCTGGGCAAATGCTGCAGTGCAAATCATGCTGGCTGCGACAATCAAAAGAATCTTTTTCATATTCATTCTAAATTAAAATTGTTTCACTTAAAACTGTTGTCCTATAACGAAGTGGAAGTGGCTTCCACCAGTAGGCGAATCTGCATCAAATCCATAACCCCAGTCAATACCCAGCAATCCAATCATGGAGAGGTAGATTCTCACACCCGCACCTGCGCTTCGCTTGATCTGGAAGGGGTTGAAGTCCCTGATATCAGCCCAGCAGTTACCTCCCTCGAGGAATGCCAAAGCAAAAATTGTGCTCGAAGGCTGAAGAATCACAGGATAACGCAATTCAATGGTGAATTTATCGTAGAGATTACCTGCGTAAGAGGAACCTGCGGAGTTGTAGGTTGTGGTCTTATTAGGGGTAAGGGAGTAGTTCTCGTAACCACGCAGAGGGATGATATCCGATCCGTAGTAGGCGTATCCCGACATACCGTCACCACCCACAAGGAAGCCCTCGAACGGAGAATAACCCCACCTGCGGTTGTAGTAGCCAAGGTAACCGAACTGTGCACGGGTCATCAGCACAAGGTCGCCAACGAGCTTGGTGTAGTTGGCACCTGAAAGCTTCCACTTGTGGTACTCAATCCATTTGTAGCGGTTCGCAGCCGGCCAATCGTCATAGTCCACATCCTTGTAACTGTTAACCGATACCTTGTTGCCATCGGAATCGTAGGTGTGCTTGCGGAAGAGCGAGAATGGTGGAGTGAACTGCACGGATGCGTTGAACTCGGAGCCCTGACGGGGATAAATCTGCTGGTCGGTGGAGTTTCGGGTAAGGCTAATGGTAGCACTAAGGTTGTGCGACTTGCCGTCCGAGAATCCGAAGTAGGTGGAGTACCAGTTCTTAAGGCTGTATGTCTGCCAACTGATACCTGTATACATGATGAAGTAGTTGTCAGGCCACTTCAGGCGGCGTCCCAGCGATGCAGAGAAACCGTATACATCCATCTCACGGTTGTGGCTGTAGATGTAAAGTGCGGTGTAGGAGTCGGTCTGGCGGGTGTAGTACAGGCTCAGGTTGAGCGATGTAGGCTTCTTGCCTGTGAGCCAAGGCTCCATAAAGCTGGCCGAGAGTGCGGTGTAGTAGGTACCGTTGGTCTGGAAACGCAGCGACAGGGTCTGGGCATCTCCAAGCGGAACGGGCCTCCATGCACCCTTCTCCCACATACGATGGGTGGAGAAGTTGTTGAAGTTCACACCTGCGGTAGCCACAAAGGTGTTGGCGCCCCAACCACCGGAGAGTTCCAACTGGCTGGAAGGCTTCTCGGTCACATTATAGATGATATCAACCGTATTGTTTTCCTGGTTAGGCACGATGCTGTAGCCATCTGCACTCATGATGGACTCTGGGTCGAACTGGCCCAGGGACGCGATTTCACGGATGGAACGCTCAAAGTCGGTCTGGCTGAAGAGGTAGCCCGGACGGGTAAAAATCTGGCGGCGTACAACCTTCTCGTTAGTGAGGTCGTTGCCGTTGATGATGATGTTGTTGAGCGTTGCCTGCTTGCCCTCGGAGATGCGGAGCTCCACATCCACGGAGTCGTTCTGGATATTGGTCTCGACGGGGGTGATGTTGAAGAAGAGGTAGCCGTTGTCGCGATAGAGCTTGGATACATCGTACTCGTTCTGCTTGCCGCCACCATAGAGTTTCTTCTCCATTGTTACGATATCGTAGACATCTCCCTTCTCCAAACCCAGCACCTGGTTGAGTGCGTCGGTGGTGTAGACGGAGTTACCTGTCCATGCGATGTCGCGGAAGTAGTACTTGTCACCTTCCTCCACCTCGATGTCGATGCCCATGCGGCCCGGCTCGATGTAGTAGAGGCTATCCCTTACGATGCGGGCATCGCGGTATCCCTTCTCGTTGAATGCGCTGAGCAGGGTCTTTTTATCGTTTGGATATTCCTTCTGGTCGAACTTCTTGGAATGGAAGAAGTTATAGAGGTGCTTGTCCTTGGTCTTCTTCATCGACTTGGCAAGCTTGTAGTCGCTCACATTCTCGTTGCCTATGAAGTTGATTTCCTGGACCTTAACCTTGTCGCCGCGGTCAATGTCAAAGTTAACGCGGATGGCCTTTTTGATCAGGGTATCCTTCTCCACCTCGGCCTTCACCTCACACTGCAGGAAACCCTTCTCGGCGAAGTAGCGCTTGATGATGTCGGTGGAAGTCTTCTCCACATATTCGGAGAATTCCCCACCCCTACGCAGGTGCAGACGCTCCTGAAGGTCCTTCTTCTCGCCGGACTTGACCCCGCTGAAACTCCAACGCGATACGCGCGGGCGTTCCTCTATTTGAATAACGAGGTAAACAGAATCGCGGTCGGCGCTGAAGTGGTCGATGTTCATGGAGACGTCCTCGAAGTATCTCTGGAGCCAGAGACGCTTTACTATATTGGACATGTCGTCGCTAGGAATGGTGAGTTCCATTCCCTTGCGGAGTCCCGTCAGCGAGACAATCTGCTGCTCGCTGAAGTAGTTGTTTCCTTCGACGCTCACGCCGCCCAGATAATACTTCTGCGGGTTATTGTAGTCGACTTCAACGTCCTTCTGCTGGCCAAAGGCGGCCACACAGACAAGAAGCGAAGCGAGAAGTAGCTTTAATCGTTTCATTCCTTACTGTTTCACTTTTCCGTAACGGCGGTCGCGCGAGGAAAACTCTTCCAACGCCGCGCGGAAACTATCCTTTCTAAAATCAGGCCAAAGTGTGTCGGAGAACACAAATTCGGCGTATGCTGCCTGCCAAAGCAGGAAATTACTAATTCGTTTTTCACCCGATGTGCGGATGATTAAATCAGGGTCGGGATACCCTGCCGTGATGAGATAGGGCTCCAGATTGTCGTCTCCTGCTGCGGCCATCTTGTTGGCTGCCTGCTGGATGTCCCACTTGCCACTATAACTCAGGAAGAGGATGGTGGTGAGGGTTTTTCCATCGGCAGTTTGGGCTTCCAGTTTGTCGATTGCCTTGTTTAGGGTATCGGACAAACGGGCGCGATTGCCTAGTACTACCACCTTAACCCCATTCTTAATCAGGTTTTCGGTCTCATTCTGGATGGCCTCCATCATCAATTCCATCAAGCGGTGCACCTCGGCCTCGGGGCGGTTCCAGTTCTCTTCCGAAAACGCGAAAAGAGAAAGGTATGGAATACCCCATTCGCCGCAAGCCTCTACTACGGCGCGCACACTTTCAACACCGGCTGCGTGGCCAAAAACACGCTCCTGGCCGCGTTCCTTTGCCCAACGGCCATTGCCATCCATGATTATCGATACGTGATTGGGAAGTTTCATTCTGCTGAGTTTCTAACATCCTGGCCCCAGAAGAAGCGGCTCCTGAGGGCATCAATAAAATTAGGCTTGCCAAGACGCACGGTCTTGAGCTTGAAAGGTGCGAGCCTGACCTCCAGCGAAATTGAATCGGGGATGGTGCAGACGCGATTGTCGAGTGTAAGAGTCACATTCCCTGTGCGCGAGCGGGCACTAAGGCGCAGCACAACATCGGTAGGCAGCACCAGAGGACGGAGACTCAGGTTGTGAGGAGCAATTGGGGTCAGCAGCAGCACATTGGCGGATGGGGTGCAGATGGGACCGCCTGCGCTAAGGTTGTAGGCAGTAGAACCCGACGAAGTGGCTACCAGCAGTCCGTCTGCCCAATAGGTAGGCAGGGCGGCATCGCCGATGCTTACATCCACTCCAACCATCTCTGCGCCAGTGCGGTGCAGGCTGAGTTCGTTAAGGGCATAGGGCCAGATATCTATGCCTGCATCTTCTGGCAGAACCAGGTGCAGCAAATCCCTTTCCTCGATGCTGTACTCCTCTGCTAGCAGCGGTTTTACCACATCTTCGGGACGGTTTTCCGACAAAAAGCCCATTCTTCCGAAATTGACTCCCATGATTGGAATACCGGCCTGGGCCACAAAGCGGGCTGCACTAAGGAAGGTGCCATCGCCCCCGAAGCTCAGGAGCATGTCGCTGCCATCCCTAACGCATTTCTCGCAGTGGACCTGGTACAATTCCACTCCTGCAGCCTCAAGTTCCCCCAGTACCGAAGTCACGCGGGAATCCTGCTGCAAGGCGGTTTTCTTGATGTAGTATCCAATCTTCATATCAAAACAGACCACAAATTTAACAATAATTTACGATTTAACGCAGAAATTATTACTTTTGTACCCTATGACAAGATTAAGTGTTAATATCAACAAGATTGCTACCCTGCGAAATGCACGCGGTGGCAACATGCCCGATGTCACCAAGGCAGCCCTTGACTGCGAACGCTTTGGAGCAGAAGGAATTACCGTACATCCCCGTCCCGACGAACGCCACATCCGCTATAGCGACGTACGCACCATCCGTCCGCTGCTTAGCACGGAATTCAATATCGAAGGCAACCCCATTCCTAGTTTTGTAGACTTGGTCTGCGAGGTGGTTCCCGACCAGGTAACGCTGGTCCCCGATGCCGAAGATGCAATCACATCCAACGCCGGCTGGGACTGCATCCGCAACCGCGAATTCCTCACCAATATCTGCGAGGTATTCCACAACAAGGGCATCCGCACCTCGATTTTCATCGACCCCGACCCTAGGCAGGCAGAGGCAGCCAAGGCATGCGGAACCGACAGGGTGGAAATGTACACCGCAGCCTACGCAGAGCAGTTCCCCGAAGACCCCGAAAAGGCAATTGCAGATTTCCTCGCCACAGCAAAGGCAGTCCGCGAATGTGGACTGGGGCTGAATGCAGGCCACGATTTGAATCTGCAGAACCTTAAATACTTCATCCAGACCATCCCCTGGACCGACGAAGTTTCAATCGGCCACGCAATCATCTGTGACGCAATTTATATGGGTTTGGAAAAAACTATCCAGTCGTATTTGCAGCAGGTTAAGATTTTTTAACTAAATTTGCAGATTGTACGCAATTACAAAACGAAACAAAACATTAATTAAATATGAAAAAATCATTTATCCTCCTGAGTCTGGCCGCCCTCGTAGGCATCATTGCAGTTTCCTGCAAGCAGACCACCGCAACCAACGCCACAGCCGAAGGCGAAACAACTCAATCAGCAGCCCAGCAGGGTGCAATCGTATACTTCAACCTTGACAGGGTTCTTGACGAATACGACATGGCAAACGACCTTCGCAGCGTAGTAGAGACCAAGGTTAACAGCATCCAGCAGGAAGTTAACCGTCGTGGAAACAAGCTAGAGAAGGACATCGCAGCCTTCCAGGACAAAATTGACAAGGGTCTCATGACCCGCAGCGTTGCCGAGGTGCAGAGCGCCGACCTTCAGAAGCGACAGCAGGACTTCCAGACCTACGCAGCCCAGAAGCAGCAGGAAATCGCTGAGGAGCAGCAGGTCACACTCAACCAGATTGCAGATGCAATCAAGTCCTACCTCGAGGAATACAACGCCGAGAAGAAGTACGCAATGATTCTCACCACCCAGGGTTCCATTCTTCCCGCACCCGTTGCAGTAGCCAACCCCGAACTCGACATCACCGACGATGTCCTCGCAGGTCTGAATGCTGCGTATGTAAAGTCAAAGTCAGAGCCTAAGACCGAGGCCAAGACTGAAACCGAGACAAAGTAGCGTGAGAATAGCCATTGTCTCATGCTTCTACCCTTTCAGGGGCGGCATTTCCCAGTTCAGCGCCAATCTGTACCAGGAGCTGGGAAAGAGCAATGACATAAAGGCGTTCAACTTTTCCCGCCAGTATCCGGACTTCCTGTTCCCTGGCAAAACACAGTATGTAACGCCTGAAGATGAGGCCGAACCGATAGAGTCTGATGCTCTGTTGGATTCGGCCAATCCTTTTACATGGAGGCGCACCGCAAAGGCCATCGCAGACTGGCAGCCCGATTTGGTAATCATCTGCTGGTGGATGTCCTTTTTCGGCCCCTCACTGGGCTGTGTGGCCCATTATCTTAAAAGACACGGCATAAAGACCATATCGCTGCTGCACAATGTAATCCCCCACGAGCGCAAGTTCTTCGACGCACCGCTCACCAAGTATTTCCTGAATGGGTGCGATGCCCATATCACCCTCTCGGATGCCGTAAAGGCCGATTTGAAAGGCTTGGGAGACTACCGCAGCATCCAGCTTTTCCACCCCATCTACTCCCATTTTGGGGATAAATTAGACCGCGAAACCGCCGACCGCAACCTTGGCATAAAGCCTGGCGGCAAAAACATCCTATTCTTCGGACTTATCCGCGAATACAAGGGACTGGACATCCTTCTGGAAGCCTTCAAGGGCCTGCCGGAAGAGTATAACCTGATTATTGCAGGCGAGCCCTACGGGAGTTTCGCCAAGTACCAAACCCTCATTGACGAGTGCCCCGATTCCAGCCGCGTCCACTGCTTCCTGGAATATGTAAGGGACTCCGAGGTCAAGCGCTATTTCTCGGCCTCGGATGTCACCGTTCTCCCCTACCGCAGCGCGACCCAGAGCGGGGTCAGCTCGGTTTCCTACCACTTCGAAGTTCCGATGATTGTCACCGATGTAGGTGGCCTCAAGAGTGCCATCGGCGACACGGGCACAGGCATGGTTGTAGCCAAGGCCGACCCCGATCTAATCCGCAAAGCAATCGTGGAATTCTTTGAGAATGAGGAACTTCGCGAGAACTGCATCCAGAACATCAAAAAAGAGAAGAAACGCCTGGGATGGCAGGAATTCTGCAAAGAAATGCTTAACTTTGCAAATTGTATATGAAAATGAAAAGACTAGTCATTATATTCTGCCTGCTGCTTACGCTGCCTTCACTGGCATTTGCGCAGGAATATGCCGTACCCGATATTACAGTGTCCAAGGACAAGGTCAGGGTTGACGGCAAGACATATTACGCCCATGTAGTTACAGCCAAGCAGACCCTGTTTTCAATCAGCAAGGCATACAATGTCAGCGTTGACGACATCTACAGTGCAAACGAGCATCTCGACCTTGAAACCAAGGGAATCAAGGTGGGTCAGGTGCTGCTGATTCCCATCTCCAAGAAGCAGCCCACGAACCCCGAGCCCGTCAAGATAGCAGCCGACGCACCCGTCCAGACAAAGACAGAGACCCCTGCAGAAACTGTTACAAGCGAGGAAAAGGAACTTGAAGGCACCACCGACGAGAAGGCCCTCTTCCCCAGACTTAAGGACTTCGCAAACAAGGTAATGGGCATAGAGGAAGATAGCACCGCAGTAAGCGGCGAAGAATATATCAAGGAGATTCCCGATGTTATCAATGTAGCTCTGCTAATGCCCTTCAACACAGGCGCAAAGGCCGACGAAAAGAGCCTTGACTTCTACGCAGGAGCACTTCTGGCAGCCAAGGACCTTGGCAACAAGGGCCGCAAAATCAACATCACCGCACTGGATGTAACTATTTCCAACCCCGATGGCAAAAAGGTTCTGGAAGATGCCGATGTAATCATCGGCCCCATCTCGTCAGATGGCATCCTGAATGCTCTTCAGAGTTGCTCAAGGAGCAAATACATCGTTTCTCCTCTTGACCCTAAGGCTGCAAGTCT
>Ga0065709_1006596_pt1 | contig 13486 bp, 10 predicted proteins | sample Hoacrofraction14_2_FD_59096 | JGI IMG/M metagenome (GOLD analysis project Ga0065709, IMG submission 59096) | Hoatzin crop microbial communities from Cojedes, Venezuela, sample from fiber fraction 14 v1 | ecosystem: Host-associated > Birds > Digestive system > Esophagus > Crop | place: Venezuela...
GTGCCGTCCGGGCCGGCTGTGCCCGGCGCGGGGAAATGCGCCTGCGCTTCAAGTCTCGCGGCCCCGGGCCGCTGTTTTAAAGGAGATTCCGATGTTATCAAACGAGTGGAAATATATTTTCGTTCTGATTATTTTTATCTGGAGTGTGACGATTTTTGTCAAGCGGCTCCGCCGGGCGCTGCCGGTGACGGAGCTCGACCTGATTCCGCTGGGCCTTTTGTTTACCGCTGTGGCGGACACGTTTCTGGTTTACCTCGGTGGTCCGGAGCTGGTCGGCGTGATCTTTTTCTTTCTGGTGCAGCTGACCTATTCGGTGATGCTTGTGCTCTTCAACCGCGATCTCGGCTTTTTCCTGCTGCGGTTCGGCATCATCCTGGGCCTCGTGATCATGCTCGCTGCCCTCAGGGTTTTGGACGTCCAGACCGGCTTTGCGGCGGGTTCGATGGGACTCTTAACGGTCAATGCCCTCGAGGCCTGGAATGTATATGCGTTTTTGAAGGAGCAGCCGGTCGCCGAGGGGCGCCAGAAGGATCTGCAGCTGGTGGAGCGGATTTACATGTTCATGTTCGCGCTCGGCATCACGCTGTTTTTCGGCTGTGACCTGTGCGTCGGGCTGTACAACGCGCCGAATTATCTGGCGGACCTGGACTACCCGACCTGGTACGATGACGTGACCTACAAAGGCATATGGCTCTGCTACCTGCCGGCGCAGCTTTTGATCGGCTTTGCGTATGCGATGTCGCTGCCGAGCAGGAAAGAACTCGAGGCAAATAATGGAAGATAATGCAAAAATAGTGAACCGGCTTCGATTCCGGGGCTGGCACTCACGCACTTGCGGAAACGGGCGTTCGACTTAATTTGGCTTTAAACAAATGACACCCGCTGCGAAAACGCTTCGCGTTTTCCAACATTGATTGATAAGGTGTAAGACATGAAATTAAAATCTCAAAGCCGTTTGTGGGCAGTGGTTATGACGCTGGCGCTGGCGGCGTTTATCCTGAGCTTTTCGATCGGCCTGCCCATCTGGATTCGGGCGTTTTATGCCTGGCAGGTGGACGTGCTGAAGCTGACCGAGGTCAAGGTGACGGTAGATGGCGTGAAGCGTCTTTTAACCCGTGAAGAGATTCTGACCGCCTACAACGAGGTGCTGGATTTTTGCTTAGGCAAGAGTGACTCATTCTCAGCCGGAATTCTGAATTTTTCGGAAGAAGGGGCCTCGCACTTTGCCGACTGTCGAGGCTTATTTTTACTGGACATTTGGGTGTGCGTGATTTCCGCGGCGGTGCTGGCTGTTGGAGGGGGGCTTGCGTGGAGAGAGAAAAAGATGTCAAGCAGCGCGGAGGCAGTGGCACAGAGCGGCAAAGCAGCAGCGTACAGCGAAGAGACGGCGCCGAACGTTGGCGAGAGTGCGCCGCGCAAAACCGGCCGCCACACTTTTCTTTTCTGGGGTCCGATGCTGCTTTTGATTGTCTTTACGATTCTCGGCGTATGGGGCGCCCTTGATTTTGACGGCCTGTTCACGGGCTTTCATCAGGTCTTCTTTCCGGGAAAAACCAACTGGCTTTTTGACCCGGCTACAGACCCAATCATCTGCCTGATGCCGCAGGAATTCTTTATGAACTGCGCTATTCTGATTGCCGGAGCGATTGTGGCTTTGAGCGCCTGCTGCCTCGTGGCAGACCACAGGGCTAGAAGAAAGTAAGCGCCGGGAACAGATTACAGAGGAACAAAGAGATGAGCAAAAAATAAAAGAAAAATCGGGCTTGAGAGGGCCATCCGGGCGGCTGCGGGGGTGCTCGTTATCGTCATCCTGCTGGCGGGTGAATCAGGGGGCTGAAAAGGCGTCATGTAAAAAGGATTGCCTTTTGGCCCTTTACATGAACGGCCGATTTTGGCCGAAAAAACGTCATGTAAATGAAGGCTCGATTTTGCCGATTGCATGAACGGCCGATTTTGGCCGAAAAAACGTCATGTAAAAAAGTGCTTAAAAAAGCCCTTTGCACCAATTATGACTCCCGGGGCCTGACCCGCAGGAAGGGAAAATGGTGCAAAGGGCTTTTTACTAACTTATTTTGCATGACGCCCGAAGGGCCAAAAACAGGCAGTTCATGCAGACGGCCAAAATCGAGTTACTTTTGCATGACGCCCAGAGGGCCAAAAACAGGCAGTTCATGCAGACGGCCAAAATCGAGTTACTTTTGCATGACGCCCGAAGGGCCAAAACAGGCAGTTCATGCAGATGGCCAAAATCAAGTTACTTTTGCATGACGCCAACGATTAGCCCCAAAACCGAACTATTCTTAATCTTAATGATGGAACAATCTCAGCCCCGTGAAGGCCATGACCATGTTATGGCGGTTCGCGGCTTCAATGACGTTGTCATCGCGGACGGAGCCGCCGGGCTCGGCGACGTAGGAAACGCCGCTCTTGAAGGCGCGCTCAATGTTGTCGCCGAAGGGGAAGAAGGCGTCGGAGCCCAGGGACACGCCCGTGTTCTGCGCAAGCCAAGCTTTCTTTTCTTCGGCCGTCAGCGGCTCGGGACGAGAAGTAAAGGTCTTCTCCCACACGCCATCCGCCAGAAGGTCGTCGGCCTCATCGCCCAGGTAAAGGTCAATCGCGTTGTCGCGGTCGGGGCGGGACACATCCTCCCGGAAGGGCAGATTCAGGACCTTGTCGTACTGGCGCAGCCACCAATGATCCGCCTTCTCGCCGGCAAGCCGGGTGCAGTGAATGCGGGACTGCTGTCCTGCGCCGATACCGATCGCCTGACCGTCCTTGACGTAGCAGACGGAGTTCGACTGCGTGTATTTGAGCACAATCATGGAAATCGCGAGGTCGCGCTTGGCGGCATCCGGCAGGTCCTTGTTCTCGGTCACGACGTTCGCAAAGAAGTTGTCATCAATCACGAGTTCGTTGCGGCCCTGCTCGAAAGTCACGCCAAACACCTGCTTATGCTCGATGGGCGCGGGCTTGTAGTCGGGGTCAATCTGCAGAACGCAGTAACCGCCCTTTTTCTTCTTGGAAAGCATCTCCAGGGCCTTCGGCTCATATCCCGGGGCGATGATGCCGTCTGACACTTCGCGGCGGATCAGGCGGGCCGTCGCCACATCGCACACATCCGACAGGGCGATGAAGTCTCCGAAAGAACTCATACGATCCGCACCGCGGGCGCGCGCATAAGCACAGGCAAGGGGCGAAAGAGTCTTGACATCGTCCACCCAGTAAATCTTTTTCAGCACATCGGAAAGCTCCAGACCCACGGCGGCGCCGGCGGGGGAGACGTGCTTGAAGGACGTCGCGGCGGGCAGGCCGGTGAGCGCCTTCAGCTCCTTGACGAGCTGCCAGCCGTTCAGCGCATCGAGCAGGTTGATGTAGCCCGGGCGGCCGCTTAAGACGGTGATCGGAAGGTCCGAGCCGTCCTCCATAAACACGCGGGCAGGCTTTTGATTCGGGTTGGTACCATATTTCAGTTCCAGTTCATTCATGGCTGAGGCTCCTTATTGATTTTTATTAACAATCCGGCTTTCGAAGCGGCCGGTTTCGATATCGATATAGCGCACAAAAAGCGAGACCTTGTTGTCCGCGTCCAGCGCGTCCCACAGAAGGCTCGTGAGCTCGTCCGGGTCGTTCGGCAGGCCGATGACCAGCCGCGGCTCGCCTTCAAAGGAAGGAAGCGGCTCGGCGTTCTCCTGATAGGTGTGAATCAGCCGGCCGATCCCCGCCTTCGGGTTGGAGTAGGCGAAGCTGAAGCGCAGGGTCGAAGAGGGGTCGCCGTCGTCGGACTTTAAAATCGAAAGGGCATAGTTCATGTCGCCGCCCTCCACATGCACGATGCCGGAAATCCGGGGCGTGTAGTTCGGGCCGTCGGGCTCAAACGTGCGGGTGCGAAGCGCCTGTTCAAAGGTCTGCTGCTTGTCCATGAGCTCGTAAATCGTGTCCGTCTGGTCGCCGTTCGTCACGATCGTTTTGTTGCCGAGCACGCGGACCGGATGGTAGATAATCAGGCTCGGGTCCTTCAGTTTCGCGGGATCAAACGCCTTTGTGCGGATCCCGTCCCCGTCCTCCACGAACACGCGGTTGCGGGAGTTCTCACTGCGTCCCATGATGAAGTACGCAATTACGGCCTTGGTGCCGTCATTCGAGCGTCCAAGCACGATGCCGCGTCCGGGATATGTCATCGATCCGAGCTGTGCTGTCAAAGAAGAAGCCATCACAAACCTCCTGAGATTAAATTTTGATGTTGTCGGAAATCGTTCGAAAAGCTAGCTGCGCCCATTCTTAGGCGGAAGCCAGAATTAAGATTATCATTAAGAACACGCCTGTGTCAAAGCAACAGCGCTCAAAATCGCAAAAATAGCAGAATCCACAAAAACAGGGAGAAAAAGGGCCGGATACTGATCAAAACACTTATTAAAATCGTTTTAATAAACTAAGACAAAATTTAAGAAATGGAAAACGGTTATTCAGGGCGGCTGCATGCTATAATTTATCAAGTGCAAAAAAGAAGTCGCGGAAGCCTGAAAAGCTATTTGCGAAAAAGATGGGAGAGTCACATGTACTCAAAGGAGCAACGGGAGAAAGCGCTGGAGCTTTTTGATAGGAACGGGTCGATTACCAGGACGATTCAGGCCCTGGGATATCCGACCAGACGATCTTTGTATACCTGGATTCAGGAGCGCGAGGCGGCCACGATGGGGTCACACCGGAGAAGTAAGGCCGGGATGGAGCCGGATGAATTCGGAGCGAACCCAGTGTGCGGAACCCAGAACCTGCTCCGGCAGGTGAGGCACATCAAGATGTGCCTCGATGCGATGGAAGAGAGCATGAGCCTCATGCGCCGCAAGGCAGACTTTAACTCACCCCTCACCGAGTCGGAACGCGAGTGCGTCATCCAAGAAATCAGCGACAATTTCCCCCAGGCTGGCGAGGAAGAGTGGGAGAAGATTCAGCTGTAAGAACTTCATCGGAGCCGAGCGGAATGCCGCCGGGCAAAGCAGTTATCACCGGAAGATTTCGCTTCAAAAGAAATTTTCGTTGACAGCGGGGCCGAAAGTTGTTATAATGGTCTTCGCTTTGGGGCATTAGCGCAGTTGGGAGCGCGTCTGAATGGCATTCAGGAGGTCATGGGTTCGAATCCCATATGCTCCATTTTTTCATGCAAACAAAGGGATTGCGAGGAATCGCAGTCCTTTTTTTTTCGGCTCTTTGAGCGGCAGATAACCTTCTCGCCAAACAAGGTCAAATAACTTTCCGCCCGAACGGTGCCAGACAACTTCCCGGCTCTCCGCCGGTCGAACTTCCCGGCTCTCCGCCGGGCAATGTTTTTTCAAACGAGCTGTGTTTCCTTTCATCCCCCGCCACGCTTATCCTGCCCGCTTTCCGGCGAACTCGCACCTTGCGGTGCTCAAACAGCGCCTCCAAGCGGGAGGCGTGCCGGGGGATTTTACAAGGAAACGCAGCTATGTTTTCAAAAACATACCCGGCGGAGAAAGCCGGGATTTTTGACATGGGGTATGGGTGATGAAAAATGTTTTGGAAAGTCTGTGTCCTGACAACTTCCCGGCCGGATGGTGGTGGTTTTTCAAACTGAAATAAGGCATTGCCATCACCCAGTGAGTTTGGCCGATTTTTGTCTCGAGAAATGGTGGTGGCAAAGAAGAGTGAAAAAGGCGAAAACCACCACTACTATCTATTTTGGATGGACGGGGATGTCTCCCGGCAGCCTGAAATCACCTCAAAATCATAGTGAAAAAGACGCTAAATAAAGTTAAGTGATGGCAGGGCTCCATTTCGCATTGAAAAACCACCACCATTCCTCAAGGAAAAAATCGACCAAAACGGCCGGGTGGTGGCTAGAGCTTATTTCACACTCAAAAACCACCACCATCCGACCGGGAAGCTGTTGAAGCGTTATTCAGGACTCTCTGGCACCTGCGAAATAGCTCCTGAGTCAATAACCTGAAAGAATAAAACAAATCCCGCGTTGGCCGGGGACCCATTTTCGAAGACATAGCCCGGCTTCCAGTGCTTGACGAGGAAGCATTCTGCGATTGAGGCGCTGTTTGAGCCACGAAGTGGCGAGTTCGCCGAAATCGCAGTGCCTAATGCTTCCCGTCAAGTGCGGAAGAGAGGGCTCGTCTGAGAAAATGATGGTCCCCGGCCAACGGGGAACTTGTTTGAGCCCCGGAGGGGCTAACTTACTTTCCGGCAATCGTCAGACCATCAACACGGATGGAAGGAGAACCAAAGTTCGTGGAGCCCATGGGCATCGGGAACTTGAGGTTCGAGGCCACTTCCGTGATGTTCTGCAGCAGAGAGTAGAAGTTACCGGCCACGGTGAAGGACTTAACGGCGGTGGTTTTGACGCCGTTCTCAATCATAAAACCGGAACTCTGCAGCGAGAAGTCACCGGAAATCGGGTTCGCACCGGCGTGCATGCCGCCCAGCGATTCAATGTAAACACCGTTTCCGACCTGTGCCAGTAATTCGTCCTCGGACAGGATGCCGGGTGCAATATACATGGAGAAGGGCGCAATACCAACCTTGCTGGCGTATGAGCCTTTGTGGGCATTACCGGTCGAGGCGACACCATCGACCGCGGCGGTTTTTAAGTTGTACAGCAGCGTCTTCAGCTCGCCGTTTTCAATAACGTTTTTCTTAGCCGTGGGCATGCCTTCGTCGTCGAAGGGCATCTGCAGGGGGACATCCTTGCAGAACGGATCGTCCACGAGAGTGACCTTGTCGGAAGCAATCTTGGTGCCGACCTGACCGCCCAGACGGGACAGGCCCTTCTGGGTGTTCTCGGAAGAAAAGATGCTTGAGAAGGTGCCGAGCAGGGAATGCACGGCGCCGGGTGCGAAAACGACCGGATAAGCACCGGTGGGGGCGACATCGGCCGAAAGCTTTTTCTTCGCTTTATCAACGGCCTTGGCCGCAACATCCTTCAGATCGATGTCCTTCAGAGGCTTGACCTCGAAGGCAAAATCATCGCTCATGACCTCACCCTCGGCGACAATCACGTTTGAGAACATACCGTCATTGTGATTCTGGTAATGCAGGTTAACGCCGTTGGAGTTGATGATGTCCAGGCTCATGCCGTCGGTAAATACCTGCGTTTCGCTCATCTTGACCATGGGGTCGGTCTGGGCGACGACGCTCTGCATCTTGAGAGCAAAATCGGTCAATTCGGCCGGAGAGGGCACCGGATTTGGGTTCTCCTCAACGGAGGCATAAGCCGGGGCGGGCTTGGCAAGGAAGACCTTTTCTTCGCTCTCGAGGGAGGCGGCGTTATCCATGACGACCTCGACCAGACGCTTCGCGCTGTCAGCGCTCAGCTCCTCCGTCGCGGCATAGCCCATCTTTCCGTTCACAATCGCGCGAAAGCAAATCCCATCCGTGACAGAGGAGGAGAAGCTTTTGACTTCGTTTCCGAAGGTGCTCACCGAGGTAGACTCGGAGCCGGAGTGATACAGTTCATATTCCGTGAGGCCGGCGTTTTTCGCCGCAGCCACCACTAAATCAGCAAATTCTTTAAAATTCATCACAAACTCTCCTTAAAATCATTTGACGATAAACTTCGAAGAATTCAAAACGCGATGCGTTTTGAATTCTTGGACGAGGCCTCAATTACTTGAAGAAACATTCAAGGTGAAGGCCTCGTTGTCAATTTTGATAATCATCGAAGAATTCAAAACGCGATGCGTTTTGAATTCTTGGACGAGGCCTCAATTACTTGAAGAAACATTCAAGGTGAAGGCCTCGTTAGCGGCCACCGACGGTGATGGATGACACGCGGATCAGCGGCTGGCCGACGTTGGTCGGAATAGAGCCGCTCAAGGAACCGCACATACCCTGACCGAGTTCCAGGTTCTTGCCCACGCGGTCGATGTTCATCAGAATTTCGGAGCCCGTGCCCACCAGCGCGGCGCCGCGGACCGGCTCACAAATCTTACCGTTACGGACGATATAGCCCTCGTTGACCGCGAAGTTGAATTCGCCGGTGGTCGGGTTCACACTGCCGCCGCCCATCTCCTTCGCGTAGAGGCCGTATTCCATACTGCTGATGATTTCGTCGTTGTCGTCGTCACCTTCGTCGATGTAGGTGTTGGTCATGCGGGACGTGGTTTCGTAAGCATAGCTTTCACGGCGGGCACTGCCGGTCGGCTCCATGCCCATGCGCCGGCCGCCCATCTTATCAATCATGTAGCTCTTCAGGATGCCTTTCTCAATCAGGACGCGGCGGCGGGAGGGTGTACCCTCGTCGTCCACGTTGATGGAGCCCCAGGCGTTCGGAATGGTACCGTCATCAATCGCGGTGACCTTTTCGTTCGCAATCTGCTGGCCAAGCTTGCCGGCAAACTGGCTGGCGCCGTAAGCGACGGCAGTGGCCTCCAGCGAGTGGCCGCAGGCCTCGTGGAAAATAACCCCACCAAAGCCGTTGCCGATCGCGACCATCATCTTTCCGGCGGGGCAGTAGCCGGCGCCTGCCATCACGACAGCCTGCTTGGCAGCGTGGATTCCGACTTCCTTGGGGTCGATTTCCTCAAACATTTCGAGACCGGCGCGGCGTCCGGGACGGCAGGAACCGGTCTGGGACTCGCCGTTCTTCTCAGCTACGGCGTTAATCATCATACGGGTGCGGATCTGACGATCCTGCGTGTACACGCCCTCGGAGTTGGCAATCAGAATGTTGTGGTCCACATCCAGCATGGTGCCGGTGACCTGCTTGATGTCATCAGAATACTCGGCGGCGGCAAAGTAGCCCACCTTCAGGAGATCGATTTTTTCGCGGTTGGTTGCGCTGGAGGGCACAATCTTTACCGGGCACAGTTCTCCGAACAGACGCTCGTGCAGAACAATGCTGATTTCGGCCTTGCCGTCGGAGAGGGCGGTCGCGGCCTTTTCGGCGCAGCGCAAGAGTCCCTCCTCGGAGGTGTCGGTAGTGGTGGCCATGACGCTTCTCAGGCCCTTGAACACACGGACGGCGGCGCCGTAAACCACGCCATCGTTGATCGAGTCAACGGCGTTTGCAATCATGTTGATGCTGTGATTGATGGTGTGCTCGGCAAAAAGCTCGGCGTAATCGGCACCGGTAGAGGCTGCTTTTTCCAGCACACGCTGACAGACAGTTCTGGTAATCATTGAATTCTCCTTCCTGCAAGCAAGGCGGCGAAAACCCCAGACATCACGGCTTATGCGCACCGGGCGGCTTCTTCGTTCCTTACTTAAATTACCTACCATTATAACATAGTTGAGGAGGTGCCGCGCCGTAAAAATGTATGAAAAATAAAGGCTTTTGGAAGGTTAGTGAGCACTTCCTCACAGAATTTGAAAATAGTACTTGCATTTAACGGAAAGGTTTGATAAAATAATCAAGCTATGTTTGTAAGCGAAGGAGGTTTAGTCATGGCAAAGTGCGATATCTGTCAGAAAGGACAGCTCTTTGGCAATCAGGTCAGCCATTCCCACAGAAGATCCAACAAGGCGTGGAAGCCGAACATTCGTACAGTGAAGGCGATTGTGAACGGCACTCCCAAAACGCTGCATGTCTGTGCCGATTGTCTGAAGTCGAACAAAGTGACCCGTGCCTAAGCTACGTGGCGCTTTTTTCTGTGTGAAATGAAGCCAGGCGGTGCACCCTAAGTGAACTGTCTGGTTTTTTTCATATCTGCCGGATGGCCGGGACAAAGCAGAAAGATCTGCATATCTAAAGCGTGCGCATAAGCCGAAGGATTACGGGTCTAAAGCGTGCGGATGAGCCGGGGCAGCCGGCAAGAACTTAAATTCTAAAACAGGAGGAACATACGATGGCAGCCAAATATAATACGCAGTATGGACTGGTTGTAATCGACGACGAAGTGATCGCCCGGGTGGCGGGCATGGCCGCGCTGGAATGCTACGGCGTGGTCGGCATGGCGTCGATCAGCAAGACGGACGGAATCGTGCAGCTGCTGCTGGGCGAGAGCCTGACCAAGGGCATCAAGGTAACGTCCGATCAGGATGGAGTCAAGATTGAGTTCCACATCATCGTAGAATACGGAACGAACATTTCCGTGATTGCGGATAACCTGGGCAGCAATGTGAAGTACTCTGTCAAGGACATGCTGGGCATCGAGGTTTCCTCAGTCAGCGTTTTTGTCGAAGGGATCCGCACAGAGGATTCCGTCAAACAGTGACAGGAGGAGCTTACTTTGAATACGGTTGATGCCAAAAAGTTTAAGCAGATGCTGGTCGCGGGTGCGAACCGGCTGGAAGCGGAAAAGAAAATTGTTGACGAAATGAACGTCTTCCCGGTGCCGGACGGCGATACCGGAACCAACATGTCTCTGACGGTCACCTCGGCCGTGAGAGAGGTCATGGCGGTGGAGTCCGACTCGGTGGTGGATGTGGCGAAGGCGCTTTCTTCGGGCGCTCTGCGCGGTGCGAGAGGTAACTCGGGCGTGATCGTTTCCCAGCTTTTCAGAGGCCTGTATAAGGGTCTGAAGGGTACGGACGGTCTGAACGCGATTACGCTCGCGGCGGCGATGCAGCGCGGCATGGAGACGGCCTATAAAGCGGTCATGAAGCCGAAGGAAGGTACGATTCTGACCGTCGCGAAGGCGGCGGCGCAGGCAGCCGGTGAGGCCAGCCTGACCTCGGATGACATGGCTTATGTCGTGGAGCAGGCGCTAAGCAGTGCGGAAGAGACGCTGGCGAAGACGCCGGACATGCTGCCCGTACTGAAGGAAGCCGGCGTGGTGGATGCCGGTGGTAAGGGCCTGACCTTGATTCTTCGCGGCTTTTTGGAGTCCCTCCGCCGTGAGGACAGCGAAATTGATGAGATCATGGCGCTGAAGTCCGATTCCGAGAAGGAAGAGGCGGCGCAGGCGGCCGAGCAGGCACAATACTGCGTGGAATACGTTGCTGCCGACTTTGCGAATGCAAAGGATTTTGCGGCTGAGCTTGAGAAGAAGCTGAACGAAATCGGTGAGAGCGTGATTGTGGCCGTGGAGGGCAGCGAGGTGAAGGCTCACCTTCACACAAAGAACCCGGGGGCGGCGCTGGAAGCGGTAACGTCCAAGGGTGCGCTGATGAACGTCAAGGTTGAAAACAAGGCTGTGTCGCATCATCATGTGCTGGGACTGCAAAACGCACAGAAGAAGGCCGAAGAGCCCCGCAAGGAGGTCGGCTTCGTCACGATTTCCGTGGGCGAGGGTCTGAAGAACCTCTTCACGGAGCTGGGGGTGGATTACATCTTAAGCGGCGGCCAGACCATGAATCCTTCGACGGATGACATTCTGCATGCGGCTGCTCAGGTGAACGCAGACAACGTGGTGGTGTTCCCGAATAACAAGAACATCATTCTGGCGGCTCAGCAGGCGGCGCTCCTGTCTAAGGATCAGAAGATTTACGTCGTGCCGACCAAGAGCATCCCGCAGGGCATCGCGGCGATGATTGGTTATGTCGCGGGCGAGAGCATGGACTATAACATGCAGGAGATGACGAACGCCATGAACGCCGTCACCTCCGGATCGGTGACATATGCCGTGAGAGACACACACATGGGTGAGTTCGACATCCACGACGGCAACATTCTGGCCATGAAGAACGGCGAGATGAACCAGGTGGGCGAGGACCTCATGGAGACCACCAAGAAGTTGATTTCCGAGATGATCACCGACGAGACCGGCCTGTTCACGATTTATTTCGGACAGGAGTCCTCTGAGGCGCAGGCGAACGAGCTTTCGGCCTACATTCAGGAGAACTATCCGTCGGTTGAGGTGGATATTCAGGAAGGCGACCAGCCGATTTATTATTTCCTCTTATCAGCAGAATAAAACCCAGACCATGAATCGGGTCCGAGGCTTGAACTGGTGAGGTCTGGGACAAAAATGCGGCTGTGCCGCATTTTTCAACATGGTGAGGACCTACCCAGACCATGAACTTGGTCCGAGAACAGTATATTTAAAATGCTTTGAGGTATTTTATGCGTTATGATGATTTGGTTCGGCTTCCGATTACGGAGCTGAAGGGAATCGGCAAGAGCAGGGCGGAACTGTTTTTTAAGCAGGGCGTGTCCTCGGCCGAGGACCTCTTGTGGTATCTTCCCCGAACCTACATCGACGAACGCAGCCGAACGTATATCAGTGATATTTTAGTGGGCGGGGATGTGATCATCCGCGCCCGCTTGCTTTATGAAATGAAAAACGTCCATGTAAGGCGGATGACTATCACTAACGGCCGCATCGCGGATGAAACGGGCGAGCTGTCGGTGGTGTGGTTCAATCAGCCGTACATGGTCAAAAATCTGGTGCCGGGGCAGGTCTACCTGTTCCAGGGCCGGATTAAGGAAAATCGGGGGCGGATTCAGCTGAGTTCCCCGAAGGTGCAGCGTGCCTCGGAGGAGATGCCGGGCATCGTTCCGGTTTATCCGCTGGGCGGCGGCCTGACTCAGAAGATGCTTTCTTCTGCGGTTTCGCAGACGTTGGAGCTTTTGGACGCAGAGGAGGATTACCTCCCGCTTTCCTACCGGCAGGACAAGATGTCAAGGCGCGATGCGTTTTATAACATCCACCGGCCGGAGACCTTTGAAAAAATGGAGGAGGCCAGAAACCGTCTGGCTTTCGACGAGTTGTTTGTCCAGCAGTTAGCGCTCCGTCGCCTGAAATTCGGCCGCACGACGAACGAAAAGGGCGCGGTGCTTAAGGGTGATTCGGCACTGGAACAGCGGGCGTTGGAAAGTCTTCCCTACAAGCTCACGGGGGCGCAGCAGCGGACGCTTAGCGAGATTAATGCCGACCTTTCTTCGGAGGGGGCGATGAACCGCCTCGTCCAGGGTGATGTCGGCAGCGGCAAGACGGCGGTGGCGCTTCTGTCCATGTACCGGGCCTTCTTGAGTGGCTATCAGAGTGCGCTCATGGTCCCGACAGAGGTGCTCGCCCGTCAGCATTTTGAATCGGCGGTGAACATGCTGGAACCGCTGGGCGTTAAGATTAAGCTGTTAACCGGCAATGTCACGGGCCGCGAGCGCCGTGAGACCCTCGAAGCCATAGCCAACGGCGAGGCGGATGTGATTATTGGTACACATGCGCTGATCTCGGAGGGGGTGACCTATCACAACCTCGGCCTTGTCATCACGGATGAGCAGCATCGGTTCGGCGTGCGTCAGCGGCTGATGCTGTCGCAGAAGTCGAGCATGCCCAACGTTCTTGTCATGACGGCGACGCCGATTCCGCGCACGCTGGCCATGATTCTGTACGGCGATATGGAAATCAGTGTCATGGATGAGATGCCGCCCGGCCGGACCCCGGTTAAAACCTACAGCGTGAATCGTTCCTACGAGGAGCGGCTTTATAAATTCATGGCCCGACAGGTCGAGGAAGGCCATCAGGTTTATGTGATCTGCCCCGCGGTGGAGCAGACGGAGGACGAAGCGGAGGAAACGCTTGGAGGCGGGACCTTGGCCGGCAGCCAAAGCGCCGCCTCCGGCGACGACGAGAAGCTGGAC
>Ga0065709_1006271_pt1 | contig 13470 bp, 13 predicted proteins | sample Hoacrofraction14_2_FD_59096 | JGI IMG/M metagenome (GOLD analysis project Ga0065709, IMG submission 59096) | Hoatzin crop microbial communities from Cojedes, Venezuela, sample from fiber fraction 14 v1 | ecosystem: Host-associated > Birds > Digestive system > Esophagus > Crop | place: Venezuela...
ACAATGGCCAGAAGCCAGTCCGGGGCCGTTTTTCCCTTTATCTTTATCTTCTTGAGAAGATGCATAAGTGGCCTACAGATGAGGGACACCACTGCAGCCAGCAGGATGTACACAATAATGCTCCGCAGCAGATAGCAGATGCCTGCGATAATCAAGATGGTGGCGGCGTAGATGATATAGCGCGCCAGACGGTCGATGCTTCTTTCCTGTTCCATTAGCCACAAATATAAACATTAATTTTTGTATCTTCGCAGCCTAATGAGAAGATTTGTCCACTTACTAGCCCTGTTGGGAAAGGTCATCCTTGCCCTTTTCGTGCTGAGCATCCTCTGGGTGCTGGTGCTCAAATGGGTCCGTCCCGTCGCCACTCCCCTGATGCTTATCCGCGCCAAGGAGTTACGGGAAGATGGCATCAAGCCCACCATAGACTACCGCTGGGTGCCCTACAGCGAGATTTCCCCCGAACTAGCCAAGGCCGTTGTCGCCAGCGAGGACAACCTCTTCTTCGACCACGATGGCTTCGACCGCAAGGCCATCCGCCAGGCCATCGAGGAGAGCAAGGCCGGTGGACGCCGCCGTGGTGCCAGCACCATCAGCCAGCAGACCGCGAAGAATGTCTTCTGCATCCCGTCCAAGACCTACGCCCGAAAGGCCGTAGAGGCCTACTTCACCATCCTCATCGAGAAGATCTGGGGCAAAGAGCGCATCATGGAGGTCTACCTCAATGTCATCGAGATGGGTAAAGGCATCTACGGAGCCGAAGCCGCCGCCCAGCGCCACTTCGGCCACAGCGCATCAACCCTATCGCGAAGAGAATCCGCCATCATCGCCGCCACCCTCCCCAACCCACTCCAGCGCAACGCCTCCAGCCCCGGCCCCTACACCCGCTCACGCGCCACCACCATCTCCACCCTCATCCCCAAGCTCCGCTACCCCGCCTGGATCTCCCACAAATAATCACATCCACGAAATTTTCCGTATTCCGTAATATTTTAATGAATCGCAATTAATTGTAATTCAGCGAGTTTAAAGGCAGGAAATTTTCGCCAAACCCGAATTTTTTCTGCCTAATTTTTGCTTTCTTTGCAGTCAACAACAATAGCAAACAACCAACATGCAAATGAAAGCAAACATCAACATCCTAGATACCATCCTGGGCGGCAGCATCCCCAAGAGCGAGGTGACAACCGCCGCATACATGATGGGCGAAGACTTCGACGCCGAGCAGAACTTCGAGCTCGCCGACAAGTGCTACGCCATCGCCCTCGAGTACCATGACTTCATGGAAGTTGACGCAGACAAGGCCTACTTCTGGGTCTCACTTGGCCAGCATTATCTTTACAGAGGCTACGCCGACCGTGGCGAGGAGATGCTTAACCGCGCCAAGGACATTCTTCTCCCCAACGAGGACGACGAGAAGTGCTACAAGATTATCTTAGCGATTGACTTCATCCTCTCCGAGCTCGATACCTTCCTCTACCGTCCCCAGAGCGAGCAGGATGAACTCATCTACGCCGTGGGCTATTCCAACCTCTTCGCAAGCGAGCATTCGGAAGATGCCGACTTTGACCCCGAGGCCTGTCTTCCAGAGCTTCTATACACCATCCGTAAGAAGAAGGAAGATGATGATTTCGATAGCGCCGAGTACCTTTCCAACTTCGCCATCGACTTTGCCGCCACTCTCCCCCAGACCGAGGAGATAAGGCTCCAGACAGCCGAGATTCTGGCCTATTCGTCAAGATGGCTGTACAGCGCCCACCTCGCAGAGCGCACCCGCCGCGCCCTCAGGGCCATCTCCATCGTGAACGGCCGCACCTCGCCCAGATGCAAGACCATCCTGGCCTACGCCTATACCGGCCTTGGCCTCAGCAACTTCGACGAAGACCGCGAGGAAGCCAACTACCTCAAGGCCCTTGAGTTTGCAGACGCCGCCTACAATGACTCCCCCAACGACGCCACCACGGACTGCCTTCTCGACATCCTGTCAAGGCTCGTCTACTTCTATACAAACAGCGGCAACGGTCCCCTAGCCAAGCTGTACAAGGCCCGCCTGGACGATGTCTGGGATGTGATTGAAAATAATCTCACGCAACAGAGCAAAAGCTTCAGCACCAGCCTCTCTTAAGCGTTCTACCCATCATCCCCCTAGTCCTCGGAACCATTATAATCGCAACCTACTGCCTTGTAAGACAGTTGGTTAGCAAAGCAAAGTCCGAGTAGACACGCCATCAACAATTTGCATATATCAATTCTTTTAAATAAATTTACAAACGCAATGAGCAACATGAATCTAACAAACTACGAAGGCGAGTATTCCGACAAGAAACTCGCCTCAAAAGTCGGCCGCGTATTCAAGAAAGCAGGCCAGAAGGTCATCTACATCGTAATGGTACTCTACTATCTGGTAAAGAGCGATGTATTGAGTGCCAAAGACAAGACCCTCATCTACGGCGCCCTGGGCTACTTCATCCTGCCAATCGACCTCATCCCCGACACAATCCCGGCCCTTGGCTACACCGACGACCTAGCCCTGCTAATTGCAGCCTTCTTCGCCGTAGTGAACCACATCACCCCCGAAATCAAGGCCCAAGCCGCCGACAGATGCAGAAAATGGTGGCCCGACTTTGACGTCGAGGCCGTTGAAGCCGAAATCTACACAGAAAAAGCCGAATAATTAACCGCAACGAACACGGTTAAAAATATTCTCACGCCTAAGAGCATCAAGCTGCAGAAAAATTCCTATATTGGTTGAACCAAGACAGATAATTGTTACACAACTAAAATTTATAAGATTATGGCAAAGAACAGGAAACACGACTACGTTCCCGACAATGAGGAACTTGAAGATGATGAACAGGAATGGGATCCTGATGTAGAGATAGGGAAAATGTTGTCCAACGGGTTAGAGTCAGATGAAGACTGGCCAGTCGACAACGACTAAAGGACCGAGACCTCATTGAACCACCAAACAGTGGGCGAGCATGTGACACACTCGCCCACTTTCAAACTCGTTTGCAAGAATGAAGTTTTACGCACCTAATTATAAAATTTAAATTTCTGAAATATGGCAAAGAAAAGAAAAAAGGACTACGTTCCCGACAATGAGGAGCAGGAAGAAAATGGTCCCGACTGGACTGAAGAACAAATATTACATATTATGTTTCCAAACGGGGAGCTCGAGGGAGACGACTGGCCAGACTACAACGACTAATGGGCAGCTACCTCATTGAGCCACCAAACAGTGGGCAAGTAATGTCAACGACCTACTTGCCCACTTTCAAAATCGCTTAACCGAAAACAGTTTTATTGTAGCACCCTAATCGTTACCAAGATGATTCTCGATGTTTTATTCAAGAGATTGAAAAAAGCTAAGCAACATCACTCCCACGACAAATCACAGGAAAAACCTATGTACTACCCATACATACTCAAAAGCGAAGATCCTTACGACCCCAATACAGATTATGACCCGCCCTACGAACTAACACATGTAGAAGACATCGAACTTGATTAATAAGGCAACAAAAAAGGGCCGCAACTTTAGTACGACCCCCGGAGTTCCACTTTAGGGATACCCCTTTGTGATGCAAAGTTAAAATTATTTTGGAACTTTTCATAATTTTTCGTAAAATTGTAAGAATCTTCACATTGAATTAACAATTAAAAACACCAAATTATGGACAACGATGAGAAAAATGAAATTATAAATGCCTTTTACAACGCTGTTGGCATTTATGGCCTTAGCAAGGTCAAATATAAGGCTCCTACCCCTTTTGGGGAATGTGGCTACTTTACCCTTTACTTCAATGGCCCAGATGTTGAGGCTGAATATATAACTGACTCTCTTGAACAGATGGCTGACGATTATGATTTAGAAGGTCCACATTGGCAAGACTGCGATTATCTTGAGATTAATGCGCATTGGGATACGTATGATTAAGGATTCCCTTTAACGGAGACCAGAAACGATTACAACAGTCGAGATGAGCTCATCTCGACTGTTTTTTATAACATCTCAAAATCATTTGCAGGGATTTATAATAGTACTACGGCGCATTTTCTAGTCTAATTAAAGAAGTATCAAATCACAGAAATTGCGTATATTTGTAGAAAATCAATTGTCAACACCACATGGATAATAAAGCAGAAAATAAATATTTAAGTGACATATTCTCGACTTTACGTTCCCTGCTTGCAGGAGTGCCAGATGGAATAAATGTAGACATCAAGAGACTAACAGATAACACTTTTAGCACCGAATTAACTAGCGAGTTAACGAAAACTCTAGAAAAATCAACCGCAGAACTTAGCCAAGCGCTCGCCAGCATGGTTGAATCTCTGAAAGGTAAAGATGTTACATTCGGAGAAATGAGGTTAAATGGCTTTGATGTTACAATAAATAAGCATAAAACTAGCGGCGCAGAAAACGGCGAATTTGTTGATTTGTCAAGGACGCAAATGCATAAAGGATACATCCATCATGGCGCAGTTGCCACTCCTATAGTAGATGCCATAGATGGTGCCGTTAAAACTGCACGCAATATAATCAAACCAGATTTTGGTAAATCCACCAGCAAAGATTACTCAACCTACAATAGTGCAAGCGAAAAAAACAATGCAGTCAACATTCTTAAAAATGACCACTTTATTCTCAGCTGGAACGAAAGAGGAGAACGGCAAGTATACTTTATGAGATACACGGGTGATAACTATCGTGACTTCAGGAAGTATTTCTCAATAAGAACAAATAACCTATGGAGCGAGGATAGCCTTTGTGAAGGAAAGATGTATTTTGTAAATATGTCAGAAGTTGAAAAAAATTTACATGAGATAGAAGATTACCAACTACGAAGTTTTTTAATAAACTTCCCCTATTGTCCTAATTGGGACTACTCTGGTAGAGCTATTGTTAATTGGCAAAAAATCTGGTTCACAGATAGCAATAGCGCTTCAGTTTACTTGAAGTCCCATTATGGGAATAGAATTTTCAATAAAGATGAGCCACTTATCTCATATTCGTGGTCTGGAGCCAAGGAGTTTATACAATATACACAAGAGAAACCGAAAGGAGAGGAATGCATCAAACTACCGAATAGCGATAGGTGGTTCGCTATAAACAATGACAATCTGGAAAATCTGCCCTATAAAGTCATTATAAAAAAGGAAGGAAATAATATTAATTTCGGTTATGACCTCGTTAGTCATGCAGATATAATTGTCGATCTTATATACGATATTAATTATAACTATAACCTCCGACATCAAGATAGCGGGAAAGTCGTCTTTGAACCATCATGGGAAGACGTTAAAAGATATAGAACACTACGCCGCGACTGTCAAAGTTGGAGCGACTTTAAGGCTTTTCTTCAAGTTTTATACGCATACATTTACGAGTCAACGACCAGAAACAACAATATGAGGGAAGGTCTGCCTAAGAACTTAAGGAATCACGAATTTGTAAATACTGTTTCAACCCTTAGAAACTACTACACTGCGCACTCTGTTGCTGGATATAAAAATCATGGCAAGACCGCTATTAATATAATACTTCAAAATTATCTGGGTGAGACGGACGAGCCAAGAACAGCCGAGGATTTCCGCATCCTACAAATGAGACTTTTAACTTCATTTGAGCAATTCTTGCACGAATGCGACCGCGAAGTACGAGAGAGCAATCCTTTAGTTATAGGTCCTGTGATTTTTGAAAATGAGAATGTCTATTGTAAAACTTACAGACACAAGATTCGACTACCTAGAATCTTGAAAAATTTCGACAACTTACAGAATACCGATTGCTATTGTACGTTCAAAAATCATGTGGACTTAAAAGAGGCGACTAATCCTATAATATGTTTGGTTTCAGGAGAGGAGCCCCAAGGAGTAATCCAGAACAATAGCGATGAAGTATTTATCAGTTCGCACAGATTCAATAATATTAAACTGCCCAAAATATGCAAAGAATTCAGCGGGTGCATGGTTACCGTATTTGCTATAACTCCTTTGACGATGTCAGCATCCGAACTTTCTGTGTTTAAAGCCAAGACTTTTGTCATAACCGACCAAGTCACGCAAAGACCTTGTTTTGCACGCGGGCTTGTACGGATGGACCGCGGAGGGAATTTCTACTGTGGCAACATTCTACTATCTGAAAGAAAATACAAGGATAAGATTATAGAGATAGATGATTTTTACAAAGAATCATCAAATAGTACTTACGCATTCCAGGCCACGCCAGAAGGCACAAAACTTATTTCCGCTATTGATTTCTAAAAAAATATGCATATCTTTGCAAAAGTTCCTTGACTCATGGCTTTTGTTTTTAAAGATTACTTTAAGTATGAAGTTTTTTTTAAAAATAAAAGAATATGAAAAAAAACATCCGGATTGGAGGCTACATGCCCCAACCTTATCCGAGTTTTAGAAACTCCGATAAGCTCATCTTCGAACATGGTCCCAAGACCTACTCAAGCGATGATGTTTTGAAGTTGAGGAAGCAAGATTTGACTTACAATGCGGTAATTTATCTTGGTGCTACCTTGATTTTTGCCACTGCTGGCGTGATTAAGGTTTACATCAATAAGCACGAGCGCATTAAAGCTAAATCAAAACCGTACGGGAGGCGCAAGCCTCCCGTACTTAATAAATAAAGATTTGATACCACATTTAATCTTAGCCCTATGACCCCTATCAAAGAATCCCTCATCGTTGCGGCGGGCATTACGCTGCTGATATTGATTATCGACCTGACTGGCTCGATGTTCAACTACTTTTGGGCGTACATTGTTGTATTCGCCCTGGCCTTTGGCATCTGGTACCTCTGGAAGGCGAAACTGTTGCCCCTTCTTCAGAAGCACGGTGTCTTTGGTAGTCGGAAGGACTAGACTAGACTGGACTGGGCTGGACTTTTCTTGACTTGACTTTTCTTGCCTTCCCTTCCCTTGTATTCTCTTCCCGTAAAATCGAAAGTTAACGGATAGGGCTTCTAGGGCACTCTACGGGGGTGTCAACCAACTTAAGGGGGTTCAAAAAACCGCTTAAGTAGGCTCGGCGGCCATAGAGGGCGGTCTACGGGGGTGGTGGCTTACAATCGATTTCAGATTTCGTACACTATCTCTATTCCCAACTTGGTGAGGCGATCGGGGGTGGAGATGTTGAAGTAGAGGTTCATGTCGGCGATGGCGATGAAGCGCTCCCCTGTTGCGGTGAGTTCCAGGATGCCGATGTTGTCGAAGACATCCACATAGTCTAGGGCGGCGTTGACGCTGCGGGGAAGTTTGTAGTAGCCGCCTTCTTCACGGTCGATGAAGATGTCTTCGCGCGTAACTGCCACTATGTCAACGCTGTATCTGTACTCATCTTCCGGGTACTTGTTGACCATGGTGAAGTCTGAGAATGGGGCCATTGCCTCTTCGGGGGTCTCATCCAGCATGGTGATGCGGTGAATCTTGAGCCAGTAGGATGTGGTGATTGGCGTGAAGGTCAGGGACATCTTCCCGGGGGCGACTTCTTCGATGTCCAGCGAGAACTCTTCCAGCTTGTCCACGGGGGCCTGCTTGCCGCGGACGGCCATAATTGCCGCATCGGGGTGGACTGCGAAGGCAGATGGGCCGAAGTCGTCTTCGTATATGACCAGCTCGATGTCCTCGTAGGTGAGGGTCTTGGCGGCTCTGTCGATGATGAAGTGCCTGAGTATCTGGCCGTTAACCTTGGAGACCATCTCCCAGAGCTCGTTCTTGTCGTCGGAGGCCCAGATGGTGTCGTCGCCGAAGTAGAGGAGGCTGTCGCGGAGTTCGCGGCTGCGGCTGTAGAGCTGCCCAGGGTCGGAGATGAGGCTGTAGTTGGCCAGAATCTCCTCGAAGACGAAGTAGATGTTGTAACGGCGGCGGGTGTCTTCCTCTTCCTGGAAATCCCGCTTCCAGGTCTCTATGATGGGCAATTGGGTGTAGAAGCGGTTACGAGAGACGAACTCTTCCGCGAGGGCGATCATGGCCTGCAGGTCGGCGGCGATGTCCTTGCTGCCTCCCCTGCCCTTGTGGTAGAGCGGGAGCAGGTCCTGGCCGAGAAGCACCAGCAGCGAGGCGCGCACCTTCTGGCGGTCGTTGCGGGGCTCGTAAATCTTGGGAAGAAGGCTGCGCAGGCTTTTGTTGGCCACTTCGGATGGCTTCAGATGGCCGTAGACATAGTCCAGAAGGTCGAAGCAGTGCTGCTTCTTGGAGAGGATGCCGGCGAGCTGGTAGGTCTCGAAGAACTCAGAGGCGCGACCGTAGGCGGTGATGAAGGCGTCGAAGTTGGCACCTGTATCTTCCTCGACATACTTGCAGATGGCGTCGTACGCTGCGGTCTTCAGGAAGGTGTTGCTGCCACCTATGCGCGACAGGCCGTTCTTGCCGCTGACCTCGAAGTTGGTGAACTTGCCAAGTTCCTCGTAAGTGCCGAACACCAGGCGCAGGCGCGAGATGGCGTTGAGCCTCTTGCATATCTCGTTGTTTGAATAATCGCTCATATTCCGTAATATAATACTTAATGTTAAATTATTGAATTTCAAGCACTTCAAAGGTAGTAAAAAATTTTAACACCCCAAATTTTTTCGCGATTTTTTTGGCTCGGTGGGCCACACAGAGATTCCGTGCCCGCACGGAATTGCCGTGGGCAAAAAGGGGGTGTTTTGCACACCGGAGGCGGTTTTTGGGGGTTGCGGTGGGCGAAAAGGGGGTGTTTTGCACACCGCGGAGTCAACCAAACGCGAGACGCAGGGTTAGAGCTGCTTCAGGACGGCGGTGGGTTTGAGGAACTGGCGGTCCACTATGAGGATACTGCAGGGCTGCATGGTGTAGGTGTACTTGGTCTTGATGTCAAGCTTGTACGTTAATGTGAGAGTATCACCTTCTGCCGAGAGGCTCTTGGGGTGGATTGTGGTGGGGCAATCGGTCTCTGGGAGCACCAGGGCGAGTACGAACTCCTTCTCGAAGTCGATGGCGGTTGGGAGGCCGCCCATTACTGCTGCCATGCCGAAGAGGGACTCGAACTCATCTTGAGTGGTGATGATGGGGTTCTCCGGGATGGTGGCGTCGTTGCGGAAGAAGTAGTGGTCAGCGACCTTGTAGGGAACGCCACTCTCGCAGGCAAGGGCTGCGATGAGGCAAAGGGCTAGTGCTAAAAATCTTTTCATCTTTCTATAAACTATAAATTAGAAATACAAATATAGCCATAAAAACTCACAATATTCGGAAAAAATCGCTATATTCGCAGGAACAAAAATTAGTAGTGTATGAAAAAATTACTCAAGTTGGCCGCCATGTTTGCGGCTGGATGCCTCGTTTTTTCGGCATGTAATTCCAAGGATGAAGTTGACCCCGAGCCCCAGATTCCAACTGTGGTTGCCCAGAATGTCTACAACCTTAGCCCCGATTTTTACACCCTAAGCGGCGTTGAGGCCGATTCTTCGTATGTCGTTGGCGATACTCTGACGCTCACCTTGAGCCCTGCCAGCACCCTGTCCGATGGCTTCTACAACTACCACATCCAGCACATCTTCGTGCATGTAGGCGATGAGGTATACCAGCCCGAACACTCTGGCACAGAGGCAGTTAGCAGCCTTAGCGTAGATGTAATCGTGCCCGATACCGACTTCGATGTCGTATACTGCTACAGCGTTCAGCAGCAGCTCTCCGATACCGGCTACACCATGAGCCTTGAGCCCACTGATGCCGCAAAACTCTACGGCGTCAAGGCCGACCAGAAATACAAGTACTTCGACTGCTATCTTCACACAGTGGATGCCTACACCATCGAGAACATCGAGTACAAGATGGGAGATGGCGACTGGCAGAATGTGAACGACTCCTGGGGCTGCAGCTTCTACCGTTCCGAGAGCGTCGAGAATGTCTACTGCGTCAGCATTCGCCCTGGCTATGAAGAAGTTACAGGCGATGTCACCATCCGCATCTCCGGCACTCCCCATGCCCGCTACCAGATTACCTACGAGAATGCTACGGCAGAATATCTCGACCTCGAGAAGTCCATTCTCCCTAGCGAACAGATTGACGGTGAGTATGTTACGGCAACCCTCTATGTAAACGACAAGTACTACATCAAGACCGCTTCCTCATCCGTAGAGTCCGCTCCCGTGGAGATTCTTTACGGCTGCTACGCCAGCTTCACCATGCCCGCATCTGACATCACCGTTACCCTGAACTTCATGGAGAAGATTCCCGTGAACTACACCGCCAGCGAGAATGTAGCCGAGGCCCAGTTCTACGACAACAACGATGTCTACTACGGCGTTCCCACCTCTGTGGGTGTCCCTGGCGAGTATGTTTACCTCTTCGCAACTGCGGCAGATGGCTATAAGCCCGCCAAGGCGGCGCTCTCATCTGGCGAGACCTTCGACTTTGTCCACTATGCCTACGACCAGTACTACGCCCAGATTCTTATCCCCGAAGATGCCACCAGCGTCAACGCCAGCATCCAGACGACCAAGGCATACAGGGTAAGTACTGCTATTTCAGGCATTTACCTCACCTCTGGCTCTCTCTTTGCCGAGGGCGAGAATGTCTCCTTCTCCATCGAGGTTCCTTCCGGCCAGAAGATTGAATCCGTGACCATTTCAGATGCCTCCGGCAATGCCCTGGATGTCAACCTTGTAGACGACAACCCCTACTACAGCTTCACCATGCCCGCGTGCGATGTCACCGTTAGCGCAGAGTTCGCCGAGATTGGCGACGAGCAGGTATCGGTAATCGCCTACTTCGATGAAGATGTCTTCGAGGTGCGCAGCTCCACCAACTACGACTGGGACTTCGCCAACGGCTTCAGCGTCAACAAGGGTTCCACCTTCTACCTCAAGGTCTACAACTACGATAACGAGATGTTCTATGTAGGCGTGCAGATAGGCGAAACCGTCACCATCTACGACGCAGAGGAAGACCCCGACATGGGCGAAGTCTACTTCGGCAAAGCCCTCGTCGCCGACGGCAATGTCGTCATCAAAGTCAGCACCGACAAGTCCGCAATCTCCTTCTAGCCCAGAAGTGGCCTTGTCACTTAACCAACTGACTCACAGATAATTATGCAAATCAAGGGTGCCGAGCTCGGTACCCTTGATTTCTGTAAAGAGCTGACACACAGCACCTTAAGTGACAACGAAAAGCCGAGGATTTTACAGGAACTCCGGCCTAATCAGGGGTTCTACCTCGGACCAAGGGATGGTGGAGCTCATCTGGCCCTGGGCATAGCTGGCAATCTCATAGGTCTCGAAGGTGAACACAATGCCATCTTCCTGGAAGAAGATATTGTCATTGGGATAAGGCTCGGCAAAAAGCTCGGAAAGGTCCCTAACAGGATTGTCCTCCATATCCTTTAAGTGCTTGATAAGTAGCTTGGTAAGGGGTTTCTTGTATCCATCTACAAAATACCTATCCTGGCTTACACGGCTGCCATCCATAAGGGAAAAGAGCATCCCCCTGGTACCGTAGCCACCGTGGGCACCGCCCGAGTAGGAGCTGAAAACCGTATAATAGGAAACCACATTTCCATGGGTCTCTCCGAAGTGCCCCGTGCAGTTGTCCTCCCAGTCCACCATATAGTCCTGGGGCGGGTACTGAGGGTCGCTGTACATATCGTCGATGTCCAAGCGGTAGTCTGTCGCAAGGGACTCTATCTTCTTTTCCAGGGCAGTCTGAAAATCGGTAGACAGCGAATCGTTGAACAAGCCCTTGATAAGGCTCTTCTGAAGGGTCTCAAGGGTCTTCGCAGGCTCTCCGGCACTAGGATATTCAAAGGAATAGTCCACCGCAAGGTTTCCCTTTTTTGTCTCAGAATAAGGGATAGCCTCATTGATGCTAGCCGTATCGACCTCAAATTCAAGTGACTTGGATTTCTGCCCGCAAGAGCAAACCAGCAGCGCGCCTGCCAGAATGGGAAATAGTATCTTCGTTTTCATCTCATTTGGTTTTAACGGCACAAATATAGTAAATCCGTACGACATCCTTTATATCTAGTCCCTACAGGGGCATTCCGAATCGGTCGAGCGAGGATTGCTAATTTTTTCATGTTATAAACTTGTTAATTCAGGATTATCCAGATAGCCATACAGGCGCTTTATCTCGCTGGGCTTTTCCGTGTCGAGCATTGAAGGTACACCTTTGTCAAGAGTGGCGATGCGGACCATATCGTCGGCATCCAGCTGAAAGTCCCATACGGCAGAATTCTCTATTATGCGCTCCTTGTGGGTGCTCTTGGGGATGACAATCACCCCACGCTGGATGTTCCATCGGAGCATCACTTGGGCGGTGGTCTTGCCATATTTGCGGGCAATGTCAACGAGTACCGGTTCGGTGAAAGTGCCCTTCAAACCTTCGGCGAATGGAGCCCATGCTTCGGGCTGAATGCCAAGTTCACGCATCACTCGGAGCTCTTCTTCGCGCTGATAATGCACATGGCACTCTATCTGGTTCACCATCGGCTTAATCTCGGCATTATAGCAAAGGTCCATCAGGCGGGCAGATGAGAAGTTGCATACACCGATGCTCTTCGCACGACCCTCCTTATAGAGAGTCTCCAGCGCTCGCCATGAGCCGTAGTAATCCGCAAGCGGCATGTGGACTAGATAGAGGTCAAGGTACTCTACCCCAAGCTTCTGTAGAGATGTATCAAATGCCCTCAGCGTGTTGTCGTAGCCCGCGTCGCTTATCCAGACCTTTGTGGTGATGAAGAATTTCTTGCGGCAGAGTCCTGAGCCCCGAATAGCGCGCCCCACAGCTTCCTCATTGCCGTATGTCATAGCCGTGTCGAACATCCTGTAGCCGACTTCGATGGCATCTGACACCACCCGTTCGCACTCCTTTAAGTCATCTACCTGAAACACCCCGAAGCCTTCTTTCGGCATCTCATAGCCGGATTGTAGTCTTATCGTTTCCATTATTTCAGATTGTCATTGAAGAATTTAACGATTTTCTCGAAGGGAATCTTGTCCGTCTGGTCATAGAGGTCGGTGTGGTTGCAATTCTTTACCACTACAAGTTCTTTGGGCTCATCTGCCATACCGTAGATGGCCTCATTGATGGGAAGAGTCTCTGCCTTGTCGCCAATCACTATCATGATGGGGCGTGGGGAAATGTCCTTGATGTGGTCGAGAAGCTGAAAGTTCATCATGGCAAGCGAACTCGTCAGGCTAAATCGGGTGGTGGAATTGGGGTGATTGCCACGTGATTCGTAATAGAAGTTGTGAAACTGCAGGCTTAAAGGGTCATTGGCTTCTTCCAGTTTTTCCGGCGAGCCATTAGGCCCCATTGTCGGCGCCCCGTTCAGAAAATCGGCATAGCGTTGCTCGCAAAGTTCCTTCTGCATAGCCACTCGCTCCTCCTTGGTCATGCCGTTCATGCCATTGTACGCGGCGCTGCTAATATCGACCATGCTGGCAGTCACCACCGCCTTGATTCGCTGGTCAACCTGAGCTGCGCTAAGAGCAAA
>Ga0065709_1029722_pt1 | contig 13465 bp, 6 predicted proteins | sample Hoacrofraction14_2_FD_59096 | JGI IMG/M metagenome (GOLD analysis project Ga0065709, IMG submission 59096) | Hoatzin crop microbial communities from Cojedes, Venezuela, sample from fiber fraction 14 v1 | ecosystem: Host-associated > Birds > Digestive system > Esophagus > Crop | place: Venezuela...
TGGATGGGCTCGTCGCTTATGGAGGAGCTGCCCGATGACCTTGCCGACGTGGTGGTGAGCGTCGAGAAGCAGACCAACAACGAGGGCGTGACCGACGACGTCTCCAACGTGACCGCCACCTCCGACTACCTCTGGGCGCCTTCGGTCGTCGAGCTGGCGAGTGCCCCGGACGAGGCGGAGTTCCGCTCGGACTACCAGTACGTGGTCGAGCTGTTCGCCGCCGAGGGGAGCCAGTACCAGTACTTCTCGGACGCCGGGGTAACGTGGGGCGAGGCAAGCGACGCCCTCGTGGTGAACTACCTTCCCGAGCCGGCGTTGTACTCGTCGTTCGTCCAAGGCGAGGCGTGCGCGTGGTGGACGCGCACCCCGCTGCCGTACAGCGGCTACACCTTCGTCAGCGTCTCGGCCGACGGCGACGTGACGGGCGACACCGCGACGAGCGAGCAGATGGGCGTGGTCGTGGGCTTCTGCGTCTAGCGAGTGGGGCCACGACCCGCTTCGTCGGGCCGAGACGTGCGTGCCGTCGCGACCCATGCAGAGCCGTCCGTGCGCCGCACCCCGCTCAGCGCCGCCCGTGCCCCGTGCGCCGTTGCAAGCGCTCGTCCCGAGCAGCGCCGCAAGCGCCCGTGCCTTGGCGGCACCTCGCCGCGGAGCCTCTACCGCCCCTTGCGCGCCCCGGCTCGCGTCGCCTCGATGCGGCGCGGCTTGCCTGCGCTCGGGCAGATGTCGATAAGCGGGCACTCCCCGCACCGCGGTGCCCGAGACGTGCAGAACTCCCGCCCGAGCCGAATCCAGGTCTCGTTGACCGGCTGCCAGAGCTCCTGCGGTATGACCTCGAGCAGGTCCTTCTCGGCTGCTTGGGGCGTGGCGGCGTTGGTAAGGCCCAGCCGCTGGGCGATGCGGTACACGTGCGTGTCGACCGCGATGCCCTCGACGATGCCAAACCCCTTGTTGAGCACGATGTTCGCCGTCTTGCGCCCCACCCCCGGCAGACGCACGAGATCCGCCATCGAACCTGGCACCTTGCCGCCGTAGTCGCTCACGAGCATCTGGGCGCACTCGACGCAGTGCTTGGCCTTGGACCTAAAGAAGCCCAGGGAGTGAATGGTCTCCTCGACGTCCGCGACCTCGGCCGAGGCAAGCTCTTTCGGCCCCGGCCATGTGGCAAAGAGTTGTGGCGTCACCTTGTTGACTGCCGCGTCGGTGGTCTGCGCCGAGAGCATGACCGCGATGAGGAGCGAGTAGGGGTCGTGGTAGTCGAGGGCGCTCTCGGCCGACCCGTAGCGCTCGGTCATGCGTCGGCAGGCCTCGACCGCCCGCTCGCGCCGCTTCTTCTTGGACTCCCGTGCCATGCGGGCACCCCCTCCGCCGAAGTTCCCCTGTGGATTTTTCGCGGCAGCCGCCGCGCGCCTCGCGCACGAACCGCCGCTCACTTCTCGGTAGCCACCGCTCGCCGTGCCCGACAGCCGCCGCTCACCTCGCAGGGTTGCCGTCAGGCCAAGCGAAGCGCACCGCGCGGGGCGATTGTCCTAGAATGGTAGCACTTGGGTCGCAATGGTGACCCGTACGCATCCGTCTTGGCTGAGGCTGACATAGGGGGAAACCATGGCATCAAACCTGAGGGACTTCATCATTACCAATGACGACATCTTTCTCTACGGCAAGGGCGAGTGGTACCGGAGCTACGAGAAGATGGGCGCGCACCCCGCCACCTCAGACGGGCAGGACGGGTACATCTTTGCGGTGTGGGCGCCGGACGTCAAGAGCGTGCACGTCATCGGCGAGTTCAACGGCTGGGACCCCACGGCCAACAAGCTCGAGGTGACCCCCTACGGCGGCGTGTGGTGGGGCTTCATCCCCGGCGTCAAGGAGGGCCAGCTCTACAAGTACCTCATCGAGACCAAGTACGGCGACCTCCTCTACAAGGCGGACCCCTATGCCTTCTCGGCCGAGATGATCCCGGGCACGGCCTCCAAGACGGCTGACATCTCGGGCTACCGCTGGGGCGACAAGCGCTGGCTCGACGAGCGCGGCAAGCAGCGCCACGACAAGCGTCCCCTCAACATCTTCGAGGTGCACCTGGGGAGCTGGAAGCGCCACGACGACGGCCTCGCCGGCAACGGCGACGATGCGAGCGACGAGCACAGCGGCTCCTACCTCACCTACGACGAGCTGAGCGAGGAGCTGGTGGACTACGTCAAGGAGATGGGCTACAGCCACATCGAGGTCCTTCCCGTCATGGAGCATCCCTTCGACGGGTCGTGGGGCTACCAGGTGACCGGCTACTTCGCTCCCACCTCGCGCTACGGCTCGCCCAAGCAGCTCAAGCACTTCATCGACGCCTGCCACAAGGCGGGCATCGGCGTCATTCTCGACTGGGTGCCGGGCGGCTTCTGTCGCGACGAGCACGGCCTGGTGCACTTCAACGGCAACAAGCTCTACGAGAAGGAAGAGCATCCCAACTGGGGCACCTTCAAGTTTGACCTCGGGCGCGGCGAGGTTCGTACCTTCCTCGTCTCCAACCTGCTCTACTGGATCGAGGAGTACCACGCGGACGGCATCCGCATGGACGGCGTCACCTCGATGCTCTACCTCAACTTTGGCATCGACGACCCCGGCCAGAAGAAGTTCGCCGAGGACGGCAGCGAGCGCGACTACGTCTCCATAGAGTTCGTGCGCCAGTGCAACCAGATCGCCCTCAAGTACGACCCCAACATCATGATGATCGCCGAGGAGTCGACGGCCTGGCCGCTCGTCACCTACCCGCCCGAGGACGGCGGGCTCGGGTTCAACTACAAGTGGGACATGGGCTGGATGCACGACACGCTCAACTACATGCAGACCGACTTCCCGTGGCGCCCCGGCAACCACCGCTACCTCACGTTCTCGACCATGTACGCGTTCAATGAGCACTTTGTGCTCTCGCTCTCGCACGACGAGGTCGTCCACGGCAAGTGCTCGCTCATCACGCGCATGCCGGGCGACTACTGGCGCCAGTTCGCCGGCATGCGGTCGCTCTACCTCTACCAGATGACGCACTCCGGCGGCAAGCTCAACTTCATGGGCAACGAGATCGGCCAGTTCATCGAGTGGCGCTACTACGAGGGCATCCAGTACTTCCTCACCGAGCAGTACGAGGCCCACGCCAACCAGCAGAAGTTCGTGGCCGCGCTCAACAAGTTCTACCTCAAGCACCCTGCGCTCTGGGAGCGCTCCTACACGGCCGACGGCTTCGAGTGGATCGATGCCGACGACTCCGACCAGTCCATCATCTCCTTCGTGCGCCATGGCGACGACGAGAAGGACGACCTCGTGGTGGTCATCAACTTTGACCCGGCGACCTATGAGGAGTTCAAGGTGGGCATGCCGCGCGAGGGCGTGTGGCAGGAGGCCTTCAACTCTGATGCCGAGGAGTACGGCGGCTCCGGGGTCACCAACGGACGTACGCAGTTCAAGACGGTCAAGGAGCCGTGGAACGGGCGCGAGCAGTCCATCACCATGCGCATCCCGCCGCTCGGTGGCGTGATCCTGCGCTACATGAAGCCGCTGCCCGCCAAGAGGGCCACGGCGGCCAAGAAGGCACCTACCAAGAAGGTAACCGCGACCAAGGCTGCCAGCGCGAAGGCCAGCACCGCCAAGAAGACGACCGCGACCAAGGCCACCGCCTCCAAGGCCGCCACCAAGAAGGCTGCGACTACCAAGAAGGCCGCTGCGACCAAGACCGCCGCCAAGAAGGCCGCGACGACCAAGGCAAGCGCGACAAAGAAGGCGACCGCCAAGAAGGCCGCCGCCAAGTAGCCGTGCCCTCAGGCATTTCTCGGGCTCTCGCAGGCACGCGACCGATGCAATGTCGGTCGCGTGCCTTTATATATGAGTTTGCTATACTGATGTGCGCGGCGTCACCGTCCCATGCGCATACGCATGCCGTGTGGGCGCGGCGGTTGGCGACGCCGAGTTGTACCTGAACCGAGGAGAGTGTATGCAATCCAAGATTTTTGAAGATAAGCAGGACTTTACCAAGCAGTATCAGAAGGCCTGCGAGAGCACCTTTGGCAAGCGCTTCGAGAACCTGAGCGACGAGGAGCGGTACTTCGTGCTCGCCGACCTCATCGCCGCGCAGGCGCGCGACGCCTCCATCGACACGCACAAGAAGGGCGAGAAGAAGGTCTACTACTTCTCGCTCGAGTTCCTGATCGGCCCCCTGCTCGACAACTACCTGCTCAACTTTGGCATCCGCGACATGGTCGAGGAGGCATGCGCCGACATGGGCGTCTCCCTGGACGACCTGCTCACCCAGGAGGTCGATCCCGGCCTTGGCAACGGTGGCCTCGGGCGCCTTGCGGCCTGCTTCCTCGACTCCATGGCGCACGAGGACATCGCGGGCTTCGGCAACGGGATGCGCTACCACTATGGCCTCTTCAAGCAGGAGATCGAGGGCGGCCGCCAGGTGGAGAAGACGGACAACTGGCTGGCGCACGGCTTCCCGTGGGAGACGCGCAAGAGCGGCTCGTCTGTCGTCGTGCAGTTTGGCGGCGCGGTCGTGCGTCACGAGGAGAACGGCCGCTATTGGTTCACCCAGGAGGGCGGCGAGAAGGTCCTCGCGGTCCCGTACGACGTGCCCATCGTGGGCTACGGTGTCAAGAAGGTCAACAACCTGCGCCTGTGGAGCGCCGAGCCCTACTACGAGAACTTCGACCTCGACGCGTTCAACGCGGGCGACTACGCCGGAGCGAGCCGCTTCAGGACCGACGTCGAGGCAATCTCGACGATCCTGTACCCCAACGACTCGGGCGAGCACGGCCGCATCCTACGCCTCAAGCAGGAGTACCTGTTTGTCTCGGCGGGCCTCCAGACCATCCTGCGCACCTACGAGCGCGAGTTTGGCCCCGACTGGGAGCACTTGGGCGACCACGTGTCCATCCACACCAACGACACGCACCCCGCCATGTGCGGCCCCGAGCTCATGCGCATCCTGGTGGACGAGCGCTCGGTCGACTTTGACACCGCGTTCGAGATCGCCAAGCAGACCATCTCCTACACCAACCACACGGTCATGCCCGAGGCGCTCGAGAAGTGGCCCATCGACACCTTCCGCGCGCTCATGCCCAGGACGTACATGTTCATCGAGGAGATCGACCGCCGCTATCGCGAGTCGTTCCCCAAGGACAGCGACAGCTGGCACGACCAGCTGCAGCGGACGGCCATCCTCTGGGACGGCCAGGTGCGCATGGCCAACCTCTCGGTCATCTTCTCGCATTCCGTGAACGGCGTCTCCGCGCTGCACACCTCCATCCTCGAGGCGAGCGTCCTCAAGGACTTCTACGAGCTCACGCCCGAGAAGTTCAACAACAAGACCAACGGCATCTCGCACCGCCGCTTCCTGGCCAACGCCAACCAGAGCTATGCCAAGCTCATCTCGTCCGCCATCGGCGACGCCTGGCTCGACGACGCCTCCGAGCTTGCCAAGCTCGAGAAGCTCGAGGGCGACGCGAGCTTCCTCGAGGAGTTCGAGAAGTCCAAGACGTGGGGCAAGGAGCGTCTCGCCGCCTACGCCAAGAAGGCCTGTGGCATCGAGCTGGACACCAGCACCGTCTTTGACGTGCAGGTCAAGCGCTTCCACGCCTACAAGCGCCAGCTGCTCAACGTCTTCAAGATCATCGACATCTACCACCGCATGCTGACGGACCAGTCCTATGACCCGCAGCCCACGACGTTTATCTTCTCGGGCAAGGCGGCGCAGAGCTACACCTTTGCCAAGGAGGTCATCCGCCTCATCAACTCGGTGGCGGACGTCATCAACAACGACGAGCGCGTCAAGGGCCGCATCGCCGTGTGCTTCCTGCCCAACTTCGCGGTGTCCAACGCGCAGCTCATCTACGCCGGCTCCGAGATCTCCGAGCAGATCTCGGTAGCGGGTGCCGAGGCCTCGGGCACGGGCAACATGAAGTTCATGATGAACGGTGCCATCACGCTGGGCACCTACGACGGCGCCAACGTCGAGATCGCCGAGCTGGTGGGCGAGGATAACATCAAGATCTTTGGTCTCAGGGCCAACGAGGTCGATGGCCTCAGGACCTCGGGCACCTACTATGCGTGGGACCTCTACAACGCCGACCGCGAGCGCTTGGGTCGCATCGTCGACTCCCTCATCGACGGGACCTTCGCGCGCCTCTCCGGAAACTTCGAGTCAATCCATGACGCCCTCATGGTCAACAACGACCAGGATCTTGTCCTCAAGGACTTCGACTCCTACGCGAAGGCGTGGGGGGAGCTCACGCAATCTTACGAAAACCGCACAAATTGGAACAAAATCGCGGTCCACAACACCGCTAAGTCGGGGTTCTTCTCTTCTGACCGAACGATTCGTGAGTATGCCAGGGATATTTGGCATAGTTAAGGATGGTTGTGCTTCGTCCGCATCGCGCGGGCGAGAAGGTGTCACACAAAGATAGGCGAGCGTTCGAAAGGGGAAAGAGGGCTATGAGCAAGAGGGAATGCCTCGCGATGCTCCTTGCCGGCGGGCAAGGCAGCAGGCTTAAGGCGTTGACGAGCGAAGTCGCAAAACCCGCCGTCTCGTTTGGCGGCAAGTTTCGCATCATAGACTTTGCGCTGTCCAACTGCGCCAACTCGGGAATCAACACGGTGGGCGTGCTCACGCAATATCGTCCGTACCTGCTCCATGCGTACCTGGGCAGCGGCGAGGCGTGGAACCTCGACAGCCGTACGGGCGGCGTCTCGATCCTTCCCCCCTTCGCCACGCAGTCGGGCGGCGCCTGGTACGAGGGCACTGCGGACGCCGTGACGCAGAATCTGGGATACATCAGGCAGAACGACCCCGAGTACGTGCTCATTCTCTCCGGCGACCAGCTGTATCGCATGGACTACGAGGAGATGCTGCAGGTCCACAAGGACAACGACGCGGACCTCACCATCGCCGTCATGCCGGTGCCTTGGGAGGACGCCTCTCGCTTTGGCATCATGAGCGTCGATGACGACGGTCGCATCACCAAGTTCACCGAGAAGCCCGCCGAGCCTGAGTCCAACCTCGCCTCCATGGGCATCTACATCTTCACGGCCGACCTTCTCGTCAAGACGCTCGAGGAGGACGCGGAAGATCCCAACTCCGAGCATGACTTTGGCATGAACATCATCCCCAAGCTGCTCGGCGACGGCAAGCGCCTCTTTAGCTACCGCTTCGAGGGCTTCTGGCGCGACGTGGGCACCATCGCCTCCTTCCACGAGACCAACATGGAGCTGCTCGGGTCCGACCCGGCCTTCAAGCTCTACGACAAGCGGAACCCCATCATGAGCAACACCGTCACGCGCCCGCCGCACTACGTGGGCCCGGACGGGAGCGTCGACGACTGCCTGGTCGACAACGGGTGCCGCGTGCTCGGCTCGGCCAAGCACTCCATCCTCTCGGGCGGGGCGTACGTTGGCAAGCACGCCATCGTCGAGGACGCCGTGCTGCTTCCGGGCGCTCGCGTCGAGGACGGCGCGCACGTGGTGAACGCCATTCTCGGCGAGCGGGCCGTCATCGAGGCGGACGTCGACTTTGGCAGCAAGGACTCAGAAACGGCCGTCGCTGGAAATGACGCCGTGGTGAAGAAGGGGGATGAGTAGTCATGACAACGGCTGTCGGCCTCATTACCGCTAACTACGCCGTCAAGGACAACGGCAAGTTCATCAAGGGCACGCGCCCTGCGGCGGCGACCCCGTTCCTCGGGCGCTACCGCATGGTGGACTTCGCCCTCTCCAACATGGTGAACGCGGGGATTGACACCATCGGGCTGATCATGCCCGACAAGTACCGCTCGATCATCGACCACGTGGGCGCGGGCAAGGACTGGGGCCTGGACCGCAAGAACGGCGGCCTCTTCCCGCTGCCGGGCAGCTCGTTTGGGACCACGAGGGTCGGTCCGCGCTTCCTGCTGCGCGACATCATCGACAACCGCGCGTACCTGCACAAGAGCAAGTCCGACATCACGATCATGTCGAGCAGCAACTTCGCGCACACGTGCGACTACAAGGACCTGATGGCCGCCCACACGGAGTCGGGTGCCGACGTGACGCTGGTCACCTTCCGCCTGCTCGACGACGACGAGAACGTGACGGCCATCCTGAAGGATGACGACGGCGCGTTCGCGGGCGTGAAGGCGGGGGCCAAGGCGGGCGACACGGCGTTCATGGACCTCGCCGTGGTGAACACCGCCAAGCTCGAGGAGCTTCTCGACTGGTACGAGAACGCCGACCACCTCGACCTGCTCGAGGCGCTCGCGGGTGACGCCAACCGCGTCAAGGTGAACATGTACGCGTCCTCGAGCTTCGTGCGCCCGATCTTCTCGCAGGCGGCGTTCTACAAGTACAGCATGGAGCTGCTCGACCCGGAGGTCGCGGACCAGCTCTTCCCGGCGGACATGCCGGTGCTCACCAAGAGCCACGACACGACGCCCGCCAAGTACGAGCCGGGTGCGCACGTCGCCAACTCGCTCATCTCGTCTGGCACCGAGATCTACGGTACGGTCAAGAACAGCATCGTGGGGCGCGCGGTGCAGATCGAGGAGGGGGCCACGGTCACCAACTCCATCATCATCCAGAACACCACGGTCAAGAGCGGTGCGCGGATCGAGAACGCCATTATCGACAGGAACAACGACATACCCTCAGGGACCGAGCTGCGCGGCACGCCCGACGACATCTTCGTGCTCCCCAAGGGCAACGACTAAGGACAGGTCAGGAGCAACCATGGCTACCAGAAGAAAGATCAAGATCCTCTTTGCGGCTGCTGAGGCGGTCCCCTTTTCGAAGACGGGGGGACTTGGTGACGTGGCAGGCTCTCTCCCCAAGGCTCTCAAGGAGGCTGGGGCCAAGGTTGCCGTCATTACGCCCAAGTACAGTACCATTGCCTGGGAGTACCAGGAGAAGATGGTTCATGTGGCCGACTTCTACGTGCCGCTCGCGTGGCGCAGCATCTACTGCGGCATCGAGAAGCTCACGTACGATGGCGTCGACTTCTACTTTGTCGACAACGAGGCGTACTTCAAGCGCGATGGGCTGTATGGGTACTTTGACGACGGGGAGCGCTACGCGTTCTTCTCGAAGGCCATCTGCGAGGCGATCGCCAAGCTGCCGGAGCTGCAGTGCGACGTGCTCAACTGCAACGACTGGCAGACGGCGATGGCCCCGGTCTTCCTGCGCGAGTTCTACCAGGAGTCCGAGGCGTGCCGCAACGTGAAGACGGTCTTCACGGTGCACAACGTCAAGTTCCAGGGCCAGTTCTCGGACAAGGTCCTCAACGACATCCTGGGTCTTGCGGACATCCCGGCGGCGCGCGACCAGCTGTACTGCGACCGCGAGTCGATCAACTATATGAAGGGTGCGCTGTGCTACTCGGACACCATCTCGACGGTGAGCCCGAGCTATGCGGGCGAGCTGCAGATGCCGTTCTACGGCGAGGGCCTGGACGGGATCTTTAGGGACCGCGCGTGGTGTCTGCACGGGATTCTCAACGGCATCGACACGGTGTCGTGGGACCCGCAGCATGACGATGCCATCGCCAAGAAGTACAGCATCAAGCGGATGGCGGGGAAGGCCGAGTGCAAGGCCGCGCTCCAGGAGGAGCTGGGCCTGCGCGTGGACCCGGAGCGTCCTCTGGTGGTGATGATCGGCCGCCTGACCAACCAGAAGGGGTTGGGCCTGGTGCGGTACGCGATGGACAAGATCATGTCGCGGAGCATCCAGGTGGCCATTCTCGGCACGGGCGACAAGGACCAGGAGGACGCGTTCAAGTACTTCGACTGGAAGTACGGCGACATGATGTGCGCACGGATCGCGTTTGACGGGGCGCTGTCGCGGAGGATGTATGCGGGCGGCGACATCTTGCTGATGCCTTCGGAGTTTGAGCCGTGCGGGCTGTCGCAGATGATCGCGATGAGGTACGGCACGCTTCCGGTGGTGCGTGAGACGGGCGGCCTGCAGGACTCGGTGGTGCCGTACAACCAGTACACGGGCGAGGGCACCGGGTTCAGGTTCGCTAACATGAACGGTGACGAGATGGCGGACACGCTGATTGGTGCGTGCGAGCTGTTCTGGACCGACAAGGACGCGTGGAAGCAGCTGCAGAAGCAGGCGATGGAGACCGACTTTAGCTGGTCGAGGGCTGCGCAGGACTACCTGAACATGTATTATGAGCTGCATCCAGAGCTGAAGAAGTAACTGAACTGAGCGTTTGACATAGGATCGGATGGGGGAACGTGTGAGGGCAGTACACATCACCTCAGACAAGCAGTATCGTGATCCGTTTGGCGCCGCCCCTGTGGGCGGCGTCGTCACCTTGCGCATCGACGTGTGGGACGACGCGGAGGCGGTCGCGGAGCTGCGTGTGTGGGAAGAGGGAGAGGGCGAGACGCTCGTCAAGATGGCGCGCGAGGAGCACGAGGGGGGCTTGCGCTTCTCGGCGAAGCTCGATCTGACGCGCCCGGCAATCCTGTGGTACAGCTTCAACATAACCGCTGGCAACGGCGACGTCTGGCGTTATGGGGCCAGGTTCGACCATCCGGTGGGGGAGGGGGACTTCGCGTATGGCGAGCCGCCCTCGTTCCAGCTGACGGTGTATGAGCGGTCGCGTGGCATACTGCCCGACTGGTATACCGGGGGCATCGTGTACCAGATCTTCCCGGATAGGTTCGCGCGTGGCGAGGGATGGCACGAGCGCGCGGCGGCGGCTCTCGCGCCGCAGCGCAAGGGTCCCAAGCGTCGGCTCGTGGAGGATTGGGACCGGCCGGTCGCGTACGAGCGCGCGGAGGACGGCTCGATTGCGAGCTGGGACTTCTACGGCGGCACGCTGGAGGGGGTTCGCGAGCGGCTGGACTATTTGGCGGCGCTGGGGATTACGGTCATCTACCTCAACCCGATCTTTGAGGCTGCGTCGAACCATCGGTACGACACGGCCGACTACCTGGCGATCGATCCCATGCTGGGAAGCGAGGAGGACTTCAGGCGGCTGTGCAAGGACGCCGCCGAGAAGGGCATCTCGATCATCCTGGACGGCGTGTTCAACCATACGGGCGCGGACTCGCGGTACTTCAACATGTTTGGGAACTACCCGGAGATCGGCGCGTGGCAGAGCGAGGAGTCGCCGTTCCGAACCTGGTACAAGATCGACGAGGACGGACATTACACCAGTTGGTGGGGTGTGGCGGACATGCCGGACCTGGACGAGGACAACCCGGACTACCGACAGCTGATCTGCGGGCGCGACGGCGTGGTGCGCAAATGGCTGCGCGCGGGTGCGCGTGGCTGGCGGCTGGACGTCGCGGACGAGCTGCCGGACGACTTTATCGCGGACATCAAGAGCGCCGAGCTTACCGAGAAGAGCGACGCGCTGCTTCTCGGAGAGGTGTGGGAAGACGCGACGACGAAGTATGCATACGGCAAGCTGCGGCACTACTTCTGGGGCGATGAGCTGGACGGGACGATGAACTACCCGCTGCGGACGGGCGTGCTGTCGTTTATCGCCAACAAGATTACGGCACCGGAGCTTGCGAGCAGGCTGGAGGCGCTGTACGAGAACTACCCCAAGGAGAACTTCTACGCCGAGCTCAACCTGCTGGGCAGCCACGACAGGATGCGCCTGCTCACCGCTTTGGGCAACGCTCCTGAACCTGGCACCTTGGGCGACGAGCAGAAGGCGGCGTTCAGGTTGGACGAGGGGCATCGGAACCTCGCGATAAGCAGGCTGTGGGTGGCTGCGCTCATGCAGATGACGCTTCCGGGGGTGCCGAGCGTCTATTACGGCGACGAGGCCGGCCTTGAGGGCTATGCGGACCCGTACAACAGGGGGACGTTCCCATGGGGACAGGTTAACCAGAGCTGCTTCACGATATACCGCAACGCGATAGCGATGAGAAAGGCCATGCCGGTCTTCGTGGACGGCGACTTTAGGCCGTTTGCCGTGAACGACGACGTGTTTGGCTATTGGCGCATGGACGCAACCGATTGCGTGTGCGTGCTGATAAACGCGAGCCTTGAGCACTCGCACACGGTTCGCGTGCCGATGCTCGGCGAGGAGGTCGACGACGTGGTCTCGGGCCGCGACGTCACCGTCGTCACGGTGCCAGGTTCAATGGGCAGCGTGGCCGCTGGCGGAATTGCGAGCGGCGGCATGGTGCCAGGTTCGGCTCCTGCGGATCCTGCGGGTTTTGACGGGGGGCTGGCGGCTGGCGGTGGCACGGTGCCAGGTTCGGATGACTCGGATGGGCAGCACCATCGTGAGGCGGAAGTATTCCTTTGGCCGTTGGGCACAAGCGTCCTGCACTTTCACAAGCGGGCGCGGCTCCAGGCGTCCATGGAACGTGGCGTCGGTGTGCTCTGCCATGTCACGTCCATTCCCAACCTCGAGCATCCCGACAGAAAGGGAACGCTAGGGGCGTCATGCAAGCGCTTCATAGACTATCTGGCCGATGCGGGTGTGAAGTACTGGCAGGTGTTGCCGGTAAACCCCACGGATGAGTTTGGGTCGCCCTACGCTGGCCTCTCGGCGTTTGCCGGCAACCCTTACCTTCTCGACGGTTTCGAGGAAGGGCCAACGGACTTCTCGGCGGATTTCGAGGAATCTGCGGAGTACCGAAGGTTCTGCGAGAATAACGAGGCATGGCTTATCCCTTACGCCACGTTTCGTGCGATCAAGGACTTCTTGGGGGACTCGCTTCCGTGGCAGAAGTGGCCCGAGAAGTACAAGGAATACCGAAAGGAGCTTTCTGCGGACCCCAATCTGCATGGTGCGATAGAGCGCCGCTGCAGGATGCAGTTCGAGTTTATGCGCCAGTGGGACGAAATCCATGAGTATGCCAACGAGCGCGGCGTATCGATTATTGGAGACATGCCCATGTACGTCTCGGCGGATTCGAGCGACGTGTGGTCTCATCGTGATATCTTTATGCTTGATGAGGACGGCAATCCTGACATGCAGGCAGGCACGCCTCCCGACAGCTTTGCCCCCGATGGGCAGCTATGGGGTAACCCGACGTATGATTGGGATGAGCTGCGGCGAACCGGGTACGATTGGTGGCTGCGTCGGTTCGAGAGGGCGTTTGAGCTCTACGATTACGTGCGGCTCGATCACTTCTTGGGCTTCTCGTCGTACTACCGGGTACCTCGCGGCTTGGGCGCGAAGGACGGAGCCTGGCACTTTGGTCCGGGCGCGGACCTGTTTGACTTGGCCGCCAGGAAGTTTGGGCCGTTGCCGGTGATAGCGGAGGACTTGGGGTCGGTGACGCCGGCGGCAAGGGAGCTCATCTCGGTTACTGGATTTGCCGGGATGGACGTGATGCTGTTCTCCGACAATGACGTGCGCGAGGGGTACGTGCCCAAGCGGGGCAAGGTGTGCTATACGTCCACGCACGATACGAGCACTCTGCTGGGTTGGGTGAAGTCGAGGTTTGGCGAGGACGGAGCCGAGTGGCTC
>Ga0065709_1029723_pt1 | contig 13465 bp, 11 predicted proteins | sample Hoacrofraction14_2_FD_59096 | JGI IMG/M metagenome (GOLD analysis project Ga0065709, IMG submission 59096) | Hoatzin crop microbial communities from Cojedes, Venezuela, sample from fiber fraction 14 v1 | ecosystem: Host-associated > Birds > Digestive system > Esophagus > Crop | place: Venezuela...
CTCCATTTGATTTTGCATGACATTAAAGAGCTCTTCCAAATCCTGCACTGTAACAGTATTTTTTTCCAGGAAAAGAACATGCTCAAAAGCCTTAATTGACCACAAATTAGCCTCTTTACTCAAAATATATTTTTCACCCAATGAAAAAAAGTACCCATACGCAGGATACTTTTTGCCATCAAGAAAGTAGTCATAATACAAATCAAAGTTGTTTTGATATCTGCGCAAAACTTCTTTGAAATAAGAACTTCCTCCCATACGCACTCCTTCGTACTAAAATATAAAATTTGCGAATTAAATTGATTAAATTTAACATCTACTTTATCACTTGAACGCGTTAATTGAAACATGACAAAATTAATCTCTTTTAAAAATAAAAAGATTAATTTCGCTCCATATTTGCTTTTATAAATTTATACGCAGTCTCTATTAAGCACTCTAATATAGGTAAAAAGAACGATTAGAAGAATACATTGCAAGAATAGTATGTAAGCGATTACATTGCGTATTAAATAAATAAAAATAAAAAATCGCTATTGAAATGTAAGCACTTACATGATACTATGCTAATAACAAATTTTACGAAATAAAAAAAGAAGTATTAGCATTTGCATAATACAGATTTTGGATGTGCAAGGCTTTTTGGCAAAAACAAAGTAAATAATAATTTCATTAAATTCAGCAGGATAAAGCCTGCAAAAATAGGGAGGAGTGCAATATGGCAGTGCATGTAGTTAACGAAGCTAACAGATGTTTACAGTGTAAGAGACCGATGTGTGTGGAGGGATGTCCTGTGCATACACCTATCCCTGATATGATTAAACTTTTCCTTGAAGGAAAAGGCGAAGAGGCAGGAGAGAAGCTTTTTTCCAATAATCCACTTAGCGTTGTCTGCGCACTCGTATGCGATCATGAAAAGCAATGCGAAGGACACTGCGTACAAGGCAGAAAAGGAAGCCCGATTCAGTGGTCAAGCATTGAAAATTACATATCAGACACATATCTTGATAGAGTAAAATGTGAAAAAGAAAAATCAAAAGGCCAAAAAGCAGCTATAATAGGAAGCGGTCCTGCCGGAATAACAATCGCAATCGAGCTTGCGATGAGAGGCTATGGAATAACTATTTTTGACAGCAGAGAAAAAATAGGAGGAGTCCTAAGATATGGTATTCCTGAATTCAGACTCCCAAAGACAATACTCGATAGATATCAAAAAAGATTAAAAGACCTGGGAATTCTTTTTAGACCAAATACACAAATAGGCGGCGCGCTCACAATAGACGATCTTTTCAGAGACGGATATGAGGCCGTATTCGTTGGAACAGGAGTATGGAGACCAAATACACTTGGAGTAGTCGGAGAGAGCCTTGGAAACGTGCACTATGCGATAGACTACCTCGTAAATCCGGATGGATATGACCTCGGAGAGAGCGTAGCTATAATCGGAGCGGGCAATGCTGCAGTTGACGTTGCCAGAACCGCAATCAGAAAAGGCGCTCGCAAAGTTACAATCTATGCGAGAGGAACTAAAGCCGCCGCTAGCAGAAGAGAGGTCGAATACGCAATAGCTGACGGAGTTGAGTTTGTATATGGTATGAATATAAAGAGAATAACAGACGATGGACCAATTTTTACAAAGACAACATTTGATGAAGAAGGAAATGCGCTATCTTACAGTAAAGAAGAACTCTACCCTGCCGACACAACAATAATTTCAATTAGTCAAGGTCCAAAAGATACAATCGTAAACACTACAAACGAAATCGCCACAACCAAGAAAGGACTCATTTGGACTGATAACAATGGAAATACTACAAGAGAAGGAGTATTTGCAGGCGGAGACGTCGTAAAGGGAGCCAAAACTGTAGTAGAAGCTGTTGCAGTATCAAAAGTTGTAGCAGATTCGATAGACGCTTATCTTACGGAAAAAAGAAATAGGGAATCAGCGTGATTTTAACCATTCATTATGATTACCTTTTTGCATTATTCTAAAAGAAGAAATGTACCTATAATGCACATTGAAAAAACGCATGTTTACCGGATTGTTTTGTGCACACTTTGCTATATAGATAATAGGCAAGATAGATGAGAAGTCTATTCGAATTTACGTGACAATATACTTTTAATATAGTACAATTATACTATTATAAAAAAACTTTTGGGGACGGAGGCAAATATGGCAAACATCAAAAAGCGTAACGTAATTGTTGGACAATCAGGCGGACCTACTGCAGCAATTAATTCTTCGCTTGCAGGAGTTTTCCGTACAGCTAAAGACAGAGGATACAACAAAGTTTATGGAATGCTCCACGGAGTACAGGGACTCTTAGAGGGCAGATATGTAGACTTGTCAGAGCATATTCAGTCAGGACTTGATGCAGAACTGCTCAAAAGAACACCATCAGCGTATCTTGGATCATGCAGATACAAACTTCCCGGTATAAATGAGAATAAAGAAGTATATGAAAAAATATTTCAAATACTTGAAGAACTTGAAATTGATTGTTTCATCTACATAGGTGGAAACGATTCAATGGATACAATCAAAAAACTGTCCGATTATGCGATAGTTACAGGTTCTGAAATAAGATTTGTAGGATGTCCAAAGACAATTGACAACGATCTAGCACTCACAGACCATACCCCCGGATATGGCTCAGCGGCCAAATATATCGGTACATCCGTAAAAGAAATCATCAGAGACGGATGGAGCCTAGAAACGACAAACGGACAAGTCATAGTAGTAGAAATTATGGGAAGAAATGCAGGATGGCTCACAGGAGCTGCAGCTCTTTCAAAGAGCGAAGATTGCGACGGCCCTGATGCTATTTATCTTCCGGAACTTCCGTTTGATGTAGATGCTTTTGTCAAAAAAGTAAAAGACCTCTTAAAGAAAAAAGCATCAGTCGTAGTAGCAGTTTCTGAAGGAATCAGAACAGCTGATGGCAAATATGTATGCGAGCTTGATAACGATCCGGATTATGTTGATGCATTTGGACATAAACAGCTCACAGGAACAGCAAGATATCTTTGCAGTCTCCTTTCAGCAGAAATCGGATGTAAAACAAGAGCAATTGAACTGTCAACACTTCAAAGAGCTGCAAGCCATTGTGCATCAAGAGTTGATATACTCGAAGCATATGAAGTCGGCGGCGCCGCAATGAAAGCCGCAGATGAAGGTGACACAGGCAAAATGGTTGTTATCAATAGAATCTCAGATGACCCATATCAGGCAGGAACAGAGGTAAAAGATGTTCATAAGATTGCAAATGACGAAAGGCTTGTTCCAAGAGAATGGATCACAAAAGACGGAACATATGTTACAAACGAATTCATAACATATGTAAGACCGCTTATCCAAGGTGATGTAGCGCCAATTATGGTTGACGGTATACCAAGACATCTCTATCGTAAAGGCTTCCAGGATTTATTATAATACGGGCTTGCCAATTTATTTTTACAATTATATAATACTAGAGCTAAAAGTAAGAAGTTCACTGAGCATCTGTTATTTAGTAAATGCCGGTGAGCTTCTTTTGTTTGTACCATACAATCTAATATGTTTATTTATTGCTCTTGTAGTGTGCTTTATGACAAATGAATCCATATTGAGAATAGACATTGCTCCAAAATCATGGTATAAAATATTAGTGGTTTTAATACGCCAATTTAGTAAAGCGATAGAAATAGGAGGAATGTATGAAACAAGAAACAAAATGTATTCAAGCCGGTTATACCCCTAAAAACGGCGAACCCAGAATGATACCGATTGTACAAAGTACAACATTTAAATATGATACAAGCGAAGACATGGGCAAACTATTCGACCTTGAAGCAAGCGGATATTTTTATACAAGGCTTCAAAACCCTACTAACGACTTCGTTGCAGCCAAAATTGCAGCGCTTGAAGGTGGCACAAGTGCTATGCTCACATCTTCGGGACAAGCAGCAACATTTTTCTCTGTATTTAACATTGCGAGTGCAGGTGACCATGTAATCGCATCATCATCAATCTATGGCGGAAGCTTCAATCTTTTTAATGTTACCATGAGAAAAATGGGCATAGACTTCACATTCGTTGATCCTGATTGTTCAGATGAGGAGCTCGAAGCAGCATTCAAAGAAAATACCAAGGCAGTATTTGGTGAAACAATTGCAAACCCTGCACTTATAGTATTTGATATAGAGAGATTTGCAAATGCAGCACATAAACACGGAGTACCGCTTATCGTAGACAACACATTTGCAACCCCCATAAATTGCAGACCTATAGAATTCGGCGCTGATATCGTCACACATTCAACAACCAAATACATGGATGGCCATGATGCCACAGTTGGCGGAGCTATTATTGATTCAGGCAATTTTGACTGGATGGCACATGCAGACAAGTTTCCGGGACTTTGCACGCCTGACGAGTCATATCACGGAATCACATATGCTACAAAGTTTGGCAAAGAAGGTGCTTATATCACAAAGGCAACGGCTCAGCTCATGAGAGATCTTGGAGCTATACCATCCCCTATGAACTGTTATATGCTAAATCTCGGCCTTGAATCACTCGCTGTCAGAATGGACAGACACGTATCAAATGCGCAGAAAGTTGCGGAATTTTTGCAGGCAAATGAAAAAGTAGAATGGGTTAATTATCCGGGACTTCCGGGAAATAAATATTATGAAAGAGCCAAAAAATATATGCCAAATGGCACATGCGGCGTAATATCATTTGGTGTAAAAGGCGGAAGAAGCGCAGCCGAAGAATTTATGAAACACTTGAAAGTAGCAATGATTGCGACACACGTAGCAGATGCACATACATGTGTGCTTCACCCGGCATCATCCACTCACAGACAGATGACAGATGAAGAGCTTATAAAGGGCGGCGTATCACCGGATCTTGTAAGACTTTCGGTCGGAATTGAGAATGTGGATGATATAATCGAAGATCTTGCAAATGCTCTTCCCAAGATATGAAACCAAGGAGAGATAGATGCAGATAATACCAAATGTAGCAGAAGATGATTCTAATTTAAAAAAAATCGGAGTAAGCTACGCACTTTTATTTAAATGGATATTCCTCGGAATAGTAACGGGAATAATAGTAGGACTTGCGGGTACATTATTTTGCCATATGCTAAGCTTTGCAACAACATATAGGCAAGCACATCCTATTATAATATTATGCCTTCCTCTTATTGGCCCAGTGATAGTTTTTATGTATCATTTTTTCAAAGACTATAATGATACAGGCACGAATCTAATCATAAAGGCAATTACCAATGAGGAAAAAATACCTCTTTTTAAGGCACCGCTTATTATAATATCAACATTTTTGACGCACCTATTTGGAGGATCGGCGGGAAGAGAAGGCGCGGCACTTCAGTTTGGAGGAAGCCTTGGATACAACATTGGAGAGATGTTTAGGCTAGATACAGGAGACAAAAAAATTCTCACAATGTCAGGAATGGCGGCGGCATTTTCGGCACTTTTCGGAACGCCTATGGCTGCATCTGTTTTTGCAATTGAACTTGCAAGTGTAGGTTCTATGCACTATGCAGCACTTGTTCCATGTGTCACGGCATCAATTGTATCGCTCAAACTATCAAGATATCTTGGAGTTGAAGCAGATGCATTCAAAGTAAAGGTTATACCGGAGCTAACGCCAAGTCTTGTAGTATATAGTATTATCCTTTCGATACTTTGTGCCATGGTTAGTATACTATTTTGTCTCTCAATTAAGTATGGCAGAAGTATACTTGATAAATTCTTTAAAAATGCATATCTAAAGGCTGTAGCAGGCGGACTTATAATTGTTTTGCTGTCGCTTATATTTAGAAGCGGATATTATAACGGTGCCGGAATGAATGTTATAGAAATGGCATTTGAAGGGACTTCGCCAAGGCTTGCATTTTTAATAAAACTGCTATTCACGGCGATTACGCTTGGAGCAGGTTATAAGGGCGGCGAAATAGTACCAACATTTTTTGTTGGAGCAACATTTGGATGCTTATTTGCAAATATAACGGGATTTCCTATAGAACTTGCCGTGGCAATGAGTATGACAGCTGTATTTTGCGGAGTAACTAATTGCCCTATTGCATCGCTTCTCATTGCATTTGAAATGTTCGGCTTTGAAGGCATGATATATTATCTTATAACCGTATCTCTCGGATACGCGATATCAGGCTACTATGGACTTTATGGAAGCCAGCAGATTAGATATTCTAAATTGTATTTTAGATAAAATAAAAAATAGTGTAAGAATGTCTTATGCTTAGACTTTCCTGCACTATTTTTATTTAACAACGAAAATTCGTTTGTCCATTTTATCTGTAAGGTATTTTTTCCTTCTTCTTGAAAGTTCTATAGTATTATCGTTATCGATGAAAACACTAAGGTCATAAATTTTTTCAATATGATATATATTCACAGCAGTGTTACGATTACATGCAATAGCAGTAGTTTTGGGCGTTTGATGCATTTTGACAGCCGTATTTTCACTTCGAATATTTAGGAGAAAAAATATTCTTTTATAAAAAAACGTAAGAAAATTGAGAATTTAACGCATTGAAGTATTGAAAAAAAATAAAAATGTGAGATAATGGAAAAGTAGTGTGAATCAGATACTGAAGTTTCGATGTAATCTATTATAAGTAGAAGGAGTAACAAAATGACTTACGATGAACTTGTAAAGAAGTTACAGAAGAATTATGGCAACATTGATGCCAGCGCAGTAAAAGAGCACGTTGCCGTACAGTTCAACATCGAAGGCGAGGGTGAGGGTGCTTTGTATGTAGAGGTTGCCGATGGCAAGCTTGATGTACAGCCTTATGAATATTATGATCATGACGCAGTCCTTACAACTAACGCAGATGTTGCACTCAAACTTTCTGAAAGGAAAGTAGATTTACAGGAAGCATATAACAACGAGTCTGTAAAAGTTTGGGGAGATTTGGACAAAGTTCTTTCTATATTCGGACAGCTTGATGTTAAGAAAGCTCCTGCAAAGAAAGCACCTGTAAAAAAAGCAGCTACAAAGAGTACTGCTTCAAAGGCTGAGCCAAAGAAGACTACAGCAAAGAAAGCACCTGCCAAGAAAGCTGCAAGCAAAAAGGCAACAGCAAAGAAGTAAGAAAGTTAGTCTATTTTTATCTTAAAGAGTGCTATACTACTTGTATCACACGGTACGAATTTCAAACTGTTTTGTGATACTTGTGATATTGGCACTCTTTTGTTTTGCAAAAATAAAGGATATATATTATGATAAATCAGTTTTCAAGAACAGCGCTTCTATTTGGAGAAGACGGAATAGAAAAATTAAAAAATTCAAGAGTTGCAGTATTTGGAATTGGCGGCGTAGGCGGCTTTGTATGTGAAGCTTTGGTTAGGTCAGGAGTTGGGCACATTGATATAATTGATAGTGACAGAGTCTGCCTTACGAATTTGAATAGACAAATAATAGCGCTTCATTCAAATATCGGAAGGCTAAAGGTTGACGTTATGAAGGAGAGGATGCTTGATATCAGCCCCGAATGTGATGTGAAGACTTTCGCCACATTTTTTTTACCTGAAAATAAAGATATCTTCGAATTTGAAAAGTATGACTATGTGGTTGATGCGGTTGATACAGTCACAGCAAAGCTTGAACTTGTAGAGTGCTGCAGCAAGGTGAAAACGCCAATCATCAGTTGCATGGGAGCAGGAAACAAGATAGACCCTACAAAGTTTGAAGTAACCGATGTGTACAAGACAGTAAACGACCCGCTTGCAAAAGTTATGCGAAGAGAACTGAAAAAAAGACATATAAATAAGCTAAAAGTTGTCTATTCGCCCGAACTTCCGATAACACCAAAAGAAGGAAATACAAAAGACGAAATCATGGAGAAGACGACTAAAAGACAAACGCCCGGGTCGAATGCTTTCGTCCCATCTGTTGCAGGGCTAATTATAGCAGGCGAAGTTATAAAAGATATTGTAAAATAAAGTCGGAAAAAATATTTAAAATTTACATAGGATATAAAGTTTAAATTAGGTATAGTATTTATGAGTACAAGAATTATTATTGAAGAAATGCTACTTGACACCAGAAATAAACTCGTTGTCGATGTCAGGAAAAAAGAAGATTATGAAAAGGAAACATATCCCGATGCGATAAATATTTATTGGGAAGATTTTATGGAACACGTAGATGAACTTCCAAAAGATAGGCCCATATATTTGTTGTGTTATTCGGGCAAAAATTCCGAAGAAATCGCAGATGAGCTTACAGAACAAGGATATGAGATATACAGCGTTGATGGCGGATATTATTCATGGCTTCGTATAAAGCTCGAAATGTTCATGAAAGATGGTGAAGCATCTGATAAAAGATGTAAAGATATCGAACGAAGTATTATAAAGAAGTTTAGAAAAGATATTTGGAGCCAGTTTACCAAGGCAATAAATATTTATAATCTTATAAATGATGGAGACAAGATTGCGGTTTGTATATCAGGCGGCAAAGATTCTATGCTTATGGCAAAACTCTTTCAAGAGCTATATAGGCATGGAAAACAAAATTTCGAAATAGTATATCTTGTTATGAACCCCGGATACAATGATATCAACTATCAGACTATCCTTAATAATGCGAAGCTTTTGCAGATTCCTATTGAAGTCTTCAGATCTGATATTTATAACATTGTAGCCAAGGAAGATATCAAAGATGCAGGAAGCCCATGTTATCTTTGCGCCAGAATGAGGCGAGGAGCCTTGTATCAAAAAGCGAAAGAACTTGGATGCAATAAGATAGCCCTAGGCCACCACTATGATGATGTAATAGAGACTATTCTTATGGGTATGCTCTATTCAGGGCAGGTTCAAACTATGATGCCAAAGCTTCACTCGTCGAATTTTGAAGGACTTGAACTTATAAGACCTATGTATCTTATAAGAGAAGAGAGCATCATACATTGGAGAGATTATAACGATTTGCATTTCATACAGTGTGCATGTAGGCTTACGGAGAGCTGTGCAAGTTGCGGCGGCACTGAGCAGGGTAGCAAGAGAGGCGAGATCAAAGCACTTATAAGAGACCTTAGAGAAAAGAGCCCTTATATCGAGGGGAATATTTTCAAGAGCGTAGAAAATGTACATCTAAATGCAATAATCGCTTATAAAGATAAAGAAGGAAAAAGACACAATTTCCTAGATGAATATGACTTATAAAATCGGAGGATAAGAAAATGTTTTATATTGGGGTAGACCTTGGAACGTCAGCTGTAAAAATTTTGATGATGGATGAAAAAGGAGAATGTACATATTCGACGTCTGTTGAATATCCTATTTTTTTTCCACAGAAAGGCTGGTCAGAGCAAAATCCGACAGACTGGTATGATGCTGTAATAAATGGGATAAAGGCTGTAGTCAAAAATAATGACAAGACAAAGGTGGCAGGAATTAGTTTCGGCGGCCAGATGCATGGACTTGTGACACTTGATAAAGATGATAATGTCATAAGACCTGCGATTTTGTGGAATGATGGCAGAAGCCAGAAAGAGACAGAATATTTAAATAATGTCATAGGAAAAGATAATCTTTCGAAATATACGGCAAATATAGCTTTTGCAGGATTTACGGCACCTAAGATTTTGTGGATGAAAGAAAATGAACCTGAGCTTTTTGCGAGGATATCTAAGATTATGCTTCCCAAAGACTATCTCGCATATAGGCTTTCCGGAAGTTTTTGCACGGACGTATCTGATGCATCCGGCATGCTCCTTTTGGATGTAAAGAACAGATGCTGGTCACAAGATATGCTTGAAATATGCGGTATTACAAAGGATATGCTACCTAGAGTATATGAGAGCTATGAAGTAGTTGGCACTTTGAAAAAAGAAATTGCAGATGAACTTGGCCTATCCGAAAATGTGAAGATAATTGCAGGAGCAGGTGACAACGCCGCTGCAGCAATTGGATGCGGCGTAATAGGAGAAGGCGGATGTAATATTTCTCTTGGAACATCAGGAACTGTATTTATCAGTAGTAAAAAATTTTGCGAAAACAAAAATAATGCAATTCATCTTTTTGACCATGCAGATGGAGGATATCATCTTATGGGATGCATGCTTAGCGCAGCTTCATGTAATAAGTGGTGGAATGATGAAATTCTTGGTACAACAGATTATGCAAAAGAACAAGAGAATATTACAAAACTTGGAGAAAATGACGTTTTCTTTTTGCCATATTTGATGGGAGAGAGATCTCCTCACAACGATCCTTCTGCAAGAGCCGCATTTATTGGTATGAGAATGGATACAACAAGATTCGAGATGACACAGGCAGTTCTGGAAGGCGTTGCATTCGGACTTAGGGATAGCCTAGAAGCCGCAAGAGATGCCGGCATAGTTGTAAATAGATCAAAAGTATCAGGCGGCGGTGCGAAAAGCAGGCTATGGTTAAATATCCTTGCAAACGTTATGAATATTACTATTGATATACCTCTTGTTGAAGAGGGACCATCACTTGGCGGAGCAATTCTTGCTATGGTTGGATGCGGCGAGTATGATTCAGTAAAAGATGCCTGTGATAGCCTTGTAAAAATTGAAGATACAATAATACCGAATCCTGAGATTGTTGCAAAATACGAAGAAGCATACAAGAAGTGGAAAGCATATTATCCGGCACTAAAGGGTAAGTTTTAACTCAGTCGAGGGAATCCTCCACATCTAAGCGTAGCGAATGTGAGGATTTCCCGACTGAGTTAAACGCTCCGCGAGGATGCGCAGAGATTTGCATAGAACAAATCTCGCGCCAAGTTTCGCGAGTGAGACTTGAATGAGGTGTTCGTCATAAAAATATGAGCGACCGGTACTATAATGGTACCGGTCGCACTTATTTTAGATGTATATTTGTTATTTTTCCACCTGTTCCTACAAGCTTTATAACTTCCGAGCCGTCTTCAAAGCGATATTCTTCGCTTATCGGCATGATGGATTTATTACTTGCCATGCTCTTTACGAAATCATTTATTATATTTGGAAGTAGTACCATCAATATGTGGTTTGTTTTTGCAATATCGTATTTTTTCAAAAGCTCATTATTAAAATTTTCCAAAACAACACTATCTACTATATTATCCACGTTCATAGATTTCATTTATCCTTCCGTTTGTTAAATATTTATTTTACTAGTATAATTATAATTATAGATTGAAATTTTGTACACAAAAGCTTAAGGATATAGTATGAACGGTAAATTATATGGTGTAAGCGTAGGGCCGGGAGATCCGGAACTAATTACAATAAAAGCTTTAAATAGAATAAAGACAAGTGATATTATTTTTGCCCCGGGAAAGTCAAAGGAGAATTCAAAAGCGTATAATATTGCAAGAAAAGCATACAATGACATTGATGAAAAGAAAATAGAAATTATAGATTGGCCGATGACAAGAGACAGAGACATCCTTAATTCTTGTTATATAGATTGTGCGGATAAGATTTGCAAATATTTAAGAAGCGGCCTTGACGTAAGTTTTCTTACAATAGGTGATATATCTATCTACTCGACATTTATATATATAAAAAATATAGTCGAAGAAAAAGGATACGAGTGCAATATGATAGCGGGAGTGCCATCGTTTTGCGCGGCGGCATCAAGCATGGGAACAGAACTTGTGACTAAAGATGAGAAATTATATATACTCCCTGCTACAAACGATTTACAAGATGATTTAAGAAAAGTTTCAGCTTGTAAGGTTATAATGAAGCCATCGGCGCTTGGAGATGTAAAAAAGCTCCTTAAAGATGGGAATTTTAAAGATGTAAGTCTTATTGTAAATGCAGGAACACAGGACGAAGAAATTTACAAAAATATTTCCGAGTTTCCTGATAAAATTCCGTATCTATCACTTATTATTGTGAAGTAGTATTGACAAGTTGTGAAATTAAAAGAAAGGCTAAAGAGGGTATGATTAGAAAAGATTTTAAAAAAAGTAATTTAAAAAATAATGTTTGGAAGGCAATATCATGTGCCATTGCAGTGGCATTTGCATTTCAGCTTACAGGATGCGTTGATACAACGCTTGATAGAGGAGATTCATCTACGGATTCATCATCAAATGATGCTGCAAGCAGTAGCACATCAGGTGCCTCATCAGAAGATAGTGCAAATGCTGATGCATCGACAGAAAATTTGTCATCGGACGATGCTATAAATACATCGACATCTAATAGCGTTATAAGCATAAACACAGAGGATTATCAACTTACATATTGCACAGATGACGGATATGCTGTTAGCTACGCTAAGACCAAAAAGCTCTCGGTAACGGATACGAAACATGAGGCACTTGCAAATGCTATAAGTCAGATTTCCGATTATCTGGTATCAACTGTTGAGAGTGATATTGAGGAACTCGGAGAGATGGCAGAAGATGAGTATGAGGCTCTCGGCTCAAACAATATGTATGCAAATGATGTATACAATCAGTATTTTATTGAGATGGTGCCGTATATTATCAGATGTGATGAAGACGTTACGAGTATTCTCGTAAGTGTTACGCAAAATCAAGGCGGTGTACATCAAGAGACATCATATGAAACATTTAATTTTGATACTGATAGCGGTAAACGAATTGACATGGATGCTGTTACGAGTGATAAGGATAGTTTGGCAGGTAAAATTGCAAATTATCTATGGGAAAATTATGATTCAAACATTTTCCTTGAAGCTACAAATGAAGAAGAGCTAAAGAGTGATGTTTTAAATATCATGAATACGGAAGATGAAGATGGAAGCCTTGATACAAAAGAAGGCGGCATCAATTTTACAATAGGATATGATGATGTAACATTTTATTTTTCCAATTATGAAATAGCAGCATATGCAGGTGGATGCCAGTATGTATCATTATTATTTGATGACAATAGCGATGTTTTGGATGGGTCTTTTAAATCAAACGTTTCGGGATATGTTATTCCTATAATGTTTGGCAATACATACAACTATACTTTGGCAGATGGCACCAAAGGACAGTATACAGCGATTCAGGAATATTTGGACGAGGAGGATATGTATGATTTCGGCGTGAATTTTTCGGCTGATGATGAATCTCAAAATGATGCGCTATATACGCTTGAAGCATCTTATGTCAGATCTATAAATGATGAAGATTTATATTTTGCCAAAAATGATGACAAATCATATATTCTACTTGGTACGCAAGTTGAGAATGATTATGGAACAATACATATATTTGATATATCTAGCATAGACAACACAACTGAAGATAACGTTAAGTCAATTGGCAGATATTTCGGGTCGGTTCCGATGAATCCAAAAGATATGCTTCTTGAAGGTATAGGAGATGCCATAAGCACGGTTAAATATTTTTCAAGCTTTGCTATAAGTGATGATGGTGACTTTAAGGCAAATGGGGAATACGATTATATAGATGATATTTCATCGGATAATATTCTAACTCTAA
>Ga0065709_1000227_pt1 | contig 13453 bp, 10 predicted proteins | sample Hoacrofraction14_2_FD_59096 | JGI IMG/M metagenome (GOLD analysis project Ga0065709, IMG submission 59096) | Hoatzin crop microbial communities from Cojedes, Venezuela, sample from fiber fraction 14 v1 | ecosystem: Host-associated > Birds > Digestive system > Esophagus > Crop | place: Venezuela...
CAAAAGAAATCCTATTCTAAACTAAGTTCCTTGAACGAACTGCTTAATTTCAGGCACAATCCCATCTTGTGGATGGTCGTTAATTTTCTCGCCGTTTTAGACCTCTATACTGTTCTGCAATTCTCATTATGGGAGAAACGTTACCTTTCCAGTTTACCCAAGTTATTAGATGCAATTGGGAAGTTAGATGCACTCGTCAGCCTGTCGAACTATGATTTCAACTCACCCGATACCGCCATGCCTCAATTTGTGGATAAAGGAATTGATGTGCACGACATCTGTCATCCCTTCATCATGGATGGGGCTGTAGGCAACGATTACGTTCAAGATGAAAAGTCCATATCCATCATTACGGGAGCCAATATGTCGGGGAAAAGCACTTTCTTGAGGACAATCGCTGTGAATTTAGTGTTAGCCAATGCGGGCTGTAAAGTTTTTGCGAAAAGGTTCTCCTTTAACCCTCAGGTTAAGCTATTTACGAGCATGAGGACGCAAGACAATGTCGCCATTGGTAAATCCTATTTTAACGCCGAAATCGACCGATTATCCCAAGCTATTGATTATTGCTCGGCAAATGCTCCCACGTTGTTAATTTTAGACGAGGTGCTGAAGGGCACAAATTCCGAAGACAAGTTACATGGCACACTAGAACTACTGGAGTTTTTCTCTCAAAAAAATTACATGGCCATCGTTGCCACCCACGACCTGGGAGTAACCATGCTCGAGAGCAAACATGGTGATTCAAAATTCAAGAACTATTGCTTCGAAATCGAGTTAAGCGACCCTATTACATATAGTTACAAGATAAACCGAGGAATCTGCAAAAACCGGAATGCCTCGCACATCTTGTCAAACATGTTGTCGACAAAGCAATAAGCATCGACCGCTAATTCAAATCTTTTTCGTGGGGTGGGGTGGTGTGATTGCGCGGAATTATGTAACTTTGCGGCATGGAATTCCAACTTAATGCTACTGCACCTGGGAGTGCAGCACGAGCAGGACTCATCACCACCGACCATGGCACGATTGAAACCCCAATCTTTATGCCCGTGGGCACGGTGGGAGCCGTCAAGGCTGTGCACATGAGCGAGTTGCGCGACGACATCGGTGCGCAAATCATCTTGGGCAACACCTATCACCTATACCTGCGGCCTGGCATCGANATCATTGGNCAGGCGGGCGGGTTGCATCGTTTTAATGGCTGGGACCGTCCCATCTTGACCGATAGCGGNGGTTTCCAAGTGTTCTCGTTGGCAGCAAATCGCAAGCTCACCGACGAGGGCGTTACCTTCCGCAGCCACATCGATGGCAGCAAGCATCTGTTCACCCCCGAGCGGGTGGTCGACATCGAGCGTGCCATCGGTAGCGACATCATGATGGCCCTCGANGAGTGCCCTCCTGGAACCAGCGATTACAACTATGCCCGCCGTTCGCTCACGCTTACGCATCAATGGCTCCAGCGTGGCTGGGACCGCTACACCCACACCGAACCGCTTTACGGCTACCGCCAGGCCTATTTCCCCATTGTGCAAGGATGCGTCTATCCCGACCTGCGACGCGAGTCNGCCAAGTTTGTAAGCGACTTGGGTGCCGATGGCAACGCCATTGGAGGCCTTGCCGTGGGCGAGCCCACCGAGAAAATGTATGAAATGATTGAGGTGGTCAACGACATCCTGCCGCAGGACCGCCCGCGTTACCTCATGGGCGTGGGAACACCTGCCAACATCCTCGAGGCCATCGACCGCGGCGTGGACATGATGGACTGCGTGATGCCCACGCGCAACGGCCGCAACGGCATGCTCTTTACGCAACATGGCGTGATGAACATGCGCAACCGCAAGTGGGCCGACGACTTCTCGCCCATNCAAGAAGATGGNGCCTCGGTGGTCGACCGCATGTATTCGCGAGCCTACCTGCGCCACCTGTTTATCGCGCAAGAAATACTGGCGATGCAGATTGCCAGCATCCACAACCTCGCCTTCTACTTGTGGCTCGTCAAGGAAGCACGGAAGCACATCATCGCTGGCGACTTCAAGACGTGGAAAGAAGAAATGGTTATTAACGTGCAACGCCGCCTGTAATGTCGCTATGGAAACGACATAAAGCCGCAACTGCTGCCGACACGCCCGTGCCGGCAACCGATGCCACGCCGTCGCCGAGCGAGAACGTTGAGACCACCGAAACGACTGCAACGCAAGAAACACCCGCAACGCCCGCCGAGAAGCCAGCACGCAAGCCNTGGATTAAGCGCATCGATGTNTACATCATCAAGAACTTCCTGGGNACTTACTTCTTTGCGATATTGCTGTTGTTTGCCATCGTCATCATGTTCGACATCAACGAGAAACTTGATGCGGTGCTCAACGCNCCTCTCAAGGACACGGTGTTNAAGTACTTCTTGAACTTCCTGCCCTTTGTGCTGAGCCAGTTCAGCCCNCTGTTCACGTTCATCTCGGTGATTTTCTTCACCTCGCGCTTGGCCGACCGTTCCGAGATTATNGCGATGCTCTCGAGCGGCATCAGTTTCAAGCGATTGACGGTGCCTTACATGGTGTCGGCAGCCATCATTGCAGCNNTGTCCTACGTCCTAGCGGCTTACATCATCCCGCCCGCCACGGTGCAGCGCATCGAGTACACCAACCGCTGGGTGAAAAACAAGGCGGTGGTCTATGGCGACAACATCCAGCTGCAAGTNCGCGATGGCGTGATGGCTTACATGGCACGTTACGACAACACCGTCAAGACGGGTTACCGCTTCTCGCTCGAGCACTTCGAGGGCAAGAAACTGCTCTCGCGCTTGACNGCCGACAACATCAAGTACGACACGCTGGGACGCTGGACAATTCACAACTATGTCATCCGCGANTTCGATGGACTNAAAGAGAANAAAACTCAGGGCGGTACCCTCGACACGCTCCTCAACCTGGAGCCGCGCGACTTCTTGATTGCCAAGAACGATGAGCAAACGCTCACCACGCCCGAACTCAAGGCCTACATCGACCAGCAGAAAGCCCGTGGTGTGGCAAATATCAAGAACTTCGAGGTCGAGTATGAACGGCGATTTGCCATGACAGGTGCGGCGTTTATCCTCACCATCATCGGCTTGTCGCTCTCGTCACGCAAGGTGCGNGGCGGCATGGGACTGAACATCGGTTTGGGCCTGTTGCTTAGCTTCTCCTACATCTTGTTTATGACCGTCACCTCGACGTTTGCGGTGTCGGGACTCACCTCACCGCGCGTGGCGATGTGGATTCCTAACATTCTCTACGCCATCATTGCGATTGTGCTTTATCGCCGTGCTTGCCGATAACGTTTTAACTAATTTTACAGCACGACAACTCGCAAGCACAGCCGAAAAGTAGTAATTTTGCAAATTAATTAGGTCAAGATAAATCAATGAGCACTAAACGAAATATTGCGATTTTGGGCAGTACGGGCTCGATAGGTCGCCAGACGCTCGACATTGTGGCCGAATATCCACAATTGTTTGAAGCAACCTTGCTGGTGGCCAACACGAGTGCCGACTTGCTCATCGAGCAAGCTCGCCGTTTCAAGCCGCGCACAGTGGTCATTGCCAGCGAAGCCTGCTACCCCACGGTGCGTGACGCGCTGGCCGACCTCCCCATCGACGTGCACACGGGGAGCGCCGCCATTGCTCTGGCTGTGGTCGACCCCGCTATCGACACCGTGGTAACCGCCATGGTGGGCTACAGTGGTCTGGAATCGACCATCGCCGCCATTAAGGCGGGCAAAACCATCGCTCTGGCCAACAAGGAAACCCTTGTGGTGGCGGGCGAACTCATCAAGAAACTGCTGAAAACGTCGCCCAGCGTCATCTATCCCGTCGATAGCGAGCACGGCGCGTTCTACCAGTGCCTCGTGGGCGAGCACCGCAGCGAGGTCGAGAAACTCCTGCTCACCGCCAGTGGCGGCCCATTCCGTACCGTGCCCCGCGAGCAACTCGAGCACGTGAAAGCGGCCGATGCCCTCAAGCATCCCAACTGGTCGATGGGCGCAAAAATCACCATCGACTCGGCCACGATGATGAACAAGGGCTTCGAGATGATTGAGGCACGATGGCTGTTCGACGTAGAGCCGCACGACATCGAGGTAGTGGTGCATCCGCAATCGATTGTGCACTCAATGGTGCAATTTGTCGACGGGTCGGTTAAGGCGCAACTTGCTTTGCCCGACATGCACTTGCCCATCCGATATGCGCTGGGGTTGCCACACCGCCTTCCCACCAACGAGCGTAAACTCACGTTGGCCGACTATGCCTCGCTCACGTTCGAGGCCCCCGATATGGAGAAATTTCCCCTGCTGGCAACAGCCTATCGCGCTGCAGCACAGGGCGGTACTATGCCGTGCATCATGAACGCAGCCAACGAAATCGCTGTGGCAGCCTTCTTGCACGACGAGATACGCTTCACCCAAATTAATGAAATTGTTAATCGCACGATGGCAAGCGTGCCAGTTGTGGCCGAGCCCACCTACGACGACTATGTGTCGACCAACGAAGAGGCCCGCCGCGTTGCCACCACACTTACCAATCAATACAAGCAATGAGTTCTGTTTTCTGGATTAAGACACTAAGCCTCATCCTCTCCCTGAGTCTCCTCGTTATTGTTCACGAGTTTGGTCACTACTCGTTCTCGCGCCTGTTTGGCGTTTGGGTCGAGAAATTCTATATGTTTTTTAACCCGTGGTTCACGGTTCTCAAGTTCAAGCCGCGTCCCAAGGTCGATAAAGATGGCAACGAGGACAAGTCGTCGTGGCGTGCCACCGAGTATGGAATAGGGTGGTTGCCCCTGGGCGGCTACTGCAAAATCGCCGGCATGATTGACGAGTCGATGGATACCGAGCAGATGAAAAAACCCGCGCAACCCTACGAGTTCCGTAGCAAACCCGCCTGGCAACGCCTGCTCATCATGATTGGCGGTGTGCTGTTTAACTTCATCTTTGCCGTGCTCATCTATGCAGGTATCGTCTACACCATCGGCGAGAAGTACATCACCTTTACCGACGCTGTAGAGGGTATGGACTACTGCGACAGCGCGTTGAAGATTGGCTTCCAGAATGGTGATATTCCCCTTGCGGCCGATGGCAAGCCCTTGGTAACCCTCGATGGCGAAACCACGATGGACATCGTGCAAGCCAAGACGGTGACCGTCCTGCGCAATCATCGCGACACCGTTACTATCAACATCCCCGAGAAGTACATCTTCACGGCCAACAAGGACGCCGAGGCGGGCCAAATGTTTATGGCCTATCGTTTCCCTGTCGTTATCGACCAAACGCAGCCGCGCATGGGTGCTGCTCGTGCGGGCCTCACCAGTGGTGACCGCATCATCGCCGTGGGCAACGACACCACGCCATCTTACACCGAGTTGCTCCCCGCCCTCGACAAGCACAAGGGCAAGAGCGTCGAGGTGACTTACCTGCGCGACGGCAAGCCGCAAACGGCTCAAGTCGAGGTCGATGACAATGGTAAGCTGGGCATTCAACTCACTTCGCCCCTCAAAATTTTCAACGTGCATTCGACCAACTATGGCTTGCTGGCGTCGATTCCGCGTGGCTGCAAGATGGGTTGGGACAAGATGGTGGGCTATGTGAAGCAGCTCAAGCTCATCTTCACGCCCGAGGGAGCACAAAGTTTGGGCGGATTCGGCACCATTGGCAACATCTTCCCCGAGACGTGGAATTGGCTCGACTTCTGGGAAATCACCGCGTTCCTGTCAATCATCCTCGCGGTGATGAACATCCTGCCCATTCCCGCNCTCGATGGCGGCTANGTGNTGTTCCTNATCGTTGAAATCATCACAGGACGCAAGCCCAGCGAGAAGTTCCTCGAAANGGCTGTGACTGGCGGCATGATTTTCTTGCTGTTGCTCNTGCTGTTTGCCAACGGCAACGATGTCTTCCGTTTCTTCTTCAAGTAAAACATCACACATATATTATATAAATTATGATATATCCCAAGTTCGTTCTCAAGCGCGGCAAGGANGAATCGGTGAAGCGGTTTCATCCGTGGGTGTTCTCGGGTGCGATTGAGCANGCCGACCCCGTCGAGGAGGGTGACACCGTCAGTGTCTACAGCCACGANGGCACCTTGCTGGGCAACGGCCACTACGAGGCAGGGAGCATTGCCGTGCGCTTGCTCACCATCGACGACACGGCTATCGATGCGGCTTTCTACAAGCAACGCCTCGAGCAGGCACTGACCATGCGTAAAGCGCTGGGGCTGATGCGTGACGACAACACCGCGTGGCGTCTTGTCCACGGCGAGGGCGATTTCTTGCCAGGNCTNGTNATCGACGTCTATGGCGACACGGCTGTGATGCAGGCCCATTCACCGGGTATGCACTTCGCGCGTCACATCATCGCTCAAGCCCTTGTCGAGTTGCCTTCNATCCCCGTGAGCAACGTTTTCTACAAGAGCGAAACGACGTTGCCCTACAAGGCTCACCTCGACCCAGTGAACGAGTACCTCATTGGCAAGAGNACCACCGATGTGGCNCTCGAGAACGGCCTGCAATTCCATGTCGATTGGCTCAAGGGACAAAAGACGGGCTTTTTTGTTGACCAGCGCGAGAACCGCGCNCTTGTNGAGCGTTACTCGCGCGACCGCCGTGTGCTCAATATGTTCTGCTACACGGGTGGATTTTCGGTGTACGCCATGCGCGGTGGTGCCCAGTCGGTGCACTCGGTCGACAGTTCGGCTAAGGCAGTGAAACTCACCATCGACAATGCCGAACTGAATTTCCCAGGCGACACGCGCCACACGGCAACGGCCGAGGATGCTTTCAAGTTCCTCGACCGCATGGAGCCTAACGCCTACGACCTCATCATCCTTGACCCGCCCGCCTTTGCCAAGCATAAATCTGCCCTGCGTAACGCGCTCATCGGCTATCGCAAACTCAACGCACGTGCGTTTAACCACATTGCCCCAGGTGGCATCTTGTTCACCTTCTCGTGCTCGCAGGCTGTTAATAAAGAGCAATTTAGGCTCGCAGTATTCAGCGCGGCAGCCATGTCGCGACGTCGCGTGCGCATCTTGCACCAACTCACGCAACCTGCCGACCATCCCGTGAGCATCTATCACCCCGAGGGCGAGTACCTCAAGGGCCTCGTGCTCTATGTCGAGTAATTAATAACCTTAATTCATAAACATCGAATGAAAAAAGTTTTATTAGCCGCCCTGGCGGTGGCATCTGCAACCACAGCAATGGCACAGACCAACGACTTTAACTACTCGGTCGAGCGTTTTGCCGACATCGAAGTGCTGCGCTATCAAGTCCCCGGATTTGATGACCTCTCGCTGCAGCAAAAGAAACTTGTGTATTACCTCACCGAGGCCGCTTTGCAAGGCCGCGACATCCTGTTTGACCAGAACGGCAAGTACAACCTCGTCATCCGTCAAACGCTCGAGGCTATCTACACCAACTATCGCGGCGACAAGAACGATGCCGACTACAAGAACTTTGTGACCTACCTCAAGCAGGTGTGGTTTGCCAACGGCATCCATCACCACTACTCGATGGACAAGTTCCAACCTGGCTTCTCGCGCACCTTCTTCCGCAACCAGGTGAAAGCACTCGACAAGCGCTTGCTTCCCCTCGCTGCTGGTCAAAGCGTCGACAACCTGATTGCCACGCTCGAGCCCGTCATCTTTGACCCCACCATCATGCCCAAGCGCGTTAACCAAGCCGATGGCGAGGACTTAATCGTCACCTCGGGTAACAACATGTACGAGGGCGTGACGCAAAAAGAGGTCGAGGAATATTACAACAGCATCAAGGACCCCAACGACAAGACGCCCATCATGTACGGCCTTAATACTAAGGTCGTTAAGGAGAACGGCAAGGTCGTTGAGAAACCCTATAAGGTGGGTGGTCTCTATAGCGATGCCATCACGCGCATCGTCGACTGGCTCACGCTGGCCGCCGGCGTTGCCGAGAACGATGCACAGCGCAACTACATCAACCTGCTCATCGATTTCTACCGCACGGGTTCGCTCAAGACGTTCGACGACTATTCAATCGCTTGGGCCAAGGAAACCAGCAGCACCGTCGACTTCATCAATGGTTTTATCGAGAGCTATGGTGACCCGCTGGCGATGACGGGCTCGTGGGAGTCTATCGTGAACTTCCGCAATGCCGATGCCTCGCACCGCACGCAACTCATCAGCGAGAATGCACAATATTTCGAGAGCAANTCGCCNGTCGACAATCGTTTCAAGAAAAAGAACGTCAAGGGCGTGAGNGCCAAGGTGATTACCGCTGCCATCCTTGCTGGCGACAGCTATCCCTCGACGCCCATCGGNATCAACCTGCCCAANAGCAACTGGATTCGCGCTATGCATGGCAGCAAATCGGTTTCAATCGAGAACATCACCGATGCCTATAACGANGTNGGTAAGGGCACTGGCCTCAACGAGGAGTTTGCCTACAGCGATGCCGAGGTGCAACTCATGAAGAAGCATCTCACGCTGGCCGACAAACTGCACACCGACTTGCACGAGTGCTTGGGCCACGCNTCGGGACAACTGCTGCCCGGCGTTGACCAAGATGCCCTCAAGGCTTACGGCAAGACGCTCGAGGAAGGTCGTGCCGACTTGTTTGCCCTCTATTATCTGGCCGACAAAAAACTNGTCGAGCTNGGTATCACCGANCCCGACACATACAAGGCCGAGTATTACAAGTACATCATGAACGGCATGATGACTCAGTACTCGCGCATCGAGCTGGGTTGCGACGTCGAGGAGGCTCACATGCGCAACCGCAAGTTTGTGAGCGAGTGGTGCTACGAGCACGGCAAGGCCGACAACGTCATCGAGTGGGTNAANCGNAACGGCAAAAGCTACNTGCGCATCAACGACTACGAGAAACTGCGCAACCTCTTCGGTCAACTGCTGGCCGAGGTGCAGCGCATCAAGTCGACGGGTGACTACGAGGCTGGACGNCAGCTTGTTGAGCAATATGGCGTGAAGATTGACCCGCAATTGCACAAGGAGGTNCTCGACCGCTATGCTGCCCTCAACATCGCCCCCTACAAGGGCTTCGTTAACCCCATCTATGTGCCCGTCAAGGACAACAATGGCAACATCACCGACGTGAAGGTGACCTACGGCGAACCTTACGACGTGCAGATGCTACGCTACAGTCGCGACTACTCGCCGCTGACTCATTGATATAGCATTTTCATCGAGCGAGCCTCACTGCACTTGTGGCAGGCGAGGCTCGCTTGCTTTTACCACTAAAATTTGGGCAATTGCGCCCTTTGCCGTAACTTTGCGCTCTCAAACAGGTTCTACAATGAAACGCTTTTTTATTCTCATTACTATACTGGGAGCTCTTTCCACAACGGCGGTGGCGCAGAAACGCGTCATCAATGATGTGAAACGCACGCTCTCGAGCTTGAACTTGAGCGTAACCAGCTACAAGGGCGCCATGTCGAAGCTCACACCCGCACTCAAGCATCAGGAAACGGCCAACAAAGCCGAGACTTGGGAACTTGCTGGAAAAATCCAAATGGGCATGTACGACAAGTATGTCGATGCCATGAGGGTGGGGCAGAAGGTCGACACCGTAGCCATGGGCAAAGCGCTCATCGATGCCTACGACTACTACGACAAGGCCATGCGCCTCGACACCATTCACGAAATTGACCACGATGGTCTCGTCAAGGTGGACCGCCGCACAGGACAAGCCAAGTTCAGGACCAANTACTCTAAAAACATCCTGCGTGCACTTGCCGACCACCTCGATGACTACAAAACGGTGGGCGGTGACCTCTATAACGTAAAGTCGTGGGATAAGGCCCATCGCGCGTGGGAAATCTACTGCATCCTGGCCCAGCGACTCAAGGGCACGAAGCAACAAGTGAGTGACCAGCAAGTGGGCGAAATCCGTTATTATCAAGGGATTGCGCTNTGGCANCANGGCGACAACGCTTCGGCAGCCCGCACGTTTGCTAAGGCCATGCAACTGGGCTTCCACGACAAGGAGGTCTATGACTACGCACTCATCTGCNTGAGTAACGCAGGTGACGAGGGTGGCATCGTGAAAATCGCGGGCGAGGCCTTCAAACGCTTTGGCACGACCGACCCGCAATACATCCGNATCCTCATCAACGACTTGATTAATCGCAAATCTTACGACCAAGCTAATCGCCTGCTCGACACCGCNATNGNTGCCAACGACCACGATGCCGAGTTGCAGAACCTCAAGGGCCTTGTCGTTGAGCAGCAAGAGGGCATCGAGGCTGCCTTGCCTTACTACGAACGNTGCNTCGAACTCAATCCCAACGACGACCGTGGCCTCTTCAACGTGGGCCGCTATTACTACAACGAGGCNATGGCCGAGGCCGACCGCAATTCACGCATGTCGATGCGCGTGNTGCGTGAGCGCGTCAACCCNCTTTTCAAGAAAGCATTGCCCTATATCGAGAAGTCCTATCAGCTAAATCCCGAGAACAAGGAAGCTCGCGATGCCCTGCGTAACATCTACTACCGATTGGGCCAAGGCNACAAGTTGCAATCGCTTGAATAGTAGCAAAGTAACCACTTAAAGTTAATTCGTGACTTTAAGTAAAAATCCTGACCAATTTGGCCAGGATTTTTGCTTAAATCGAGTAGGGGAGTGCAGGGGTTAGATACCCATGCGGATGATACCGCGCTTGCTGCTGCGCACAAACTCAACGACGGTGTCGCGCTCGGCGGTTTGGGGCAGTTCGGCCTCAATCTTTGCTAGCGCATCGGTGATGTTCAAGCGCGAGAGGTAAAGCATGCGGTAAGTATCTTGGATGTTATCGATTTGCTCCTTGCTAAATCCGCGACGATGCANGCCAACGGAGTTCACGCCCTCGTAGGAAACNGGGTAGCGACCTGCCAGTACGTAGGGTGGGAGGTCCTTGTTGACCAGCGAACCGCCTTGCAGCATCACATGGGCGCCGATGCGCGTGAACTGGTGAACGAGCGCTCCGCCGCCCAGCACAGCCCAGTCACCCACGATGACCTCGCCTGCAAGTTGCACGGTGTTGCTCATAATCACATGATTACCAAGCTCGCAGTCGTGAGCCACATGGCAATAAGCCATAATCAAGCAATCACTGCCGATGACGGTCTTGCCCTTGGAGGCAGTGCCGCGGTGGATGGTAACAAACTCGCGAATCGAGGTGNNGTCGCCAATGATAGCTACCGAGTCCTCNCCCTTAAACTTCAGGTCNTGAGGAATNTCGCTCACCGAGGCNCCCGAGTGGATGTGGCAGTTCTTGCCAATGCGNGCACCACTGTGGATGGTTGCATTGCTATCGATAATCGTGCCATCGCCAATCTCGACGTTAGCCTCGATGGTAACAAAAGGTCCCACAACGACGCCCTCGCCCAACTTTGCAGCCGGGTCGACGCATGCGAGTGGATGAATCTGTTGTTGCATGTTATCTCGTTGTTAATGATTAATAAAGCGTGTGTGTTTACTTATTCTTCACGATTTGAGCCATGAACTCGGCCTCCGAAACGATTTTCTCGCCCACAAAGGCGTAGCCCTTCATCACCGCTGTGCCGCGGCGGATTGGGGTCATCAGCGACAGGTGGAAAATGAGGTGTCGCCAGGAACCACCTTTTGGCGGAACTTGACGTTGTCGATTTTCATGAAATAGGTCGAGTAGCGCTCGGGGTCCTCCACGGTGCTCAGCACGAGCAGGCCACCCACTTGTGCCATGGCCTCGACTTGCAGCACGCCCGGCATGACGGGCTCATCGGGGAAGTGACCCTGGAAGAACGGCTCGTTACCCGAAACGTTCTTCACGCCCACTACATAGTTGTCGCCCATCTCGAGGATTTTGTCAATCATGAGCATGGGGTAGCGGTGGGGGAGCATTGCACGAATCTTGTTGATGTCATACAGCGGCTCTTTATTGGGGTCATATTCAGGTGCTTGCACGTTCTGTGCACGCAACTCTTGACGGATTTTCTTGGACAACTGGGTGTTGAGCGAATGTCCCGGACGGGTGGCCACGATGCGGCCCTTGATGGGACGACCGATGAGGGCAAGGTCACCAATCACGTCGAGCAACTTGTGACGGGCGGGCTCGTTGATGTGCGTTAACGGCTTGTTATTCAGGTAGCCGAGCTCGTCAACGGGCTTGTGAGGCACCTTCATCAGGTCGGCAATCTTGTCGAGTTCCTCTTGCTGCATGGGGGTGTCGTAGATGACGATGGCGTTATCCAGGTCACCACCCTTGATGAGGTTCATCTGCACCAATGGGAGTACCTCGCGCACAAACACAAACGTGCGGCTACCAGCGATTTCGTCCTTGAACTTCGACATGTCGTCGAGCGAGGCAAACTGGTTTGACAGCACGGGCGAGTTAAACTCAATCATCGTGTCGATTGAGAAGTCATCATCGGGGAGGACGATGAGCGATGAACCGCTCTCGGGGTCAACGACCTTGATGCGTTGCTTGACAACGTAATATTCCTTGTCGGCATCTTGCTCTTCGTAGCCGACTTCATCGATTTTTTCTGCAAAGGGCAGGGCGCTACCATCGAGAATGGGCATCTCGGGGGCATTTACCTCGATGATGCAGTTGTCGATTCCTGCTGCATAAAGTGCTGCAAGTGAGTGCTCAACGGTGCTCACGCGCACATCCTTGTTTTGCCGTGCGGCGATTACGGTGCCGCGTTGTGTCTCAACCACGTGCTCGGCAAGAGCCTCGACCGTGGGGGTACCCTCGAGGTCAATGCGCTTAAACACATAACCCGTTCCTACGGGAGCAGGGTTAAACGTAGCATCGATGTGAAGGCCTGTGTGCAAGCCTTTTCCACTCAGGGTGAAAGATTGTTTTAATGTTCGCTGTTTCATTATTTGTTATTGCTATTGTCGGGGTTGAGGTTGGCGACTTGTTTCTTGAGCGTGCGAACGTCTTCAAAGAGTTCGCGCAGGTGCTTGAGGTACACTTGCTGGCGGGCAAACTCGCGGCCATCGATGGCTGGAGCTCCCAGCAGGCGCTGGTTGTCGCCAATGCTATTGGGCACGCCCGTTTGAGCGCCGATTCCATTGTTGTCGCCCACGGTGATGTGGCCGGCAAAGCCCACTTGACCGCCAATCATGTTGTTGCGGCCAATGCGCGTGGAACCAGCAATGCCCACCTGTGCTGCCATTACGGTGTTTTCACCGATTTCGACGTTGTGCGCAACTTGAATCAAGTTGTCGAGCTTGACGCCCTTGCGAATCACGGTTTGGCCCATGGTGGCTCGGTCGATGGTTGTGTTGGCTCCAATTTCCACATCGTCCTCGAGGACTACGATGCCCACTTGCGATATTTTCTCGTAGGTGCCATCGGGACGCGGAGCAAACCCAAAGCCATCGCCGCCAATGACGGCGCCAGCCTGCAGAATACAGCGGTTGCCAATACGGCAGCCATGATACACCTTGGCTCCAGGGTAGATGAT
>Ga0065709_1006636_pt1 | contig 13432 bp, 6 predicted proteins | sample Hoacrofraction14_2_FD_59096 | JGI IMG/M metagenome (GOLD analysis project Ga0065709, IMG submission 59096) | Hoatzin crop microbial communities from Cojedes, Venezuela, sample from fiber fraction 14 v1 | ecosystem: Host-associated > Birds > Digestive system > Esophagus > Crop | place: Venezuela...
GACCTCGGCGCCGAAGCCGTAGCGGAAGCCGTCGGCGAAGCGCGTCGAGCAGTTGCGGTAGACGCCGGCAGAGTCGACCAGGCGGAAGAAGGTGTCGGCGTGTTCGTCATTGTCCGTGATGATGCAGTCGGTGTGATGTGAGCCGAAGCGGTTGATGTGCGCGGCGGCCTCCTCCACGCTGCCGACGAGCTTCACGGAGAGGATCATGTCAAGATACTCGCGGCGGAAATCGCCGTCGCCCATCGTGTCCTCCGGAAGGATCCGGGCTGTATCAGCGGCTGCCTCCAGGATGGCGGCGGCTTCGGCGGTGCCGCGGAGGCGGACGCCGTGCTGCGCCAGGGCCTGCGCGGCCTTCGGCAGGAAGGTCGGGGCGGCGGCGCGGTGGACGAGCAGGGTCTCGGTGGCGTTGCAGGCCGCGGTGTACTGGGTCTTGGCGTCCAGCAGGACCGGGATCGCGACGGCCTGATCATACGTCTCGTCCACGTAGGTGTGGCAGATGCCGTCCGAGTGGCCCATGACGGGGATCCTCGTGTGCTCCATGATGTAGCGCACGAAGGCGTTCGAGCCGCGCGGGATCAGGAGATCCACGCAGTCATCGCACGCCAGCAGCTCGTCGATCTCGCTGTGGGCCGAGACCTGCAGCAGGCACCCGGCGGGCAGGCCGGCGCCGAGCACGGCCTCGCGGATCGTGTCGAACAGGATCCGGTTGGTGGAGGCCGTCTCGCGGCCGCCCTTGAGGACCGCGCAGTTGCCGCTCTTGACGCAGAGCGCGCTGATCTGGATCAGCGCGTCCGGCCGCGCCTCGAAGATGATCCCGATCACGCCGATCGGGCAGGTGACGCGCCGGAGCACGAGCCCCTCATCGAGTTCGCGGTGCAGGGTGCAGACGCCGACCGGGTCGGGCAGGGCGATCAGGCCCTCGATCCCGGCGATGGCGTCGGAAAGCTTATGCTCGTCAAAGCGCAGCCGCTTCATGACCGGCGCGCTCACGCCGTCCTGCTCCGCGCGGGCCAGATCCTCGCGGTTTGCGGCGAAGATCTCCTCCCGGTGCGCGCTCAGCGCCTCCGCGGCCGCGCGCAGCGCCGCATTGCGCACCCCGACGCTCAGCCCGGCCATCGCCGGCGCATCCTGCTTCATATTCCAAACCGATTCCCGTACTGTCATAGTTTCTCCGTTCCCGGCGGACAGCCGCCGATGGTATGTGGCCGCGGACACGCATCCCCGGTACCGGCCGCCGTCCGGCCGGCACCGGCGCGTGCGGATCCGCTGCAGCCGGTGAAAGTCAGAAGGTAACTGTTCAGAACGCTTCGCTGAACAGTCACGTCAGAAGTTCCTACAAACATACCACATTTTCAAAGAGATGAAAACTGCAATGGGGCAGACAGAACAGGGGATTCAGGGATGAGTGCGGGAGCGGCTTGAAAAAGCACTTGTAAATTCGCGATTGTTACGTTATTATCTGTGTGGTAATCGTTTACGTTCTTATTTTTATTTTCGGAAAGAGGTTCAGAGAATTATGGCGAACATCGATTTGACAAAGTATGGGATCACCGGAGCAACCGAGATCGTCTACAATCCGTCCTACGAGATGCTGTTCGAGGAGGAGATGAAGCCGGAGCTGACCGGTTATGACAAGGGCCAGGTCAGTGAGCTCGGGGCTGTCAACGTGATGACCGGTATCTACACCGGACGTTCCCCGAAAGACAAATACATCGTCATGGACGAGAATTCGAAGGATACCGTGTGGTGGACCACGCCGGAATATCCGAACGACAACCATGTCATGACGCAGGAGACCTGGGAAGCCGTCAAGAAGCTGGCGCAGGCGCAGCTGTGCGGCAAGAGACTGTTCGTCGTTGACGCGTACTGCGGTGCCAACAAGGATACCCGCATGGCGATCCGCTTCATCATGGAAGTGGCGTGGCAGGCACACTTTGTCCGCAACATGTTCATCAAGCCGTCGGCAGAAGAGGAAGCCAGCTTCGAGCCGGATTTTGTCGTCTACACGGCGTCCAAGGCGAAGGTGGACAACTACAAGGAGCTGGGTCTCAATTCCGAAACCTGCGTGGCCTTTAATATCACCAGCCGTGAGCAGGTCATCCTGAACACCTGGTACGGCGGCGAGATGAAGAAGGGTATGTTCTCGATGATGAACTACTACCTGCCGCTGAAGGGCATCGCCGCGATGCACTGCTCCGCGAACACCGATATGAAGGGCGAGAATACAGCCATCTTCTTCGGTCTGTCCGGCACCGGCAAGACCACCCTGTCCACCGACCCGAAGCGCCTGCTGATCGGCGACGACGAGCACGGCTGGGACGACGAGGGCGTCTTCAACTTCGAGGGCGGCTGCTACGCGAAGGTCATCAACCTGGATAAGGATTCCGAGCCGGATATCTACAACGCCATCAAGCGCGATGCCCTGCTCGAGAACGTGACGCTCGATGAGAACGGCAAGATCGACTTCGCCGACAAGAGCGTGACCGAGAACACCCGTGTGTCCTACCCGATCGAGCACATCAAGAACGTGGTCAAGGATGTGGTGCGTCCGAATTCTTCGGGCCCGGCTGCCCAGAACGTCATCTTCCTGTCGGCGGATGCGTTCGGCGTGCTGCCGCCGGTTTCGATCCTGACACCGGAGCAGACCCAGTACTACTTCCTGTCCGGCTTCACGGCAAAGCTGGCCGGTACCGAGCGCGGCATCACCGAGCCGACCCCGACCTTCTCGGCCTGCTTCGGCCAGGCGTTCCTGGAGCTGCATCCGACGAAGTATGCGCAGGAGCTGGTGAAGAGAATGCAGCAGAGCGGCGCGAAGGCGTATCTGGTCAACACCGGCTGGAACGGCACGGGCAAGCGTATCTCCATCAAGGATACCCGCGGCATCATCGACGGCATCCTGGGCGGCGCGATCAAGAATTCGCCGACCAAGACGATCCCGTACTTCAACTTCGAGGTTCCGACGGAGCTCGAGGGTGTGGATACCGGTATTCTCGACCCGCGCGACACCTATGCGGATGCCGCTGAGTGGGATGAGAAGGCGAAGGATCTGGCCGGCCGCTTCATCAAGAACTTCAAGAAGTATGAGGGCAACGAGGCCGGCAAGGCTCTGGTAGCCGCAGGCCCGCAGCTCTGATCCGCAGCGCACGGCGCTGAGTCCGCGCGGTCGGGGGACCGGCGGCGGAAAAAGGGTCAGACAGTCTGATCCGCTGCGCACGGCCCGGTAGGGCTGACAGTGGCAGAGGTCAGACAGTTGCTGACTGTGCAGCATGTAACAGAAGATGAAAACAGGTGCCGCAGGCAGTAATGTCTGCGGCACTGTTGACTGTACGTAAGCACACAGGCCGGCAGTCGGGTATCTCTGAGAACAGGGGTATCCGCCTGCAAGTCTGTGCGGCCGGGCAGGGGGCTCCTGCCGGTTCAGACAGTTTCGGTTCCCGGAAGGCGAGGTTGGTATGGCGAATTTAGGCATCGGGGAAGTGCTTCAGAATCAATATGAGCCGCTGAAACCGCGGGACAGTGTGGCCGGCTTTGCCGTGCGGCCCGGCTTATACGGGGAAAATGGCGCAACGGCCCTGAACGGGGCGGTGAACTTCACGGTGCACTCGAAGGGGGCCACCGCGGTGGAACTGCTGCTGTTCCGGAGAAGAGAGGCGGAGCCGTACGCGACGATCGCATTTCCGGAGAAGTATCGGATCGGCAATGTGTGGTCCATGATCGTGTTCGGCCTCGACATCACGCAGTTTGAATACGCCTACCGGGTGGACGGGGAGTGGAATCCCGCGAAGGGCCTGCTGTTCAACCGGGAGAACATCCTGCTGGACATCTACGCGAAGGCCGTGACCGGCCAGCGGATCTGGCGCGCGGCGACGCGCGAGATGGACACCTATCACGCGCGCGTGGTCAAGACCAGCTACGACTGGGGCGACGACCGCCCGAAGAAGGCGGCGATGGAGGACCTGATCATCTACGAGCTGCATGTGCGCGGGTTCACGAAGGGTGCCAACGCCGGCGTCGTCCATCCGGGCACCTTCGAGGGCCTGCGGGAGAAGATCCCGTACCTGCAGTGGCTCGGCGTGACGGCGGTCGAGATGATGCCGATCTTCGAATTCGACGAGATGCAGGGCGCCCGCGAGTACAAGGGCAAGACCCTCATCGACTACTGGGGCTACAACACGATCAGCTACTTCTCGCCCAACAGCAGCTACACGGCGGCCGAGGAGTACAATCAGGAGGGAACGGAGCTCAAGAACCTGATCCGGGAGCTGCACGCGGCCGGTATATCGGTGATCCTCGATGTGGTGTTCAACCACACCGCGGAGGGGAATGAGAAGGGGCCGTTCATCTCCTTCAAGGGCTTTGACAATAACATTTACTATATGATCTCCCCGGACGGGCAGTACCTGGACTTCTCCGGCTGCGGCAACACCGTGAACTGCAACCATCCGGTGGTGCAGGAGATGATCGTCGAGTGCCTCCGGTACTGGACCACGGCGTATCACATCGACGGTTTTCGATTCGACCTGGCCTCCATCCTGGGGCGCCGCTCGGACGGCATGCCGCTCGACGCGCCGCCGCTGCTGGAGCGCCTGGCCAATGACCCGATCCTGGCGGATGTCCAGCTGATCGCCGAGGCGTGGGACGCAGGCGGCCTGTATCAGGTCGGCAGCTTTCCGGCCTGGAGCCGCTGGGCGGAGTGGAACGGCAAGTACCGCGACGCGCTGCGCTCGTTCCTGAAGGGCGACTACTGGATGGCCCCCGAGGCGGCCGAGCGGATGATCGGCTCCCCGGACCTGTACTCGACGGCGGCGTCGGAGCAGGGGCGCGGCCCGAAGGGCTACGTCGGCTACAATTCGTCCGTCAACTTCATCACCTGCCACGACGGCTTCACGCTCTACGACCTCTACGCCTACAACGAGAAGCACAACCTCGAAAATGGCTGGGACAACACCGACGGCGCCGACGACAACCGCAGCTGGAACTGCGGCTGCGAGGGCCCCACGGACGATCCGGAGATCGAGGAGCTGCGCATCCGCATGATGAAAAATGCGATGGGCGTCCTCATGATGAGCCGGGGCACGCCGATGTTCCTCGCCGGCGACGAGTTCGCGAACACGCAGTTCGGCAACAACAACGGCTACTGCCAGGACAACGAGGTGTCGTGGCTCGACTGGAACTACTGCGACAAGAACCGCGCCATCCTCGAGTTCACGCGCGACATGATCGCCTTCCGCAAACAGCATGACTGCATCCGGAAGGATCTGGCGAGCGCGCACTGCGGCTTCCCGAACATGTCGATCCACGCGGGCACGCCGTGGAACGCGCTGGTGACCAAGGAGACCAGTGCCTTCTATGTGGTCTACGCCGGCTTCGATGAGGCGCTCGGGCGGGACGACATCGTCTGCTGCGCGGTGAACGCATACTGGGAGGAGCAGACCATTCTGCTGCCGGAGCTGCCGGAGGGCCTGAGCTGGCATCTGTTTGCCTCCACCGGCGGAGAGGAGCGGGGCATGGCCTTCCGGAAGATGACCATGAAGCCGCGGTCACTCGCGGTGTGGTCGGCGGAGACGTTTTGAAAAATGATAGATAATGAAAGCGGGACTTGGTGTTGACAGGGCCCGCTTTCACATTATATGATGAAGCGGAATCGAAAATCCGTTCGAATTCAGGGAGGGCACGATGGAATTCAGACTGCATTCGGACTATGCGCCGACCGGGGATCAGCCGGAGGCGATCCGTCAGCTGACGGAGGGCTTCCGCGAGGGCAATCAGGCCCAGACACTGCTGGGCGTCACCGGCTCCGGCAAGACCTTTACGATGGCCAACATCATCGCGCGGCTTCAGAAGCCGACGCTCGTGATCGCACACAACAAGACGCTGGCGGGCCAGCTGTACGGGGAATTCAGGGAGTTCTTCCCCGAGAACGCGGTCGAGTACTTTGTCTCCTACTATGATTATTACCAGCCCGAGGCGTATGTGCCGCAGTCGGACACCTACATCGAGAAAGATTCCTCGACGAACGAGGAGATCGACCGCCTGCGCCTGTCCGCGACGGCTTCGCTCGTGGAGCGCAAGGACGTGATCGTGGTCGCGTCGGTCTCCTGCATCTACGGCCTGGGCAGCCCGGTGGACTTCCGGGACATGGTCCTGTATCTGCGCCAGGGCGAGGAACGCGAGCGCAACGAGATCATGAAGAAGCTGATCGAGCTGCACTATGACCGGAGCGACGTCGACTTTCACCGCAGCACGTTCCGGGTGCGGGGTGATGTGCTGGAGATCTTTCCGGCGGACACGGATGAGTATGCCTACCGGGTCGAGTTCTTCGGGGACGAGATCGACCGGATCACGGAGATCGACCCGCTCACCGGGCGTATCCGCGCGCAGCTGACCTTCATCGCCGTCTTCCCGGCCTCGCACTATGTCACGCCGCAGGACAAGCTGCTGCGGGCGACGAAGGCGATCGAGGAAGAACTCGAGGAGCGGGTGAAGTACTTTAAGAGTGAGGACCGGCTGCTGGAGGCGCAGCGCATCGCGGAGCGGACCAACTACGATATCGAGATGCTGCGGGAGACGGGCTTTTGCTCGGGCATCGAGAACTACTCGCGCCACATGGAGGGGCGGCCGGCGGGGAGTCCGCCGCAGACGCTGATGGACTATTTCCCCGACGAATACCTGATCATCATCGATGAGTCGCACATGACGCTGCCGCAGATCCGCGCGATGTACAACGGGGACCAGTCGCGCAAATCGACGCTGGTCGATTACGGTTTCCGCCTGCCGAGCGCGAAGGACAACCGGCCGCTGAAGTTCGAGGAGTTCGAGGAGAAGATCGACCAGATCCTCTTCGTCAGCGCGACGCCGGGGCCCTACGAGGCGGAGCACGAGCTGCTCCGCGCCGAGCAGATCATCCGCCCGACGGGGCTGCTCGATCCGGAGATCTCCGTCCGGCCGGTGGCCGGGCAGGTCGATGACCTGATCGCGGAGGTGCAGCGCGAGGCGGCGAAGGGCAGCAAGACACTGGTCACGACGCTGACCAAGAAAATGGCGGAGGACCTGACGGATTACATGCGCGACGCGGGCGTGCGCGTTCGGTACATGCACTCGGACATCGACACGCTCGAGCGGGCGAAGATCATCCGCGACATGCGCCTGAACGAGTTCGATGTCCTCGTCGGCATCAACCTGCTGCGCGAGGGCCTGGACATCCCGGAGATCACGCTGGTGGCGATCCTCGACGCGGACAAGGAAGGGTTCCTGCGCTCGGAGACCGCGCTGATCCAGACGATCGGCCGCGCGGCCCGCAACTCCGAGGGCCATGTGATCATGTACGCAGACACGGTCACGGACTCGATGCGGCGCGCGATCGACGAGACGGAGCGCCGCCGGAAGGCGCAGAAGCGCTACAATGAAGAGCACGGGATCACGCCGACCACGATCCGCAAGGCGGTCCGCGACCTGATCGCGGTCTCGAAGGATGTGGCCCGCCAGGAGGAGAAGTGGGAGAAGGATCCCGAATCCATGAGCCCGGCCGAGCTGAAGAAGCTCTGCGCGAAGATCGAGAAGCAGATGCGCAGGGCGGCCGCGGAGCTCAACTTCGAGGACGCGGCGCAGCTGCGTGACCGGATGCTCGTGATCCGGAAGATGCTGGAGGAGCTCGGGGAAACCGGGAAGTAAACACTGGATGCAAGGCTTCACAGGTATACGGAAAACCAGCCGGTCAGCTGCGCCCTAAACGGGCTTGCTTCCCGGGGTTTTCACAGTAAACGGTCTGTTTTGCGAAGTATTCTGAAAAGTTCAGAAAAGGTAACTGCTGCGCGAAGCGTTCTGAACAGTTACCTCTGGGAGATATGATGAAAGCTGAGACGAAGAGAGATATCAGTCAGTACATCCGCATCCGCGGCGCGGCGGAGCATAACTTAAAGCATGTCGATCTGGACATTCCGCGCGGGGAGTTTGTGGTGCTCACGGGACTGTCCGGCTCCGGCAAGTCGTCGCTCGCCTTCGACACGATCTACGCGGAGGGGCAGCGCCGGTATATGGAGTCGCTGTCGAGCTACGCGCGGCAGTTCCTGGGGCAGATGGAGAAGCCCGATGTGGAGAGTATCGAGGGGCTCCCGCCTGCCATTTCCATCGATCAGAAGTCGACGAATCATAATCCGCGCTCGACCGTGGGAACGGTGACGGAGATCTATGACTACTTCCGGCTGCTGTACGCGCGGGCGGGGATCGTGCACTGCCCGAACTGCGGGCGGGAGATCCGGCGGCAGAGCGTGGACGAGATGACGGACGCGCTGATGGCGCTGCCGGAGCGCACGCGGCTGCAGCTGTTCGCGCCGGTGGTGCGCGGGCGCAAGGGGGAGCACGCGAAGCTCCTGCAGCAGACGCGCAAGTCGGGCTATGTGCGGGTGCGCATCGACGGGAACCTGTATGACCTGTCGGAGGAGATCCGCCTCGACAAGAATATCAAGCACAACATCGAGGTGCTGATCGACCGGCTGGTCGTGAAGGAGGGGATCGAGGCGCGGCTGAGCGAATCGCTGGAGCAGTGTCTGGAGCTCTCCGGAGGCCTGTGCTATGTGCAGGTGCAGAAGCCGGTGACGGAGGCGGACGACCACCCGGATGAGATCGGGCGCGACGCGGAGAGCGCGGCGCAGGCGGCTGCGAAGGCAGCCTCGTCCGGCCGCGCGGGGTATCTGCCGGAGGAGACGCTCACCTTCAGCCAGAACTTTGCCTGCCCGGACTGCGGCACGAGCATCGACGAGATCGAGCCGCGCTCCTTCTCGTTCAACAATCCGTTCGGCGCCTGCCCGGAGTGCACGGGCCTGGGCTACAAGATGGAATTCGACGAGAACCTCATGATCCCGGACCGCTCGCTCTCGATCGACGAGGGCGCGATCGTGGTGCCCGGGTGGCAGTCGAGCCGGCAGGAGGGGAGCTTCACGCGCGCGCTGCTCAGCGCGCTCGCGGACGAGTACCATTTCCGGCTGGATACGCCGTTTGAGCAGTACCCGGAGGAGATTCAGGAGATGCTGATCCACGGGACGAACGGGCACGAGGTGAAGGTCCATTACAAGGGGCAGCGCGGCGTGGGCGTCTACGATGTGGCCTTCGAGGGGCTCATCCGGAACGTGCAGCGGCGCTACCGCGAGACCTTCGGCGAGGCGGCGCGCGCGGAGCTCGAGACGTTCATGCGCATCACGCCGTGCCGTGCCTGCAAGGGGCAGCGGCTGAAGCCGGGGGCGCTCGCGGTGACCGTGGCGGGGAAGAATATCTATGAGATGACGACGCTGCCGGTGGGAGAGCTCGTGACATTTCTGGGGACGATGGACACGGAGCTGACCGGGCAGCAGAAGAAGATCGGGGATCAGATCCTGCGCGAGATCCGCGCGCGGGTGAAGTTCCTCGCGGATGTGGGGCTGGACTACCTGTCGCTTGCGCGGGCCACGGCCACGCTCTCGGGCGGGGAGGCGCAGCGCATCCGCCTGGCCACGCAGATCGGCAGCGGGCTGGTCGGCGTCGCCTACATTCTCGACGAGCCGTCGATCGGCCTGCACCAGCGGGACAACGGCAAGCTGCTCGCGGCGCTCAAGGGGCTGCGCGATCTCGGGAATTCGGTGATCGTCGTCGAGCACGACGAGGAGACGATGCGCGAGGCGGATTACATCGTCGATATCGGGCCGGGGGCCGGCGAGCACGGCGGCGAGGTGGTCGCGGCCGGCAGCGTGGAGGACCTCATCGCCTGCCCGGATTCGATCACGGGCAAGTATCTGTCGGGCGAGCTGGAGATCCCGGTGCCTGAGACGCGGCGCACGCCGACGGGCTGGATCACGGTCCGCGGCGCGCAGGAGAACAATCTGCGGAAGATCGACGTGCGCTTCCCGCTGGGGGTCTTCACCTGTGTGACCGGCGTGTCGGGCTCGGGCAAGAGCTCGCTCGTCAATGAGATCCTCTACAAGGTGCTGGCCAACCGGCTCAACCACGCGCGCCACATCCCGGGGAAGTTCCGGGACATCGAGGGGCTGCGCGACGAGGACGGGAAGAAGATCGTGGACAAGGTCATCGCGATCGACCAGTCGCCGATCGGGCGCACGCCGCGCTCCAACCCGGCGACCTACACCGGGGTTTTCGACCAGATCCGCGATCTCTTCGCGGCGACGGCCGAGGCGAAGGCGCGGGGCTATAAGAAGGGGCGCTTCTCCTTCAATGTGAAGGGCGGACGGTGCGAGGCCTGCGCGGGCGACGGCATCATCAGGATCGAGATGAATTTCCTGCCGGATGTCTATGTGCCGTGCGAGGTCTGCCACGGGAAGCGGTACAACCGCGAGACGCTGGAGGTGCATTACAAGGGGAAGAGTATCTTCGATGTGCTGGACATGACGGTGGAGGAGGCGCTGCGCTTCTTCGAGAACATGCCGTCCATCCGCAACAAGATCCAGACGCTCTACGATGTGGGGCTGTCCTACATCAAGCTCGGCCAGCCGTCGACGGAGCTGTCGGGCGGCGAGGCGCAGCGCATCAAGCTGGCCACGGAGCTGAGCCGGCGCAGCACGGGGAAGACGATCTATATCCTCGACGAGCCGACGACGGGGCTGCACTTCGCGGACGTGCACAAGCTGGTGGAGATCCTGCACCGGCTCGCGACCGGCGGCAACACGGTCATCGTGATCGAACATAATCTGGACGTGATCAAGACGGCGGACTATATTATTGATATGGGCCCGGAGGGCGGCGACGGCGGCGGCCGCGTGATCGCGGAGGGGACGCCGGAGGAGGTGGCCGCGAATGCGGCGAGCTATACCGGGCAGTATGTGAAGCAGTATCTCAAGCCGCGCGTGAGGGACGGGCGGGATTGACCCGGCCCGGCGCGGCCGGCGTGTGACCGGATAATGGAGAAAATGATTCCGGAGGGACAGAGAGGAAATACCGTCATGGGAAATGTAAATGAAGAACTTGAGCTGGCGGTCGAGCGGGCGACACAGAATATCCTCGACAGCTATCGCCTGGGGCGGTCGATCGACCGCATCGCGGAGGCGGAGGAGCCCAACCGGGATGTGATCGTCCGGCTGATCCATGAGCTCTTCCGGATCCTGTATCCGGGCTATTACCGGGATCCGGACAGCTCGTATCGTGTCTACCGGACGGACACCTGCATCCGGCCGATGATCGAGGATGTCTGCATCAACCTGACCGAGCAGATCACGCTGGCGCTGCGCTACAGCGACACGATCGGGAGCCGGGAGGAGGCGGAGAGCCAGGCGCAGCGTGTGGCGGCGGCCTTTCTGGACGCCATCCCGCGGGTGCGCGAGTACCTCGAGACGGATCTGCAGGCCATCTTTGACGGGGACCCCGCGGCGTACTCGAAGAGCGAGGTGATCCTGTGCTATCCGGGCTTCTACGCGATCACGGTCTACCGGCTCGCGCATGAGCTCTACCGCCTGCAGGTGCCGATGATCCCGCGGATCATGACGGAGCACGCGCACAGCAAGACGGGCGTGGACATCCATCCGGGCGCGACGATCGGCAAATATTTCATGATCGACCACGCGACCGGCATCGTCATCGGTGAGACGACGATCATCGGCGAGCATGTCAAGGTCTACCAGGGCGTGACGATCGGCGCGCTGTCCACGCGCGGCGGGCAGAAGCTGCAGGGGCGCAAGCGCCATCCCACGATCGAGGACAATGTCACGATCTACTCCGGCGCCTCGATCCTCGGCGGCGAGACGGTCATCGGGCACGATGTGGTCGTGGGCGGCAACTGCTTCATCACGAGCTCGATCGCGCCGAACACGCGCGTGAATGTGCGCAGCCAGGAGCTGACGCTGAATACGGCGGGCGGGAAGGAATAAAGGAGGCCGGGCGGGCCGGCGGGCTCCGGCCGGACCCGGAGAGAAGCAGACGGCAGCGGAACGGGCCGCCGGCAGGAGGCCGTGAGCGGAAAGGATGACAGGATGGCGACCGGTGTCGAAAATCTTTATATACAGCGTGGCGGCAAGTCGCTGCGCTGCGGCTATACGACCGGCTCCTGTGCGGCCGCGGCGGCGAAGGCGGCCGCTTTCATGCTGCTGTCGGGCGAGCGGGTGACGGAGAGCCGGATCGTGACGCCGAAGGGGATACGGCTGTGCCTCGAGATCCTGGATACGCAGGCGGAGGACGGCTGTGTCTCCTGCGCGGTGCGCAAGGACGGCGGGGATGATCCGGACGCGACGAACGGGCTGCTTGTGCGCGCGGCGGTGCGGCGGCTCGATGCGGAATTCGGCAAGGCTGTGATGCCGGCCGGCGGAAGCGGCACAGGCAGCGGCACCGATGTGACCGGTTCGGATGAAGAATCCGAAGCTGCCAGCCCGACCGATGGAAATAATGAAACGCAGACAATCTGCCGGGCCGGAGAAAATGGTCAAACAGAAGACTGTCTCCCTTCGCATCCGCATGCCTTCGTGCACCGCGCGGAGGAGTTTGTGATCTTTCTCGACGGCGGCGAAGGGGTCGGGCGTGTGACGCGGCGCGGGCTGAAGCAGCAGATCGGGGAGGCGGCGATCAATCCGGTGCCGCAGCAGATGATCTTTGAGGGCGTGGAGGCCGTGTGCCGCGAAACACATTTCCGGGGAGGGCTCTTCGTGGAGATCTCCATTCCGGACGGGCGGGAGACGGCGCGCAGGACCTTTAACCCGCGGCTCGGGATCGAGGGCGGGCTGTCGGTGCTGGGCACCACGGGGATCGTGGAGCCGATGAGCGAGAAGGCGCTGACGGCGTCGATCGCGCTGGAAATGGATACGCTCGCGGCGGCCGGCTTCCGGGACCTGCTGACCGTTCCCGGCAACTACGGGGAGACGTTCGCGGAGGAGACACTGGGGCTTGCGGGCGTGCGCGCGCTGCAGTGCTCGAACTATGTCGGGGAGACGCTTGACATGGCGGCGCAGCGGGGGATCCGGAGCCTGCTCTTCGTGGCGCATATCGGGAAGTTTATCAAGGTGGCCGGCGGGATCATGAACACGCACTCGCGCGACGCGGACTGCCGGGCGGAGCTGTGCGCGGCGTTTGCCCTGAAGTGCGGGGCGGACGCGGAGACGGCGCGGCGGATCCTGGAGACGCAGACGACCGATGAGGCGCTGGAGATCATGGAGCAGGCGGGCGTGCTGGAGAGCGCCATGGCGCTGGCGGCGGAACGGATCCGGTACTATCTGGCGCACCGCACCGGCGGGCGTGTCCGGGCGGAGGCGATCCTGTTCAATACCGTGCACGGGCTGCTTGCGAAGACGGAAGGGGCGGACGAGCTGCTGGAGGCGATCCGCGCGCAGGGCGCGCCGGCGGATGGTTGACGGCAGACATGGTCTGCATGCGGGTACAGGAAACACTGGATATATGGCTTCTCCTTCGTCCTGCGGACTCGGACAAGCCGTATATCACAGGTATACGAAAAGTCAGCCAATCGCCC
>Ga0065709_1029724_pt1 | contig 13427 bp, 11 predicted proteins | sample Hoacrofraction14_2_FD_59096 | JGI IMG/M metagenome (GOLD analysis project Ga0065709, IMG submission 59096) | Hoatzin crop microbial communities from Cojedes, Venezuela, sample from fiber fraction 14 v1 | ecosystem: Host-associated > Birds > Digestive system > Esophagus > Crop | place: Venezuela...
ATAAAATCAACAGGTTTGAGCAGTTCACATGGGCTGGCACGGTGGCCTTAGATACCGTGTAGTGCTAAATTCGACAGCATCTTAGGTTTAACATAAACCTCTCTGTTCAATAGATATGCCCATGCATAAAAATTTTTGAGTGAATGAATCGATTTATAGTAAATCAGCAATGCCGCAAACGGCAGCGCTATAACGATGAACAAAACCACATATTTTTTAATCAGTCTGAACAGCCCGGTTCCCAAAGTGTACCGCTCTGCTTTCAGCTCTCTTATTTCCAGTAACAGCACCGACACCGCCACCGCAAATATTCCAAACGCAGACACAAAGGCAGAACCAAATGATATAAAAACAGCCAAACTGATCAATACAGAATCTGCAAACGTGAAGCTTTTCCGTTCATAAAACATCAGTAATTCATAAAGCAGAATTACCATGCCGATTCCCTGCAGCTGTTCACTTAAAATGCATGTCCCTTGGGAAATCCCTGCTTCCAGTATCAGATAAATAATTGCATATAAGGCCACCTTTTTATCGCCCAGTCGCTTTCCAAAGTAAAAATACATAATGCTCCACATGACTGCAAACAGTGCATAAAAACACATGCGGAATTCGTAAGCTGATCTTGCGCCTGCCTTTGCGAAAACAGCTGCGATATAATACATTACAGGCATATGCTGCGACAGCACATCGGAATACAGCCTGTCCTCTGCAGCGATCTGCCTTCCCTTAATAAATATTTCTCCCTCATCCGATCCGAATACCCCCTGATTCCAGAACGACATCAGAAGAAAAAACAGCAGTAAACCATATAGTATGCTGCAGGCATATCTGTTTTTCAGAATATCCGAAATATGTTTCTTATGTATAGTCATTCTTCGTTTCGTCCCCATTGTCAAAATTTAAAAGGCTTCTGTCACATCAATAAGGCTATATGGCCAATGCCTGCCAATGCAGCTGCCATGCGACGGAAGCCTCTTATTTTTCTTCGATCATCGGAACAATCATTATTTTCTCCAGCTCCTCCCTGGGAAGAAACGGTGCCAGATCTTCCAACGGAGGGCTGTACAGACTGCCATCCTCCAGCTTTTTCGTTCCGCTCTTCGGTTCCCACACCTGAACCGTATCTGTGAATATCTCACAGAATACAGGGCCATCCAGCGAAAGTACTTCATCGACGGTCTCCCTCATCTCCCGGTTGCTATGCGCGGAATAATATCGAAACCCGAATGCCTCCGCCACTTTGCGAAATTCCGGAAATGAGAGATCGCCTGATTCCGGACCAATCCCTACCTTTGAATGTTCTGAAAAGAGATTTGTCTGCGTGATGCGTATGGAATGGTATCCATTATTGTTGATCATAAAAATTTTGATCGGAAGCCTGTTGGTAATGATCGTCTGAAGTTCCTGAAGATTCATCATGATGCTTCCATCGCCTTCAAGACATATGGTATCTCTGCGTCCACCGCCAATACACGTCCCGATTGATGCAGGCAAACCGTATCCCATGCTGGCAATAGCGCTGTTGTTTGCCATCCTGCTCCCCTTCTGAATGACGTATGCCTGATTGCCAACCACGCAGCATGCGCCGTTTGACACGGCTGTCAGGGAATTCTCCGGCAGTCGGCTGCTCAGATAGTGAACAAACGCATATACATTCGCTGTGCTGCCATTCTCTTTCCAGTGTTTAGTCTGCACTACCGGATAAGCGTTTCTCCATCCCGCACAAGTATTTACCCAGTCTGCGTGCCCATTTTCAGTCGTTTGAAGCCGCCTGTCCATCTTCTCCAGAAAATCCTTTGCATCTGCCCAGACAGGATATTCAACATGAAGCGTATGCTTCTTCATTTCAGCGCGGTCAATATCGACCATAATGACTTCTGCTTCTCTGGCCCATGTCTTCCAGCTAAAGCCAACCTGTCTTATCGAAATGCGGGTACCGACCGCCAGAATCAAATCTGCATTTTGGATGGCCCAGTTTCCGGCTCGATCACCCATATTCCCGGCCCTGCCGCAATACAGGGGATAATCGCTTTCAACGAGATCCACCGCGTTCCAATAGGTGACAATCGGAATTCCCAATTTTTCCGCAACAGACCGAAACGCATCATAACCGCCGGAAAGGCGTATCCCATACCCTGCATGAAATACCGGTCTCTTAGCCGCTCTTACCTTTGCAAGTATCTCGTCAATCAGTTCTTCCCGAACCGGCGGCGGCAGCTGTGCATCATCCTCCTCAGGGTCATACCCCTGCAGCGTTTCTGTCTCAATATATGTTCCCTGGAAATTCACCGGTATATCAATCCAACAGGGGCCGGGGCGTCCGGTTGTCGCCAGATGCCATGCTTTTTCCAGTGCCTGACGGATGTCTGCAGGATCCTCAATCATCACGGCATATTTTGTCATGGGTGTGACCGACTTTACGATGTCGTACTCCTGATCTCCCACGGCGCGCAGCGGAAGTCCCTCTGTGAACTGCATGGCATATCTTGCCGTTGTGTCATAGCGCACTTGCCCGCTGATAATCAACATTGGTATGGAATCCAGCCATCCGCCGACAACTCCGGTAAGTGCATTGGTACCTCCGGGGCCTGTCGTGACACATACCGCCGCAATTTTGTTTTCCAGTCTCGCGTATGCCTCCGCCGCAATCGCACAGGCCTGTTCATGATGATTATATGTAACGCAAAGACCTGATTTGTGTCCAAGTGCATCGTTTAAATGCATGGCGCCCCCGCCAACAACGGAAAACACATCCGTTACGCCATGTTCTGCCAGAAAATCAGCCACATAATCCGCAAGTCGCTGTTTCATGTCTATTCCTCTCATTTATCGAAATTCAGTCTTTCTTCTTCAATCACAAGCGGCCGGTTCATCAGGCGCTGATTGATGCTCATAATGTATTCCCCCATCAAACCGAGAAATAAAAGTATTACGCCCCCCAGGAAAAACATCCCTGTCATCAGCGGCGCAATCCCCGCACTGAACCGATCCCAATAGACAATCTTCATGATAAGGTATACAAGGCCAATGACAAAGCTGATAATGGATACGATAATCCCTCCAAATACAGCAAGCCGAAGTCCCATCTTCATATACGATGTAACACTCAGCATGGCTGCATCATACAAGGTGTAAAAATTATTTTTAGTCTTGCCGGCTTTGCGTTTAAGTTGCTCATATTCAATTTCATATCGTTTATATCCGAGTTCCGCAACGATTCCCCTGATAAATGGAATCGGATCATGAAGATCTCTTAATACCTGAATAAATGACTTATCATACAATGCGAAGCCGGTAAAATGCTCTATCATTTCTACTTCTGAAAATTTTCGCATGACACGATAATACAGGCTCCGCAGGAAATACATAATCTTGCTCTCCTGGCTGGATGATTTAACGCCATTGACGATCTTGTATCCTTCTTCCCACTTTTTTACAAACACAGGAATCAGTTCCACCGGATCCTGAAAATCGCAGCAAAGCAGAATCGTACAGTCACCGGTCGTCTGCATCAGCCCATAATAAGGCGAGTTAAACTGGCCGAAATTTCGCACATTAAAAATAGCCTTGATCCTGACGTCTTTTTCACAGAGTTGTCGCAGATACAGGCGCGTCTTATCCGTTGAACAATTGTCAATAAAAACAATCTCATACTCATACGCCGTAAGCTCCGTCTGCATAATATTACTCACAGCCGCAGCCATTTCTCTTACATTTTCTTCCTCGTTATAGCAGGGAATCAGGATACTGATCTTCTTTTTTTCACTTGCCATCATGTCTTCTTTTTCCATTGTCTGCTATCTGCCGCCTTCACTCACCATTTCAGCAATTGCCTCTCTGAATGAAATCTCCGGCTCCCACCCCGTGTCTTTTGTCAGACCGGAAATATCCGCGCAAAGATTCATTACGCATCCATCCGGATAAGGAATATCGCCGACTCCCACAAGATCCTTTGATACATTCATAATCTCCGCTACCTCATAAACATAATCTTTTAATGGTGTCGCGGTTCCCGAACCCAGGCAATAGGTTTTTCCATCCTTACCCTTTTCTCCAACAAGATAAAACGCTCTTCCTGCGTCCTTACTGTATAGATAATCCCACCGCTGTCCGGCCGGAGTTAATGATGTTCTCTTTTCGCCCTTTAAGTTTCTGATCAGCGTGGAAAGAAGCGTTTTGTCACCATCATACTTCCCATAAACACTGAATATCCTGACCCAGTTAAACACAATCCCATTATTTCTGCATTCTATGGCCGATAAGCGGCCGGCTGAATATTTCGCTATGCCATAGGGTGTCTCCGGTGACGTTAGTGTATCCGGTCCGATTTTAAGTTCGTTACGCCTCCCGTATTCAGCCTGTGAACCGGCCCCTACAAATTTTCTGCACCCCACTCTTTTGGCCAGTTCCACTGCATCCAACGTGTATTTTATATTTTGTACCTGAGCATTTACGCTTTGACGCCCTTCATGGGATGTGCTGCCCCATGCAAAATGAAACAATACGTCATAAGTTCCTTTGTCGTCATCACTGATATTGAATTCCTGAAGATCACTATTTGCACATTCCCGAACCTTGATTAACTCATTTCGGGGGACTCTGCTAATTCTGGCAGACCCGGGATTGACCAGTGCCAGAACTCTTACCCCATTACTTACACATTCCTCAATGGTTGCAATGCCCAACATGGAAGTCGCGCCGGTTACTATGACTTTCTTCACGCCTTTCGTTTAACTCCTTCGGGTTTACCCATTTTCATTCTCGTCTTTACAGACACTGCCGCTTAAGATGTTCCGATTATTTACCGGTTGGTTTATTGCAAACCGCTTCCGTAATGGTTTGTGCCATATAGTCGACCATCTCATCCGTCATTCCCGGATACACTCCGATCCAGAATGTATTGTTCATGATGAACTCCGTGCCGGAGAGATCACCGACTGTTCTGTAGGCATCTGTGCCGCGGATCTCATCAAAGCAGGGATGTTTGATAATGTTGCCGGAAAACAGCAGTCTCGTCTGAATGTTGTGTCCTTCCAGATGGGCTGTCAGCTCATTGCGGGTAATGCCGGCATCCGGCCTGACAGAGATCAGGAAGCCAAACCAGCTCGGTCGGCTGTTTTCTGCCGGCTCCGGGAGCATCAATTGATCTGCAAGCGGCTCCAGTGCCTTATGAAGCCGGTCCCAATTATGTCTTCGTCTTTCTATAAAGGACGGGAATTTCTTAAGCTGCTCCACACCGACAGCCGCCTGCAGGTCCGTCACCTTCAGATTATAGCCGAGATGGCTGTAGGTATACTTGTGATCGTATCCCTTCGGCAACTCCCCGTACTGCCTGTCAAACCGGTGTCCGCAGAAGTTATCCCTTCCGGACGGGCAGATACAATCTCGTCCCCAGTCACGATAAGAAAGGATCAGCTTATTCAGTATGGGGTTGTTTGTATAGACGCAACCGCCCTCGCCCATCGTCATGTGGTGCGGCGGATAAAAGCTGGAGGTTCCGACATCGCCCCAGGTTCCGGTGTACCTTGTATCGCCGTCGATCGTGTACTGCGATCCGAGCGCGTCGCAGTTATCCTCCACCAGCCAGAGATTATGCCGCTCACAGAACGCCTTTACCGTTTTTAAATCAAACGGATTGCCAAGCGTATGCGCTATCATCACCGCTTTGGTCTTTTCCGTATACGCCTCCTCCAGCGCAGTCACATCGATGTTGTACTGCGGCGCCTTGCAGTCAAGGAATACCGGAATCGCGCCATACTGAAGAATCGGCGCAATCGTCGTCGGGAAACCGCAGGCAACGGTCATTACCTCGTCTCCTTTTTTAATCCGGCGATTCCCCAGCTCCGGTGCAGTCAGAACCGTGAATGCGATCAGGTTAGCAGAGGATCCGGAATTCACCAGGTGTGCATATTTTACGCCAATCCACTCCGCGAATTTCTTTTCAAATTCATCTGCAAACCTCCCTGTCGTCAGCCAGAAATCCAACATTGCATCCGTAAGGGACTGCATCTCCTTTTCATCGTAGACACGGCTTGCATAGCTAATCCTGTCACCGGGATGAAATTCTCCGGTAAGTCCCGGCTCTTTAAACTGGTGAAAATACTCCCCAACCAGCGCCTTAATCTCCTCACGCGCCTCATCTTCATTACTCCATCTGCTCATTCATATATTCTCCCGGTTCTTAACCTGCATACTCTTTTATCTGATTATCCATGCAGCCCGTGATCGTCGTTCGATCAGCGGGATCTGTCAGATAGACCTGTGACCACTCGGCTGTCTTCCGGACCGCCTCCGAAACATGCCACCTGGGATGCCAGCCAAAAACTGATTTAATTCTGGCACAATCAAGCTTCAGGAAATTCGCCTCATGCGGACCGCCGTCAGACTTATTCACCCAATGGACATCCTGCCCCGAAACCTCATTCCACTGATGACAGAAAAGCTCAACCAGTTCTCCCGTTGTCACACAGTCACATTCATCCGGCCCGACGTTGTAATAGCCCGATGCCGATGGGTTCTCATATTGCGTACCTGCAATCATCAGATAGGCAAAGAGCGGCTCAAGCACATGCTGATAGGGGCGTGTGGAATACGGGTTCCGGACAATGATATCTTCTCCCTTTTGTACCGCCCTGACGCAGTCAGGAATAATGCGATCAGATGCAAAATCTCCGCCACCGATCACGTTGCCGGCCCTTGCGGTGGACACTGCAATCCCTGCCTCTTTAAAGAATGAATGGATGTAGCTGTGCGTGACCAGTTCTGAACAGGACTTGCTGTTGGAATACGGGTCATATCCATCGAGCGGATCTGTTTCACGATATCCCCACTCCCATTCATTGTTGTGATACACCTTGTCCGTGGTCACGTTGAGAAACGACCTGACAGAATCACAGCGCCGTACACACTCACAGATATGCACCGTACCCATGACATTCGTTCCGTAGGTTCCAACCGGATCCCGATAGGATTCCCGAACAATCGGCTGTGCGGCAAGGTGAAAAACGAGTTCCGGCTTAAATGCATCAAACACTGCCTTCAACTGTTCATAATTACGGACGTCACCGATGGTATGCCGCATCTCTGTATCAAATCCGCAAATGTCGAACAGACTCGGCTGCGTGGGCGGTTCTTTGGAAAACCCGGCCACGTCCGCACCCGCATTCATCAGGATCCGGGACAGCCAACTTCCCTTGAAACCGGTGTGTCCGGTGATCAGCACGCGCTTCCCTTTGTAAAATCGCAGGATTTCCTGAAAGTTCTCACCTGTTAATTCCGGGTTTCCATGGTGCTCTCCCTGTCTTCCATAATATTTCAAAGTCAATTTCTCCCGCATTGTATCTCTGTACTGCCAATAACTAAAGCTTATCTAAAACTTCTCACACCCCAAATGGGCTTCTCACCTTGAAAACTCCGCTACCGTCTTCTTATATGCTTCGACATTACCGATATCATAGGACTCCCCGTCCGGAACATATGCCATAAGCCCTGTCCTGTTGAGAGTTCTGACCAGTGCTTCGGTGAATTCAATCTCTGTCTTTGTGTTTTCTTCGGCGTTTAATTCAGGATGCCTGCTGTCCATTACCATTTTGTGAAGTTCCGCAAAGATTTCCGGACCGACAATGTATGCCCCAAAGGCCGCATAATATTCCTGTCCCGATTCCGGCTGCCTGACGGCCGACCGGCCGGATGGTTCCATTCCAAGATAATCCGCCGCATATTCCCGGGTGGGCTTTTCCTTGATTCTGTGGACCTCCATCACCGTCCGTTCACTGTTTTCCCAGTTTCCGGCGAACACTCCGTAATTATGAACATCATCCAGCGGTACGCTGTGCACCGCCACCATAGATTTCCGTACCACATCATACTGATGCATCAGCTGCGCCGTGCACTTCTCGCTTGTATAACTTTTATAGATCGTGTCTCCCAGCAGCATCAGCACCGGTTCTCCCCCGCTGAAGTTTGCCGCTTGATAAACCGCATGGCCAAAGCCCAGCATTTCATCCTGATAGACAAAGGATAGTTTTCCGGAAATCGCGCGAATACGCTCCTCGTACTGCTGCATCTTCCTGGGTAGTTTTTTGAAATGCTCAGCCGGCAGCGGCTTAAAAAAGAAATCTCTATAGCTCTGCTTCTCCTCGCGCTGAATCACCAGGCAGATATTCTCGATTCCGACCTCATCCAGTTCCTCCAGCAGAATGAGGATGGCCGGTTTCAGGAAGCCATCCGTATCCGGCACCGGACAGAATTCCTTCTTCACCCCCCGTGTCTCCGGATAGAGTCTGGTCCCGAAGCCGGCCACCGGAATAACCGCTTTCTTAACCAGCGACCCCGGCTGAAGTGTCAGCTTGTAGCATGTCATCTTCCGTTCCGTTTCAAGGTAATGAATCAGGTCATTCTGTGCATCCTCGCTCCTGGCCAGAAGCTGAACCGTACCGTCTCCCTGTGAGCCCACGCCCTTTCGTCCATATGTCAGCGCAATGACTCTCTCATCCGAAAGAACGGAATGGAGCACCGGAGCCGCAAGCTCCTGCGGCGACTTGGGTGCAACCTTTTTGTCAAAGAGATCCTGCGCTTCAACCATCAAAGCTCCAAGGCTCTTTGCATCTCCTTCTGCCATGAGTTGCTGCGCGCGCTGAATGATATCCAGATTATCTTCTCCCAGCGCTTCCTGGATCTGCTCATCCTCATGCGTTCGCGCAAAGGGGAACCCGCTGTTCAGATCGGCCAGAATTCGGATTGTATCCTTCGACGCTTTTAAGTCTGCAAGGACATAATACAGCGGTGCGCCGACCACCATCCGGTCAACCTGTATTTCATCGCCGTCAAAGGTCATTCGCACGGGGCGCACGCCAAAGGCGCACGCCTGATCCAGCCTGCCGCATCTGGAAGGCGTTCTCTGTTCCCCCAGATATGCAATGTTCATTATGCCAAGTGTATTCAGTTGAAGATCGTACAGCTCATTAAAGGCCCTGGCCACCAGGACACACACCGCCGCAGAGGATGAGAGCCCGCTTTTCATCGGAAGTGTCTGCTTCGTGATCTCAAGGGTGATGCCATCCACACGGTACCACTCATCAATATAGGAGGCCACCCCGGCTACGTAGGAGAAATATTCGCCTTCTCTGGCTTTCTCCCGGAGCTTGCGGAAATCCATGACGCAGCTGTATTCTTCCTCATGCCCGGGAATATAGCTCTTCACACAGAATTCCTTACTCCTGTATGCTGTCGCATAGATTCCCTGCTCCAGTCCGGTCACGATCGCACATCCCGGTGAAAGCTTTGAATTAATTTTCCGGTAGCCTCCGGCCCAGTCAGAATGCTCGCCAAACAGGCAGAGCCGCCCCGGTGCAAACAGCTGAATCTTATCCATATTACTCCCTCCCAGATTCGTCTGAAAGTATGCTGACAACATTTGAATTGTCCGTATACTCCGATGACATCCGGCTTCAGCCGCTATGCATCTCAGCCCTTTCGATATTTCCAAATGCAGTAAATGGCCCGGAATCCGTCTTTGACACCGATCTTTTTCCCCTCCTCATTCGTTCTGGGGTTATAAGAGATCGGAACCTCGTGGATCCTGATTCCCTTTCTGCTGACCTTGGCCGTGATCTCCGGCTCAAATCCGAACCGGTTTTCCTTAATGTCTATGGACTGAATCACCTCTCGCTTAAAGCACTTGTAACAGGTTTCCATATCCGTAAGTTTCTGCTTTGTAAAAAGGTTGGACAGGGCCGTCAGGAAACGATTAGCGATCTGATTGGCCTTATATCCCTTGGCCGGCTGATTCAGGAACCGGGACCCATAACAAACCTCCGCCCTCCCCTCTGCAATCGGGGCAACCACCTTCGGATATTCACCCGGATCATACTCCAGATCTGCGTCCTGAATGATTACAATGTCTCCGGTCGCATGCACAAAACCAGTCCGCAGTGCTCCGCCCTTCCCCTGATTCACCTTATGATAGATGATCTGACTCACCAGCGGACGAATCTTCTCCTCAAGCACCTGATCTGTTCCATCCGTGCTCTTATCATCAACAACAATAATCTCCTTGTTTTCAATCGGAGCGTTCAGTACTTTATTCACGATGGTTTCGATGTTGTCCCTCTCGTTATAACAGGGAATTACAACGGACAATGTGTAATTACTCACGATTATTTCCTTTCATTGAATGCTTGAAAATCTATCGGCAGCGATTGTTTATTGCGAAAGAAGTTAAAAAACAATGTTTCTAAAACAATCCATAGAAGTCCGGCATACATTGCATAAATTCCAATTGTCGACCACCATTGGCCTGTTATCATCAAATGTGCAGTCCATGCATTTTCCTTCGTCCCAAATGTACAACAGCAAAACATTCCGCCAAATAAAATCTGGAAAATAACATCTTTACACCTGGCGTTTTCAGCCTCCTCATTCTTCATGTACAGAACAAGCGGAATCAGCATAAAGAATCTTGTGTAATGTTCGCTCCAGCGAGGGAGGATAATCATTAATGAAGCCAGAATATACCCTCTTTTCCACTCTTCATTTACAAGAAACAATATAAAAATCATGATCAGGAATATCAGGCACAAGATAGCATACCTCCCCTGAGGAAAAGGAATGTCTGCTGTCGACCTTGTTATTAAAAAAAGCACATTGTTAGTAGATACCCCTGATTCCTGCAGCGTTTTTTGATTGCTTATAAATTGTTTTATTCCGTTAATGCCGCCAAAAAACGAGAATGGTACTATCGCAAACAGCACTCCGTATATTACAAGACGTACTGCTTCTTTCCACCTTTTTTCAATAATATATAATATTCCGAATACAGCCGGGTACACCTTGAATGCCGCTGCTATAGCAATAAAAAGCAGCGCGGTCTCTTTTTGTTTTTTGCTTTCTTCCTTTCTTAACTGAACGGCCCTAAGGAGAAGAATACACACGATAAACGCCGAATTTCCCCGTTCAATTAAATACAGGAAAACACTTGAACATAAAATGGATAATGTTATTGTTATAGCGAAATCAAATCTCTCTATACCAACTGATTGCACGATCGCATAGATCATCCAGCATATCAAAAAACTCGTATATATCACATAAAGTACAATGGCATATGGCCCGGTCGCTGCAGAATTCAGCATAGTGGTCTGATCAGCAGGGATCAGGAAGCTCAGAAAGTAATAAAAAACATATGCCAGTGGAGGAAAGCAGGCGTTGTAATTAGACCAATACACCCTGCTCCCATAATCTCGTACATAGGATATATGATTAAAAAAATCCATAAACATATCTGATGCATTACCGAATACAACATTTGATATGGCGCTGCCCTTCGTATAAAATGCATAGATAATTGATAAAACAACTGTTGAAAAAACGAATCCAAAATAGATTTTCCCGGATGATCTCATGCTTTGATACGATCCTCTTAAGTTTGTAGTTTCAGTCAACAACTACGACGATCGCCAACCATTAATCCCACGTTTTCCATGGTGCTTTCCCTGTCTTCCACAATTTTTCCAGTATCAGTTTTTCGCGCATGGTGTCCATGCACTGCCAGTACCCGATATGTTGATAAGACATCAGCTCCCCGTCTGCAGCAAGGGCTTCCATCGGCTCCCGCTCAAAGACCGTGTCATCCCCATCAATATAATTAAATATCTGTGCATTCAGGACCATGAAGCCCGCATTGATCGGTGTCGCGTCCTGATTGCTCTTCTCCCGGAAGGAATGTACGGCATTATCACCGCCGATATCCAGAACGCCTTTATCCTGTTCCATTAAGACAGCTGTCAGCGTGGCAATTTTCCCATGCGCATTATGAAATTCAAGGAGCTTCAGAAGATTGACGTCACAGACACCATCGCCATAGGTCATCATGAATGTCTCGTTTCCGACATACGGCCGGATCCGCTTAATACGTCCGCCGGTCATGGTGTCCAATCCGGTATCAACCACCGTCACCTTCCATGGTTCCGAGTGCTGATTGTGGACAATCACCTTGTTCCCCTGCGTGAAATCAAACGTAACATCCGATGTGTACAGGAAATAATCAGCAAACCATTCCTTGATGACATGCTGCTTATATCCGGCGCAGATAATAAAGTCATTAAAACCATAATGGGAATATTCTTTCATGATATGCCAGAGGATCGGCATACCTCCGATCTCAATCATCGGCTTGGGCTTGATCTCCGACTCCTCTGAGATCCTTGTCCCCAGACCGCCGGCCAGTATTACAACTTTCATAGTCTCTCCCGCATTAATGTCAAACAAATACAGCCCCAATCTAGCGTCTTTTCGTTTACCGCTTCACCCTGAATGCCCAGAACTTATTGATCAGAAAATTAAGCGGTACACTAATCAACAGGTTGATGATCGGTGCTATAAATTCAGAAATCCCAAGCAGCCTCACCCACAGCACCAGAAGGATGGAGTTCAGAAACAATCCCGTGAAGGAATAGGAAACGTAAGTCTTCATCAAAGCCGGCAAAAGACTCCGGCTCTCCCCCTCCTTAACCGTAAATACATATTTGTTATTCCAGTAGAAGGACCAGGCCACACTAAGAACAAACGCAATCACCTGCGCCGCCAGATAGTCCGTGTTCGGAAACCAGTTGAGCTTCCTGAACAGAATCAAAGATCCCGAATACAGCAAGTACGACAGCAGCGTGTTGGATACACCCACGATCCCGAACTTCACAAACTGCACAATGGCGGTTCTTGTTTTCTCCTCAATCCGATAGCCCGCTGTCTTTTCCAGCAGGCAAAAACATGCTGTAACAATACGATCAACCATGGCGCCATCATACCTTCCCGGCAATGCTGAATAACGTCTTGAACTTTCCTAATGTATTCTGTTGAACCATATCTGTGCAACCCGCGCTGAATCATTTTTTATCCAGCGCATCATGCATCTCTTTCGCATATTTTTGTTTAAATCCTTCCGTGCTGTTTTTTTGAAACAGCACTTTACTCAACGCATCTTTTCGGTGTGGAAAGTTTTAGTTATTCATCTGTAAGGACAAATTCCAACAAGCGTTCATCGTATCGCTCAATTGTTTCATACGAGGCTTCGGGCATGATTGTGGGTAAATAGCCCCCACCAAGCCATCCCGATGCTTTGTTGATAAACTACGTTGGCGTCAAGGACGGCGTAGCCGTCCGTTTACGGATCGAAGATCCTTGACGCCATTACAGTTCTCGGATAATCGAGATCAGGACGAAGGAACGCTCTGTGACTTCGTCCCTTGGTGACCGAAAACTAAATATTGAAAAGCCACCCAGGTTCTCGTATGGTATTAGCGACCAAACCTCTACCAAAGGAGATCCACGAATGGCTGATAGTGTCAAGATTTTTGTGTAAACGCCAGAACAGATTTCCTGTTCGGTGCTATCCATTGACCTCTTAACTGTCTTGGTATCGTAGCCTG
>Ga0065709_1006184_pt1 | contig 13408 bp, 12 predicted proteins | sample Hoacrofraction14_2_FD_59096 | JGI IMG/M metagenome (GOLD analysis project Ga0065709, IMG submission 59096) | Hoatzin crop microbial communities from Cojedes, Venezuela, sample from fiber fraction 14 v1 | ecosystem: Host-associated > Birds > Digestive system > Esophagus > Crop | place: Venezuela...
AAGCCCCGCAGGACCGCCGCCTACTATTACAACATCTCTATTCATCGGCAGCCTCCTCTGCAGCAAGCTTGGTATGCTCTCTTACAATAACCGACTTCCCGCCGGTCTTGGTTATTTCGGTCATCGGAATTCCGAGTTCCCTGTTCAGTATCTCCATGACCCTCGGTCCGCAGAAGCCGCCCTGGCACCTGCCCATTCCCGAACGAGTCCTCCTCTTGATTCCGTCGAGAGATTTTGCTCCGAGCGGTCTGTGTATCGCATCGAGAATCTCGCCCTCTGTAACATGCTCGCATCTGCAGATGATGTGTCCGTATGCCGGATTTTCCTTAACCTTTGCATCAGCTTCTGCTGCGCTCATCTCGCTGAATCTCTTAACATCCCTGCGGGTTGATATCCATCCGCTCTTTTCCGTCAAAGCGAGGCTGTCTTTTATCATACCTCCGATGTATTCTCCTATTGCAGGTGCGGAAGTCAGACCCGGCGACTCTATTCCTGCGCAGTCGAAAAATCCCGGTGCATCCTCAGGTTCTCCGAGGATGAATTCGTGACCGTCCTCCCTTGCTCTAAGTCCCGCAAAGTTCGTAATAAGCTCGTGAAGCGGCGGGTTCTTGACAACCGATATCGTTGTCCTGAGCGTTTCGAGTCCCTCCGCGGAAGTGCATGTCGCTTCCTTGTCATCAACGAAGTCGGCCGTCGGTCCGAATATGAGGTTGCCGTGGATTGTCGGCGCAACAAGTGTTCCCTTGCCCCTGGTTGTAGGCTGAGGGAATACCGTGCATCCAACGTATCCGTTCGCAGCCTTATCGAGGAGGAAGTACTCACCTCTCCTCGGTCTGATATTTATCTTTTTACCGGAAACCATATTGTGGAATTTGTCTGCATACACGCCGGCCGCATTGACAATGCGCTTTGCCGCAATTTCGTCTCCGCCGGCCGTCGCAATGTGCCAGAGATTATCTTCTCCTTTTTTGATTTCAGTCACTTCCGTGCTGAATCTGAATTCCACCCCGTTCTCGCATGCATTCTCGCCCATCGCTATGGTCAGACGGAACGGGCAGATAATTCCGGCAGTCGGTGCATAAAGCGCCTCTGTCGTATGCTCTGTNAGATTAGGCTCCATCTCAAGGGCTTCTTCACGGTTCAGGATTCTCATCCCCTTAACACCGTTTGCGACGCCTCTCTCATAAAGTTCCTCAAGCTCTATAACGTCATCCGAGTCAACCGAAACAACAAGGGATCCATTCCTTTTGAAAGGAATATCGAGATCCCTGCATAAGTCGTCCATCATTTCATTTCCGCGGACATTCATCCTGGCCATCATCGTCCCCGGCATGCAGTCAAATCCCGCATGAACGATTCCCGAATTAGCCTTGGAAGTGCCGCAGCATACGTCTTCTTCTTTCTCGATTACCATAACGGAAGCGTCATATCGCGAGAGTTCTCTCGCAACTGCGCAGCCCGTTACACCGGCACCGATTATAATCACATCATAAGTCATATTCGTCCCCTTCTGGTGCTTTCATTCTGACTCTCATATTACCACAAAACGGGACATGATAAAACGGCTGCCGCCTGCGGCGACAACCGTTTACAATCATTGTTTCCGTTCGGAATTACTTCTGAGCTGCTGCTGCCTGCTGAGCTGCAACCTCTGCTGCGAAGTCCTCTTCCTTCTTCTCGATTCCCTCGCCTACCTCGTATCTTGTCATCGAAACAATCTCGATGTCCTTGCCGAGAGCCTTGGCTGCCTCGTCAACATACTGCTGAACGCTCTTGTCGGAATCCTTTACGAATGCCTGCTCTGTCAGGCAGACTTCCTTGAGTTCCTTCTTGATCTTACCATCAACGATCTTGTCAGCCATCTCAGGCTTCTTGCCCTCGTTGATAACAGCTTCCTTCAGGATCTTTCTCTCGTTCTCGAGCCAATCCTGAGCAACGTCTGCAGCGCTTACGAACTTAGGAGCCATGGAAGCAACCTGCATAGCAACGTCCTTACCAACCTGCTCAACGTCCTTCCAGTCAGCGTCTGTCTTGAGACCTACAACAACGCCGATTCTGCCGCCGCCGTGTGTGTATCCGATGTACTTAACGCCGTCCTCACCCATCTTCTCATATCTTCTGATGTTGAGGTTCTCGCCGATCTTGGCAACCTTGTCTGTAAGAACTTCCTTGACTGTCTTGCCGTCGAGATCTCCCTCGAGGAAGTCATCCAGTGTTCCCTGAGCCTTATCGAGGGCCTGCTTTGCAAGTCTCTCAACGAACTCAACGAACTCTTCATTCTTGGCTACGAAGTCTGTCTCGGAGTTAACCTCTACGATTGATGCCTCTGTGTGGTCATCGTTGAAGTCTGTTCTTACCAGTCCCTCAGCAGCGATTCTGCCGGACTTCTTCTGTGCCTTGAGGATACCGTTCTCTCTCAGCCAGTCAGCTGCCTTGTCGATATCTCCCTCTACTGCTACGAGAGCCTTCTTGCAGTCCATCATTCCGGAACCTGTAAGCTCACGCAGTTCCTTAACGAGTTTTGCTGTTACCTCAGCCATGTCTTCCTCCTTAAAATCAACTGTTACTTATCTATATTACTCCTCGTCTGCTGCCTCTTCAGCCTCAGCCTCTGCAGCTTCCTCTGCCTCTGCAGGTGCTGCTGCATCCTCAGGAGCCTCCTGGAAGCTCTCGCCCTGCTTAGCCTCGATGATAGCGTCAGCCATTGTGCTTGTGATCAGCTTGACTGCTCTGATAGCGTCATCGTTTGCAGGAATTACGTAATCAACATCATCAGGATCGCAGTTTGTATCTACCATACCAACTACAGGGATTCCGAGGATTCTTGCTTCCTTGACTGCAATCTTTTCCTTCTTAGGGTCAACAACAAAGATTGCACCAGGCATTCCCTTCATGTCCTTGATTCCGCCGAGATACTTCTCGAGCTTGTCAGCCTCAGCCATCAGCTTGAGTGCTTCCTTCTTGGCATACTTGTTGATAGTGCCGTCAGCCTGCATGTCTCTGATCTCGTTGAGTCTGTCGATTCTCTTGCTGATGGTCTTGTGGTTTGTGAGCATTCCGCCCAGCCATCTCTCGTTAACGTAGTACATTCCGCATCTCTCAGCCTCATCCTTGATAGCTGCCTGAGCCTGCTTCTTGGTTCCTACGAAAAGAACCGGCTTGCCGCTCTCACCAACTTCTCTCATGAAGTTGTAAGCCTCATCTACAAGACCCAGTGTCTGCTGCAGGTCGATGATGTAGATTCCGTTTCTCTCTGTGAAGATGTAAGGAGCCATCTTAGGGTTCCATCTTCTTGTCTGGTGTCCGAAATGAACACCTGCTTCCAGTAACTGTTTCATTGATACTACTGACATAAAATTTACCTCCGGTTAAAAACTTCCACCCTGCGTTACGGCCTTAAACCCGTAGGCACCGCGGCCTTACAGAGTGTGACAAATAATAATGGGCGCGCAATTCGCACGCCCAATAATTATATGCATCAAAGAGTATTAATGCAATACTTTTTTAGAGATATCTCTTCCTCTCAATCTTATCGTAATGCTTCAGGAAAATAGGCTCCATCATCGATGTGAGCTTCATGTCCAGGTTGAACATGTATACGGTGAATGTTACGACAAAGAGGCCCGTTACCAGCAGGAACAGATAAAGTGCCAGTCTCGTCGGAAGTGACAATTTCTTAAACATAGCTTTCCTCCTCAAAATTAGATCAATTTATTTTACCACGAATTCTCATCGTCGAGTATCTCAAGAGTAGGATCGATAGGTTCCTCTCTCATTACTGTACGCATATATTCGTTAATCTGGTCTCTTACTCCCTGTCTCGAAACGATACGAGGGTCAAAGAGCTGGTGGTTAACCCATACCAGATGAACTCCGAGGTCTCTTGCTCTGTCTTCAAACAGTCCGTGCATTCCGTCGAGAGCCTTGCATGTGATATGCTCCCACAGGATAACCATGTCTGCGTCGAATTCCTCAACGAATCTCCACAGGTCGTCAAGCAGTACTCTGTATCCGCCATGTGTACGGTTTCTCATGATCATCTGCTCTGTCAGCAGTGCGATGTCGTAGTAAGCCTGCTCTCTTCCCTCCGGAGTGTTCTCCGTGCAGATAGGAGTGGTCAGGTCCATCGACAGCATGTCTGTCAGAGGAACGATGCCCCAGCAGTTCAGGAGCCACAGCAGGAAGTCGAAATAGTAGTGAGACTGAACGCCCCATACAATCGCTCTGTGGCGGTACTCCTTGGCCATGCGCTTCTTCTGCTTGAATGCCTGCTCCGCAAGTTTGTTAATCTTCTTATCGGCCTTGTAGAAGTTAGGGTCTCTGCCGCAGACCGCCATGTAGTTGGTCTCGGTGTAGAGAGCCAGATTCGAGCCGAATACCTGCGGGTATTCGGTCTTGTTCATGTCGAGCCAGTTAACACGCGACTCTGTCGCATAGTTTACTCTCTTTGCACACTCGAAGTAGTGATCCCAGTCCCATTTCTCGCCTGTCTTTTCCTCAACGAACTTAATGCACTTTCTGACTTCCTCTGCTGCGTAATCCTGTACGTCATCCTCGAGGTGGCGAAGCGGTGCCGGCAGCTGGAAGCAAGGCACTCCGTCGACATTCTCGAGTCTTCTCGAGATTACTCCGTTACCGAGAAGCGAACCATCGCATGTCGTATTGCACTGAACCGCGCACTTTCCGACAATCGGAGCATCATCGTCCATCGACACACCGGCTTCGGCGGCAGGCATCGGGCATACATCTCCCGGCAGGCCGAACTCCTGAGCAACATCGATATAGTGCTCCACCGCATGTTGGTTGAGAAGTACAGGTACGTAGGTCGATACTGTCTCACGGCTTAATGCCTTGAGTGTCGGGAATCCCATCATTACAGCGGTCATCTCGTTCTCATCAACCAGTACTACCTTATCATTGAACTTCCTGTCGTTTCCGATTCTCGCGTCTGCTCTGAAAATGTTGTCGAGCAGCTTGCCGACGTCTCCGACAACCGTGTCAAACTCTGTATGAGCTATTCTCAGGTACTCCTCTCTGAGTCCCTGCGTGTGTCTGTCGACCATCATAGGAACCGCCAGATAGTTTGCCATCCATCTGTATCTGAACATAGCCTTGACATTTCTCGGCTTCATTACGAACCTTCCGAGTACGCTCATGATGTAGAGCCATCTCGTGTAATCGTACATGGTGTCCTTGACACCTCTCCACTCACGGCGCTTTCTGACCTTGCCGCCCGGCTTGTAGAATTCGCCGAATTTATCCTTACCGATTTCTTTCGCCATTACTACTCACCTCCGTGGATCTTCTTAATCTCTACGCTCTCTATGAAAGCCTGTACTCTCGTGCGCAGCTGTCCCGAGGTTCCGACCTCATAAGGTCTGTCGATAGCGAGTGTCGGATATCCGTACTCCTCCCTCAGGATGTGTGCTCCGAGCATCTTCTCGTATGCCCACGGATCGCAGAACTTCATCTGTTGGAAAATGATTCCGTCTGCACCGTATTCCTTGGCAATGTCGTTGATGTACTGGCGGCGGCCCTTCATCTTAGGAATATCCATGTATCTCGGGCACTGCTCTCTGTACATATAGTGGCGGCAGATCTGAGTCAGGGCATCTTCCTCATCGTTGAGCTCGATTACATCCCTGCCCGGCATCGAGCCGTAGCAGAATCTGTCGCAGCATACGTAAGCTCCGCAGTCTTCAACCAGCTTGACCATGTCGACATCATCAATCTCGGATCCCGCGAGAACGACGCGGATTCTGAAATCGTTCTTGTCATCAGGCTTTCTCTTCTTAACTTCCTCGAGTGTCTCCTCGAGCTTGTCGATAATCATATCCTTAGGCGCAACATATGTCGCAAGAGTCAGGATGTGGAACTCATATCCGGTGATTTTAGGCTTGTCGCCCTTTCTGAACTCACCGAGTTCCCTGATTACCTTGCACACTCTGTTGTGCTCGTCAACGGCCTTCCTGATTGCGGCGTCGGAAATATCCAGTCCGAATTTCTCTTTGATAGGATTCAGGACGTGGTTCTGACACTGCAGCACATAGAGATCGAGTCCGTTGTCATCGCCCTTCATAGGAATCTCCATATACTCATAGAAGAAGTCATCCTTGCCCTCGTCCATGGTGTGAAGCAGTTCCATGTTCTCGACGCAGCGGTTGATCATCGTGCATCCGTCAGGAGTGATGATCGCGTTGGCGAAATTGTATCCTCCCTCAATAGCTCTCTCAAGGAGGGCTCTTGAGTATTCGCACAGGAAGCTGGTCATATAATATGTACTGATATCCAGCGAACCTGTTTTAGGTGCCCTGAGTCTTGCTGAGAAGGCTCCCTCAAGATTCATCAGAGGCTCCGGAATGTTCTCGCATGTGTAAGCGATACATTTCCTGCCGTCCTTCTTGGCCTTCTCGACCAGCTCATTGTCGGCCGACTGGAGGAGATTCTCGAAATAAATCAGATGTTTAAGATCTTTCATTGATTGTCCCCTTCTTAATTAATGTAAGAAACATTATCTTCCAAAAAACATCACAAGGAGACTGAGGCTATTCAGCCTCAATCTCCTTGATGTTCATTTCATTTCCCTGTTGCAGCCAGGTCTCTCCGCTCCCGCAGTACGGGCATGTCTTGCCGTACTCGATTGTCGGATAGGTCTTCTTGCAATTGTTGCACCAGGTTATAGCAGGGATGGTTTCAATCTCGAGCTTGGACCCCTCCATGCGCGGGAATTTCTTGGTGTACCAGTCCCAGTAACCGTAAAGGTATGTCGTGATTACACCGGAAACCTCGCCGAACTCGAGAGTCACCTTGTTGACCTTGGTAAGCTCGTTCTCATCGGCAAGCTGTTCCACCTGCTTTACTACGTAGTTAACCAATCCAAGTTCATGCATTCTATTTGCCCGTTACCTTCTTCTTAATAATATTGATTCCGCGCTTCGGCATGTACATGCCCATTGCCTTGAACTTGTCCTCGGCTCTCCACATCTTGGAGTACTCGTCGCCCATATTACGTACGAGGTGAATTGCGTCAAATTCGCACTTGGTTGTGCAGATACCGCATCCGATGCACTTGTTCTGGTCAACCACGCTGCGTCCGCAGGAGAGACATCTCGCAGCCTCCTCCTTGATCTGTTCCTCGGTGAAAACGAGTCTGTCGTCGTTCATAGTGAGCGACTTCTTCGCGTCAATCTGTACCTTCTGACGAGCAGGCTTCTTGTACTGATCTGGCGGCAGAACAACCTCGTCCTTGTTCAGAGGTGTGAACTGACGTGTATTTCTGTGGATTGTCAGCGACTGTCCTTCGTTTACGAATCTGTGCAGTGATACAGCTCCCTCACGTCCGCCGGCAAGAGCGTCTACTACGAACTTCTGGCCTGTGTAAGCATCGCCGCCTACGAAAATGTCAGGCTCTGCTGTCTGCAGTGTTACAGGGTCTGCCTTGGCTGTGCCGTTCTTGTTGAACTCGACCTTTGTGCCCTTGAGCAGTTCCTTCCAGTCAGTCTTGAATCCGATAGCGTAGATAACTGTTGTGCACTCTTCTTCCTTTGTTACACTCTCATCGAATGTAGGATTGAATCTGCCGTCAGCATCTCTTACGCTTGTGCACTTTTGGAACTTGATTCCCGCGCACTTGCCGTTCTTGACAACGACCTCGGTCTGTCCCCAGCCTGCGTTGATTTCTACGCCGTCTGTCTTGCAGTATTCCTGATCTTCCTCGCCCATCGGCATATCATCGTACTCCTCGAGGCAGTAGAGCTTAACACTCTTAGCGCCCTGACGGATTGCCGTACGAGCAGTGTCGGCACCGATAGCTCCGCCGCCGATTACGACAACGTTGCCGCTCAGCTTCTCAGGCTTACCGATGTTAACCGATCTGAGGTAATCATAAGCTGAAATTACGCCCTTGGTGTCAGCGCCCGGAATGTTCAGGCTGCCGCCGCTCTGGAGACCTACAGCTACAAAGAATCCCTTGTATCCCTGATCTCTCAGTTCCTGAATTGTTACGTCCTTACCAACTTCGACTCCGCACTTGAACTCGATTCCCATTTCCTTGAGAATATCGATTTCGGCATTGAGAACGTCCTTCTCGAGTCTGAAGTTAGGAATTCCGGATACCATCATTCCGCCCGGAACCTTGTCCTTTTCAAATACGGTTGGCGTATATCCCTCGAGTGCGAGGAAGTAAGCGCAGCTCATTCCCGCAGGACCCGAACCGATGATAGCGATCTTCTGGTCGAATGTTTCCGGATCTCTCTTGCAGGATACTACAGGAGGTACATATCTGTGCTCCTCTTCCATATCCTTTCTTGCGATGAACATCTTGATGTCATCGATTGCCAGAGGCTCATCAACTCCGCCTCTTGTACACTCATCCTCGCAGTACTTGCAGCAGATGGCTCCGCATACTGCAGGGAACGGGTTGTCCTTCTTGATGAGCTTGAGGGCTTCCTGATACTTGCCCTGGCTCGCCATATTGATATAACCCTGAATCGAGATGTGGAGAGGACATGCCGACTTACATGGTGCTGTACCTGTCGGGTATGTCTGGATGACTCCGTTCTCGTTACGGAAGTTGTAATTCCACTTATCCTTGCCCCACTTGCTGTTGGTAGGAAGCTCAGCCTTAGGATACTCTACCTCGCCGTGTGTTGTGCACAGCTTCTGGCCAAGTCTTACGGCACCTGAAGGGCAGGTCTCAACGCACTTGCCACATGCTACGCAGTTCTCGGTTGTAACCTCGGCTGTGTATGCAGAACGCGACATATTAGGTGTGTTGAAGAGCTGGGATGTTCTCAGAGCGTTGCAGACACCTACTGCGCAGTTGCAGATAGCGAAGATCTTCTCCTCACCGTCGATGTTTGTAATCTGGTGAACATATCCCTTGTTCTCGGCTCTCTGGAGGATATCCATCGCCTCATCATAAGTGATGTCATATCCCATTCCTGTCTCACGGCAGTAATCAGCGAAGTCGCCGAGTCCGATACACCAGTAGTCCATGATGTCTCCGGAGCCCTCGTTACGGATTGTCTGCTGCTTACGGCATGAGCAGATACCTACACCGATCTGTCCCTCGTACTTCTTGAGCCAGTATGAGATGTGCTCGATGTCAAGCGACTCGCACTCAGCCGGGATTGCCTTCTCAACCGGAATTACGTGCATTCCGATTCCCGCACCCCCCGGAGGAACCATCTGAGTGATTCCCTCAAGCGGCATTCTCGTCATAGCCTCGAAGAAATCCGCAACCTCAGGATACTTGTCCGAGACATCTCTCATAACCATGATCTCGGCACTGCCCGGTACGAACTGGTCGAGTACCCAGCGCGTCTCATGGTTAGGATTCTTGCCGTCGAGGTTTTCCTGGTGGAATTCAATCAAGCTGAACTGGCAGAGTGCCTCGAGAGTCTTCTCGAGTCTTGCGTCATCCCAGCCTGTCATCTTCTTCATCTCGCTGAAGAAATAAGGTCTTCTCTTCTTCATGAGGCCTGCAAGGTCAAGTGCATCATCGGCAACTGCCTGTCCGAACAGGTCGACAGTGTACTTGTAGCCTGCGCAGATTCCCCAGTACTCAGGAGAATCCTTGGACATCTTCTCTATGCCAAGAAGGATCGCTGCTCTGTCGGTGATTTTCTTGCCAAGGGCGAAGATTTTCTCGTCTCTTGTCTTTGTTTTAGCCATAAAATTCATCCCCATTTCTGATCTTATAGTTAAAGAAATATACTATTGTCTACATTATATCAGAACATCAGAAACCGCACCACAGCAAAACTTAACAAAACGGACAAATCAGATTCTGCTCCGATATCCGGGACACTCACGCCCGCGTGTCCCCTGCTTTGCCGAACCTGAACGTTCCTCCCGAATCCTTTCCGCCCCGTTCGGATTTACCGCGTTTTAGGTAAAGTGTCCTTTACATTTGTTTTGTTTTTTTGACGGTTCTTTACTGCATCGGTTGAACGCAAAATTAAGGATGGCTATAATCGTAACGTAAAAAATTGCGAGAAGATGCTGCGCTGCTGCTCTTCTCTAATTTATTTTCAGAGCAAAAGAAAGAAGGTATTATTTATGGAAAAGTTCTTTAAGCTTCAGGAACATGGTACCGACGTAAGAACAGAAATTATCGCCGGTGTAACCACATTCCTCTCGATGGTTTACATTCTGGCTGTAAACCCGAACATCCTCTCGTACAGCGGAATGGACAGTGCTTCCATCTTTACTGCAACAGCTATCTCGGCTGCATTCGCGACACTCACAATGGCATTCCTTGCCAACTACCCTGTCGCTCTCGCATCCGGCATGGGACTCAACGCATACTTTGCTTACACCGTATGTCCTATGGTCGGAACCGACAAGCCTTGGCAGGTTGCTCTCGCAGCTGTATTTGTTGAAGGTATCATCTTCATTCTCCTCTCATTCACGAACTTCAGAGAGTCGCTTGTAAATGATATCCCTCACAACCTCAAGTCATCAATTTCCGTAGGTATCGGTCTGTTCATCGCAATCATCGGTCTCAAGAACTCCGGTGCTGTAAGCGTAACAACCGAGGGCGGAATCGCACTCGGCAGTCTCGGCAATGCCGCTATCTGCCTCTCACTTGTAGGAATTCTCGTAATTGCCTTCCTCGCTCACAAGGGAGCAAGAGGTGCTATCTTCTATGGGATTCTCATCACATGGGTTCTCGGAATGATTGCCCAGGCAGTCGGCTGGTATGTACCTGATCCTGAGGCAGGAGTTTACAGCGTATATCCTAACTTCTCGGTATCCGGTGTAAAGCTTGACTACTTCTTTGATTTCGACTTCGCATGGATCGGTCAGAACCTGCTGAGCTTTGCAGTAATCGTATTCTCATTCCTGTATGTTGATATTTTCGACACAGTCGGAACACTCATCGGTGTTGCATCCAAGGCTGAACTTCTCGATGATGAAGGAAACCTCCCGAGAGCCAAGGAAGCTCTGCTCTCCGACGCTATCGGAACTGTTGTCGGAGCAGCATGCGGAACTTCGACAGTAACATCGTTCGTTGAATCATCGGCAGGCGCTGCAGCAGGCGGCAGAACAGGACTCACTTCGGTAACAACCGGCGTCCTCTTCATCATCTCGCTGATCCTTTCGCCTCTGTTCCTCTCGGTACCGAGCTTCGCAACAACACCTGCTCTGGTATACGTAGGGTTCCTGATGATGCAGCAGATCAAGAACGTTAAGTTCGAAGATGCACCGATGTCCGATGTTATCTCGGCATTCATGGCAATCATCATGATGCCTTTCACATCATCAATCGCAAACGGCATCATGTTCGGAATTATTTCCTACATCGTTCTCAGAGTCCTCGAAGGCAAGGCTAAGGACATCAGACCTGTAATGTGGATTTCCGGACTGCTCTTTGTAGCATATATGTATGTAAGCATTATCCAGGCATAACAGGAACTTAAAAGTTAAGACAAATTCAAAAGCACCGGTTCGGGCCGGTGCTTTTGAGTTGACGTTTTTCCTTATTGAGGTAAGTATTTACTGTTTTGGTTAATTACTTTCTGCCTTCGTGCCACTTGTAGTCCAGAAGATGCTCTTCGTTCAGATCTCTGTAAACCTCTGTGATACCTGCAACTGTCAGAATTGTGAATGCATATGCTAACATGATGTCCACCCCTTTCTATATTCTGCGGATGCCTTTTGTCATCCGTCTCTTTCTCTTTACAACTATGTTATAATCCCCTGTTAGTTTTTTATCAAACAACTTTTTATAACATCTGTTGTTAGAATTACTTACAACAAAGCCGCGGTCAATACCGCGGCTTTCCATGCTCCTTCCGGAACCCCTATCTCGTTTTTACGTCTGCTTTCGTCAGCATGCGCACTGCGTAATTTACGAATTCTGTTGTCGCTGCGGAATGATGCGGCTTGTTCGGAAGCGCTATTCCCATAGTGACATTTTCCGCAGGGCTCAGCGGCAATTTCACAATGCCCTCATCCCACATTGCCGTACATAGCTCATTCATTATGCTTACGCCGAGTCCGTTCTTAACCATCGCGAGCGTCGTGACATTCTCGAGAGTAGAAAACCTGATGTTCGGTTTCACCTTGTGCTTACGGAACAGTGCTTCGACGTCCACGTCGTGACCGAGCGCCGGCATAATGAACTTATCCTTTTCGCAGCGCCTGATAGGATATGCTTCGGACTCCGCAAGCGGATGATCCGTCGGCAGAACCGCTATCATACGATCCTCGGCGAGCGGCAGCCACTCAAAATCATAAGTCTCCGGCTCAGCAAAAAAAGCGATGTCCGCTTCACCCTGGTTAAGCCACTCGATAATCTCCTGACTGATTCCTTCCATAATAGTAATCTCAATGTTCGGATAATCGTCCTCAAATGCGCTTATGATGCGCGGCAGCCAGAACGTCGAGATACTCGGATAGGATGCGATCCTGACAGATCCGACCGAGAGGCCGCGGATCTCCGATACAAAATCATATATATCCTTTTCATCGGAGAGAAATTTCCTTACTACAGGAAGCAGGGCTTCCCCTTCCGGCGTGAGCGTGACTCCCTTTTTTGTCCTCGTCATAAGCTTGAGCTGCAGTTCATCCTCAAGCGCAGTGACCAGCTGATTCACTCCCGAAGGAGTGTATCCGAGCTGCTCTGCCGCAGCGGAAAACGTGCCCGTCTCCGCCGATGCCACAAAAGCTCTGCATCTTGCTGTTTCCATACAAAAAATCTCCTTTTTTATGTGCCCCGCAACAAGTTTTCACGCAAAATTCCGCGTTGTTTTTGATGTTAGTTTAACTTACATCAGATGTTATGAGAAGTTGTTTTACTAATATATATTCGCATGCCATACTTGCTGTTGTCAAGAGGACAAAGGCGTTAATAAATGAGGCATCAGGAGGTAAGGACCAATGAACGACAAGACACTCGCAAAGATTGCAAAAGGACTCGCAGGACTCTGCTACGGAATGGCTGCAACAGCATCAGCACTCGGTTGCACACTGATTTTCTAAAAGAAAAAAGAATTCCTGAACAAACGAATAGCCCCGGCAAAGGCGTATGCCCGAACCGAGACTATTTTTTATTTTCAAAAATAACGCAACCATGTGACATACTCCCACAGCTTACGCCATGCGGCTAAGAAGCGGGGGCTTCTCGTTCGATGGCGCCACTATGCGCCAAGCATTCACGAGCTATCCCCGTGTGTCCCACGGTTCTTGTTATAGTCTGTATTACTATGGTCGGGGTTACGATGCCTCGGCCATTTTGTGAGCATTGATTATTCTCATTCCTTCTGTCCGGATGTTAATCGCTGCGTTGATGTCTCTGTCCCAGGATATGCCGCATCCCGGGCAGGTCCATGTCCTGTCTGAAAGTTTGAGGTCCTTGTGAATCCGGCCGCATCCGCTGCATCGTTTGCTCGAAGGATAC
>Ga0065709_1006718_pt1 | contig 13407 bp, 15 predicted proteins | sample Hoacrofraction14_2_FD_59096 | JGI IMG/M metagenome (GOLD analysis project Ga0065709, IMG submission 59096) | Hoatzin crop microbial communities from Cojedes, Venezuela, sample from fiber fraction 14 v1 | ecosystem: Host-associated > Birds > Digestive system > Esophagus > Crop | place: Venezuela...
AGTCCCAGAGGAACCACAGACCTTCTCCAAACTCCTTCAGCATGGCGAATCCTATGATCTTGTCATCACTGTAAATATCCAGTCCCAGCACATCACTGTCCTTTAAAGCATTATTGATCTTCTCCCTGCCGGAAAGAAAATGTTCCTGATCTTTGGAAACGGAAATCTTCATGCTTTCTGATATTTGAAACGCAATCAAGACTCCTTCACCAGCTTCCCGCTCATATGTTCCACATCAAACTGCAGGCAGAGCACCGCATTGAAAAACTTCTCAATCTCAGACTCCGTATAGTCTTCATCATCCGTAAACTTTGCAGTGATCTTACGGAGAATCTCTTTTGCTTTATCGTCATCGGTCACTTCTGAGATCTTTCCGAAACACACAACACTCTTTATATGCAAAGGCCAGTCACCGTTTTCCCTGTATCCTTCATCATGGACCGTAAAGCATCCCTTCGGATTCTGATGAATCGCATCAATCTTATGTCCCGTCTTCGCCCCATGGAAGTAAATCACATTGTTTTCTTCGTCATAGTAATGGCTTAAAACAATCCCATAGGGATACCCGTCATCTCCGATAAGAGACAAAACCCCTCTTTTCTCATTCTTCAGAACCGCAATGCATTCCTCTTCGGAAATTGCCTGCTTAAAACGTCTCATCGCTCTGAACATACACTACTCCTTAATCCGGATATCAAAATCACAGCAGTCTCCGCCTTTGCCCAGAGTCTTCGTCCTGCCCCAGATCAGCTTTTCATGCATATGCCCATAGCAGATATCATCTGCCTCGCAGAACCCTCTGACGATCTCCGGACAGCCGTACTTTTTACACAGGTCCGTATACGGGCACTTCACCATATCCACCTTCATCTGATTCTTCCCTGTGGGATAATATCTGGCTTTAAAGCCGGAATCCTCCCCGAACATAACGTTCGTCAGCTTCGTAAAAAGAGAAGGAATAATTTTATACAGCCCGGGCACCTTCATGATCTTACGGATCATCTCACCAACAGGCTCACTCCGCTGATGATAATACTCCACCAGAAGATCCGCAGCCTCTTCCCTTTCAACGCCGTTATTGGTCAAAGCGTCAAACATCGCAACCGCCGGGTAAATCCTGTCATACGTATGCATGCGCACCTTCTTCGAATCATCCTTATTCTCTTCCAAAAGCTCGTTATACCGCAGCTGTGCATCATTCATAATCTCCGTGCACTTTTCTTTTCCATACAGCTCTTCAATGGACGGCACGATATCCGCTAAATAATCACATGTCTTCTTCATAGTCAAAATCTCCAAAACATATACTGATATTATATATGCCATTACGAAAAAAAGCCCGTCAAACGAGCTTTTACAGCGACCCCTGCTTCACATTCAGCTTCACTGAATCCCCTGAGGCAAAATCATCCAGCTGTATGGTATCAATCCTTCCCATAAGATCCAGATCGATCGTTAAAGTACAGCCTGCCTGCTTCTTTCCATCCTTCAGTCCTGTCACAACCAATGTGCCGCTTTCCTCAGGCTTGAAAGTAAACGTCAGCGTCTTCTGCGAATAAGAACCGATATTATCATGATCATTCTTCAGAACCGTCCACTCCAGCTCCTCTTCTCCATAAAGCGTCACCGTAACAGAATGCAGATCGGCAGACACCGCATAATTCGCATCATCGGAAATCCCGACAGAACCATCCACCTGCCCGCAGGCAGTACAGAATACACATAATACAATAGATAAGATCAAACACAGACGCTTCATAGCACACCTTCTTCCTGACTATTCTAACATGATATACCGATCAGATTTCCTGAACTTTGAAATACCATGGGAAACCTGTGATTTTACTCTAAGACGCATAATACTGCGCCTGCGCATTCCAGAGTTCCGCATACTTCCCGTTCTTTTCCAGTAATTCTTCATGACTTCCCTGTTCCACGATTCTCCCCTCATCAAACACCAGAATCTCATCACAGAACCGGCAGCTGGAAAGCCTGTGGCTGATAAAGAGAACCGTACGGTTCCTGACAATCGCATTCAGCTGTTCGTAAATCTCCGCCTCCGCAATCGGATCCAGAGACGCCGTGGGCTCATCGAGAATCAGGTACGGCGCATCTTGATACAAAGCCCTTGCAATGGCTGTCTTCTGCGACTGGCCGCCGGATAATCCAATACCTTTTTCCCCATAGTCACTGAAGAGGTATGTGTCAAGCTGATCCTTCAGTTCATTCACTCCGGCATCAGATAATGCATTCTTCACTTTTTCAGGATCATAAGTATTTCCGGCAGACACATTATTACCCAGCGGCTGCGACAGAAGCTGATAATCCTGGAAGACTACCGCAAAAAGATGTTTGTATGAAATATCATTTCTGTTCATTTGATTAATGAGAATTTCCCCTTCATCCGGATCATACAGTCCCGTAAGAACCTTGATGAACGTGGTCTTCCCGCTTCCGTTCTCACCAACCACCGCAATCTTCTTTCCCTTTTCCAGCCTCACGGAGATATCATCCAGAACCTTTCTGTCCGTTTCAGGATATGTAAAGCTTACATGGTGGAATGTGATTTCGTTGATGTCTGACTCTTCATCTATATTGTTTTTCTGTTCATTTAATTTACTGTTCTCTTCATCAGGCAGTGCCAGAAAATCAAAGATCTGCTTCAGGAACATATCATTATTCTCCAGCTCCCCGATTCCCGTAAACAAAGACGTCAGATTCCCCGCTAATGCAGCACACGCACCGGTGTACTGGCTGATGGAACCGATGGAATACGCATGNTACAGAGCCTTGAGGCAGATGAACAGATACAGAAGCCCCGTCAAGACTGCGGAAAGCGCGGAAGAGAAACCGGAAAGAATACCGCCCTTCCCTCTTTCCAGCTTTGCGAAAGGACCTTCCACACCAAAGGAATCCTTCAGACCTGACCGGAAGTACACATTCGCAATCTTTGACTGATCATACATGCGGATGTCCTCTTTCTCCTTGCCGTCCACACCAAGCACGCCGAAATAGCTGAATACCCTGTTTCCAAACCTTGCCTTTGAGGCAAGCTCTGCCAAAAGATGCTGCACATAGGTGTCAATCTTCCCTGAGGCAAGGGAGAAGACAATGATCATCATCGGGATGACGATGATCCAGATGGGATGATTCAGAATATTTGAAGTTGACTTGTACTGAAATAAAGAAACCAGCAGAACCGCCGCACTCACAATCCCGAACACCGCCGTCAGAATCTTCGTAAGGCAGCTCACCGCCATGCCAAGGCCAAAGCCTCCCCAGCCTTCATTCTGCAGGATCTGATCCTGCAGATCCTTCGTGGGCTGCAGTTCCTTCACACTGTACTTCATGCGAAGAAGCTTTTTGGAAATAATCTGATCCTTCACATTCCAGTAAATCTCCTCTTCCGCTTCCTGCCTTCTCTGCAGGATATATTTGAACAGTGAGACAATGCCTGTCACAATTAATGTCTGAATCACTAAATGCCTTAAGGCAATCGGATTTCTATCAGCGGACAGCTCATTGATGATCCGCGCGGAAAAGAACACCAGAACATACGGCTCAATTGCCTGAAAGATACAGAACAGCACCGTGGCAGGAATCAGCTTCGGACGCAAGTCATTCACCAGCTTCAGGGTATCAATCCATCTTTTCAGAATCTCCTTCATCAGAAATCCACCCCTTCCCTGTAATATCTGCTCTGCACTTCAAAAAGCTCTGCGTATTTACCCTTTTGTTCAAGGAGAGAATCATGGGTTCCTTCTTCCAGTATTCTTCCGTGCTCCAGATACACGATCCTGTCGCAGAACCTCGTTGACGCAAGCCTGTGGCTCACAAACACAGAAGTCCTGCCATCCGTCATCTCATTGTACTTTTCATACATCTCACTTTCCGCCAGAGGATCCAGTGCAGCCGTAGGCTCATCCAGAATTAACATCTTCCCGTCATGATACAGCGCCCTTGCGAGCATCAGCCTCTGCACTTCACCACCCGAAAACAGCACCCCATCCTCATACACATGGGTGCCGATATGGGTATTGATTCCATTGGGAAGAGATTCAATCTTTTCAAGCATGCCTGCTTTTGAAAGACTGTCCTTCACACGGTCTTCATCAATGTGATTCACATCCTGCGCCGTATTCTCCTTCACCGTAATCTCAAGCATGGAATAATTCTGGAACAGGCAGGAAAACAACTGATAGTATTCATTTCTGTTGAATGTTCTGATATCAATATTATTTAACAATACAGAGCCTGAGGAAGGATCCAGAAGTCCCGCAAGCAGTCTTACAACCGTCGTTTTCCCTGCGCCATTCCTTCCCACAAGGGCAAGCTTTTCTCCCTGACGTATGGTGAGATTCAGATCATGAATCGTTTCTTCCTCAGAACCGGGATATTTCAGACTGACATGATCCAGCTTCAGCTCATATGTATCACATTTTGGAATTGTTTCACCCTCTCCGAAATGAAACGGCTCCGGAAAATCCAGATACTTTCTTACCGCACCCACTTCCAGACTCTCTCTGTAAATGGCAGAACAGTCATGCATAATGGAAGAAATCCACTCCGTAAAAGAAGACAATGCAAGGAAATACAGCACAAACCTTGAGGCAGGAAGATTGTTTTCCAGCGTCATTCGAATCAGAGCCCAGTATGCAATGCCATTGCGCAGTAATGTCAGAATGACATCAAAAACATTTCCCATCAGCTTATGCTTTTCCGCTTTGTAAGAGAAAGATTCGAATGCTTTTTCCAAAGATCGCATCAGATCATTCATCCAGAAACCCATGCCGAAAAGACGCACCTCTTTGGCAAAAGAAGAATCGGATGCTTTCCGGGAAAGATACCGTTCCCTAAGCTGCAGTGTGTCTTCTTCGCTTCTGTGCTCATACACCCATTTATCCGTATGACGACTGATGAGGAAGCTGAGGACGCATGTGACGCATATCATAACAATCAGTAAAGGATTGATACTGCTCAGAACCGTCATACAGATCAGAAACGAAAGCACATGTGTTAACAGGTCAGTCAGACTTGTCCACAAATGCTCCACCTCCCTGGCATTGCTGGAAACCGCATTGGAAGCACGCTCATTCAGCTTCAGAAAATCCGGATCCAGCGTATTGGGAAAGGAAGTGGTATTCCTTTTCCTGTTCATCTCCAGAATAATGCCGGAGCGTACGCTGATCCTTGGATACATCACATTCTCATTGAAATACCTCTCCAGAAACTGCAGGATGAAAAGACTGAGGGAGAAGATGAGTATGATCCGGATTAACTGACTGATATTCTGATCCGTTTCCACCGCATTCAGAATGGCAGGCGGACCGTACAGTTCAGTGAATGTTAAAAGAGATTTCGTCAAAGACAGGAAAACAGAAAACCATACCGCACTCCTGCAGTACCGCATGCCCTTGGACAAAAGCCATTTCACATTGGAAACGGTGGTGTACATATTTTCCTTTTTTTCTTCTGATTTGTTTTCCCTGCTCATACTCAGACTATTGTACTGCAATCTGTATAAAAAAGAACGGAAAGAATCCGTCCTAGATATGCAATACATTTGTGGCAATGGTGAAATAGATGAGCAGTGACAATGCGTCGATGACCGTTGTAAGCATCGGTGAAGCCACCACTGCCGGATCAAGGTTCAGCCTCTTGATCAGCATCGTCAGCGTGGAAGCCAAAAGCTTTGCGAAAAACACCGCACAGAGAATCGTCAGGCAGACCACAATACTCACATCCACAGGCCTCTGGTCAATGAAGATCAGCTTCAGGAAATTGCAGAGAGACAATACCGCACCGCAGATGAAGCCTACCCTCACTTCCTTCCAGATCACCTTCAGGAAGTCGGAAAGCTGAGCTTCCCCTAAAGAAAGTGCTCTGACCACTTCCGTGCTTGCCTGATTGCCCGCATTTCCTCCCGTATCCATCAGCATCGGTATATATGCCGTTAAATACACTGACCTGCTCAGCGCATCCTCAAAGCTTGTGATAATCCCTCCGGTAAACGTTGCGGAAATCATCAGTAACAACAGCCAGGGAATCCGCTTCTTCACCGTCTCAAAAACCCCTGTTTTCAGATACGGCTTATCACCCGGAATAATACCAGCCATCTGTTCCATGTCTTCCGTCGTCTCTTCCTGCATGATGTCAATGACATCGTCTACGGTGATAATGCCTACCATTCTGTTCTCATTGTCCACAACAGGCAGCGCATTGAAGTCATACTTCCGGAAAATCAGAGCCACTTCCTCCTGGTCGGTGGAAGTATTGCAGGAGACAACGTCCTCATGCATGATATCTCCGATTAACATATCCGCAGGATTGAGAATCAGGTATCTGAGTGCCACGGTTCCAAGCAATAAGCGCTTCGAATTCAATACATAGCAGGTTTCGATGGTCTCCTTATCCATGCCTACCTTCCGGATCCGCTCAATGGCATCCCCTATGGTCATATCGGACTTCAGATCCACAAACTCCACCGTCATGATGGAGCCGGCGGAATCCTCCGGATACTGCAGAAGATGATTAATGTCCTTTCTTGTCTCAGGGGACGCATTGGCGAGAATCTTCTTCACCACTGTCGCCGGCATCTCCTCCAGTAAATCCGCCGCATCGTCAGCGTACAGGTTATCGATCACAACACCCGCTTCCTTATCGGAAAGCTGGGTGATGATATACTGCTGGCTGTCGGATTCAAGCTGCGAAAAAACATCCGCTGCCAGCCCCTTGGGAAACAGACGGAACATTTTGAGCATATCCTCATCTTCCATCTCTTCCATGATCGCCGCCACATCGGATTCATTCATATCCTCCGCAATGCCCCTGAGGACCGTGTATTTTTTGGTCTTTAAAAGCCCGCGGAAGGTTTCCAGATCATTGTTCTTCTCTTCCATGATGAAAATCTCCTTTCAGTTGATGATTTTGTGACGCACCATCGCGGTGCAGGCTTTCCGCCGCTATTTTGACTGCTCACAAAAACCACCTCCCTTCAGGACTCACCTGCCTTATTGTAAGTTTTTGACAGATGAATGGCAATAAAAAAAGAAACAACCAGTCCGGTCATCTCTTACTCAATCGGCTTCTGGTAGAAATTGCCCACCAGCTTCCGCACTGTCGTTTCAATGATGAAAGCCTTCGGATCTGCCGTAGTGATGGTCCGCACCACATCCTTCACCTGATCATTGCCTACTGTAATTAAAAGCAGGCTGTGCTCCTGGTTATGATAGGCGCCGGTGCACTCCACCTTCGTAATACCGTGCCGTACTTCTGAAAACACCGCAGAACATACTTCATCCGGCCTGTCCGTCACGATTTCAATGCGCGTCATCTGATACTTCTGATGCATCATATTGACAATCTCTTTTGATGCATACTGGAAGATGATGGAATACAGAGCCCTGTCCCAGCCGTACACGCAGCCGGCAATGACCAGCACCACCACATTCACCGCAAAGATATAATTCCAGGCAGGCTTTTTCAGATGGGTGGAAATATCAATGGCAATGAAGTCCATTCCGCCGGAGCTTGCATTATTGCGAAGGGAAATNCCGATCGCAAACCCGTTGATGAGACCTCCGAACACCGATATAAGCAATGGATCCGAAGTCACTTCCGGTAATTTCAATACGGAAGTAAACACGGAGGTCAGCGTAAACCACAGGAAGGAATACAGCAGGAACTTATGCCCGATTCTCTTCCATACAAAGACGCAGGTCAGTGCGTTCAGTACAAAGTAGATGACGGAGAAGCTTAAGGGAATGTTCAGATAGTCCGAACAGAGCCCGCTGACCAGTCTTGAAATACCCGCATAGCCGCCGGGAAACAGGTTTCCGGATTTGACGAAGCTGTTCATTCCGCAGGAATAGATGAATGCGGAAAGAATGATCATCGCAATATAAACCCAGTCTTTTTTCGTAAAATGCATGTTCTTCATAACAGTTTATCCCGCAGCCTCTGCCGCATTTCCTCTTCCCTTTCCGTCAAAGACGAAGGATGAATCACCTTCATAAACTCTGCGCACCTTCTTGCCTGCATGCGTACGGTACGTACGTCATAGTCAATCACAGCCTTCACCCCATGGCTTTTAAACGTCAGCTCCGTGGAAAGGTCTTCCTTCTTCTGATATCTGTACAGCTCCTGGCCGTTGATCCAGACGCAGCCTGTATGCTTATAGGCGGCAGTGGGAAAATACAGTTCCCCGCTCATTTCGGAAATCAGCACCCCAGGGATCTTCCTTGCGCCGGTAATTTCACGGAAAGCGTCCATTCTTCCTTCCATGGTGGAACCATGGCGAAGACACTGCTCTTTCAGCCATACTTCCGGAAAGACGTCATACTCCTCATAACTTCCGTCTTCCTTCAGNACCTTCATCCCTCTGTCTGTTTTCTCCAGTAACAGAAACATATCANATCCCGCATGTGCTGGAGCAGCTGCCGCAGCCTTCCTTGCTGCAGATGATTTCCAGCGCTCTTGTGTCAATGGCGAAGCCTTCAATCATGACAGATGCGTTATTGGGAAGAGAATTTACGCCAACCACGCTTCTTGCGGGAAGCGGATCGGAGAACTTTTCCTTCCATGCTTTTTCCAGCTCTTCCATTGCATTCAGATCCGTCATATATACCACTGTCCTGAGCACGTATGCCAGCGTCAGATCGCATTCCGCAAGAATCTTTTCCAAATTGCTGAGCGCTGAAAGCGTCTGTTCATAGACACCTGCCTCTGTATCCAGCGGAAGCTGTCCGCCGATCATAATAAAGTCTCCTGCCCGTACAGCAGAAGAACCAACTGTTTCCTGAATCATAGCAGTCCTCCTCATTCAAAATAGGAATCTTCCCGATCCCCGTCACTGTCCTCATATTCGTCCTGCAGGTTGTCAAAGAAGGAATAGTAATTCTCCTCCATGTCACGCATCCTTTCCGCATGATGGGCATCGGATACCACGAAGAGAATATAAAAACCAGCCAGGGCCAATAATACCATGACAACTGTCGAAATCATGTCACTGACTGTTTCAATCATGCCTTCACCTCCGGACAGCCTTTATTATAGAACCGGTTATGCATCTTTGCCACGATACTGCTCAAGAAAATTCTCTCCCTTCAGCGTCTCATGCGTACATAAATCCGGATATCCAAGCTGCCTTAAAACCTCATAGCTCACGAGTGCAGCGCAGTTGGAAAGATTCAGGGACCTGGCCTCAGGAACCATGGGAATGCGCATGCACTGATCCTCATGATCTGCGAGAATATGCCGGTCAATTCCCGTGCTCTCCTTACCGAAAACAAGGTAAATATCCCCTTCCACCGCCCTGAAGTCAAAGGAGTCAGGGGTCTTATGACCATACCGCGTCACATAGAAAAACGTGCCCGTATTCTTTGAACAGAAGTCTTCCCAGTCAGGATAGATGGTATAGGTCATATGGTCCCGGTAATCCAGTCCTGCCCTTCTCAAATGCTTTTCATCCATGGAAAAGCCAAGGGGTTCAATCAGGTGCAGGTCCATATGGAATGCCATGCACGTACGCATGATATTCCCCGTATTCTGGGGAATCTCCGGCTCATAAAGTACAATATGAATCATGAATGCCTCCCGATCGGTATAAACAGAATAAAAGAAATTACCGCAATAATCAGCAGGAACACAACGATGATCTTCATCACCAGATCAAAGAAGAAAAACGACGGAAACATGTTAATCATGACGGAAGTATTCGGATTCAGCAGCCACAGGTCGTTGTCAAAGAAAATCTGATGGAACTTCGTCCAGAAGGAATTAAAGTCATAGAGAGCCATGGCCCCTAAAGCCAGAACGGCACAGGCGATGATGGTCATGCCGTATTTGAAGCCGAAGCGGTAGAGATCCCGCAGTACGGAAAGATTCCTGTGCTTCATATGCAGGTAAACCAGGATTACAGCTCCGATACTTAACAGAAGCACCGTCACCTTCTTCGCATTCCGGTACAGGTCTCTCACATCCACCATATGCAGGGTTTCCCGCTCATTGAACACTTCCCGCACATCTCCATTGAAGTCCGCTTCCACCACAATATCATCCCGCTTGTCATTGAGATAATCCAGCAGAGCTTCCGTGGCATCGAAGAGACCTTCCTCATCCATCCCGATGGATTCTGCGGTATTGCCCTTCGCATATTCCTTTTCATAGAAGGAAAGGTCGAAGCTGCAGGCAAAGATCACCGACGCAAGAATCCCGATCGCTAATGCAATGACAGAGATAACGGACAGAAGCTTATCGGTTTTCATTCAGCCACTTCTCCAGCTTTCTTACTGCCTTGCCTCTATGGGAGATGGAATTCTTCTCATCCTTGTCCATTTCCGCCATGGTCTTCCCGAAGGGCTCATAGTAGACAATGGGGTCATAGCCGAATCCGTTTGTGCCTTTCGGTTCCTTCGCAATGACGCATTCCACCGTATCCACAAAAGTCACAGGATCTTCATTGGGTCTTGTGATGGCAATGGCGCAGACATAGCGGCAGCTTCTGTCCTCCACGCCTTCCATTCTTTCAAGAATCACCCTGTTTTTGTATTCATAGGGCGTGTCATGGCCCAGAAACCTTGCGGAATGCACGCCCGGTTCTTTCCCGAACGCATCGATTTCAATGCCCGAGTCATCACTGACTGCCATAATGCCGCAATAGTCCGTGACAGCCTGGGCCTTGATAATGGCATTCTCTTCGAATGTCGTACCGTTTTCTTCCACCTCCGGCATGTCCGGCAGATCCTTCAGGCATAATACCTCATATCCTTCCGGTTCCAGCATCTCTTTGAATTCCCGGATCTTGCCTTCGTTGGTACTGGCTACCACAATCTTCTTTTCCATATTCTCTTAAACCTCCTCATACACATCATAGTCGTAGGATGTGTTTCTGTACGCTTCCATTCTTTCATTTAAATCACTGTCAAGTTCACTGACTCTGCCCTGATCTTTCACATACGGGTCAATGATACGCCGTTTGGCATCAATATGCACCACCATTCTTCCGGATGGAACCGGAAGATCATGGCTTACCTTCCGTAATGCGGTAAATGATTCCCATTCCCCCTGTAATTCAGAATGAAGTAAAGCATCAATCACCTGACGCTCCGTTCCCATGGTAATCTCTTCTTCCGAAATGATTCCCATATTCAATGCTTTTGTAAGAAGCAGGGAGAGGCGCTCCATGGCATACCTGTCTTCATCACAGGAGTAGACCATGGCGCATTTTAATGCGGCTTCCGTAAACAGCTTTCCCTTCTCAAAAGAAGTAAAAACAAGCTCTTCTTCCCCTGCCGTTAAATCATCATAAATCAATTTGATTTCATCCAGCGTGAAGAATCCATACCGGAGTGCATTGCCCAATGTGTATTCCAGCCTGTCCGCAGAAAGATGAGGAAGATCATTATCTGCCAGAGGATACATATGGTAGTCCCATACAGATGAAACATCTATACGCAGATAATTTAAAGCATGCATGATTTCCACCGATTCCAGAATCATCCGCTTTGTCGGCTCTTCCGTACTCTCCTGCTTCATATAGTCTTTATGCATGAAGTCCACCACATGGGAAAATACCGGGGTGGACAGGTCATGGAGAAGACCGGATATGGTCACAGCTCTGTCTTTCGTAAAATGCCAGAGAATGCATGCGACTCCAAGGGAATGGATATACCTGGAATAGGAAGGAATGTCTTTGAATAACGGAAATGACGTATACTGCAGGCCGCAGTTCATCCCGGCATCCTTCAGACGTACCATCTCCTCTGCATTCATAAAATCATGGAGAAAAGAAGGAATCTCTTCCCCATGAAGATACAGGTCAATCAGTTTTTCTTCCGGCGTATTCACGTGCCTTATTGTAACAAAAGAAGATGTCTTTTGGACACCTTCTCTATCACGATTCACAAATATCATTCGTCTGTGTAGTTATCGAAATACCCCTGGATATATACAAAGGGCGTTCCCTTGTCTCCAGAGCCGGAGGTCAGATCCGACAACGATCCGATGAGATCCGTAAGGCGTCTCGGCGTGGTACCTTCGGAAACCATCTTGCCCTTCAGCTGTTCGTCCTTCTCATGAATGGACTGCTGAATCGCTTCCTTCAGCGCTTCACCGGACAGGTCTTTATACGCATTGTCTGCCAGATACTTCAGCTTCAGCTCATTGGGCGTTCCTTCCAGTCCTGCCGTATATCCGGGAGATACCACAGGGTCCGCCAGCTCCCAGATCTTTCCCACAGGATCCTTGAACGCTCCGTCGCCGTATACCATCACTTCCACGTGCTTTCCTGTCTTCTCCAGTAAAGCAGACTGCACGGCATTCACAAACGCATCGCAATGGATGGGGAACAGCTTCACCGTCTCCTCCGTTGCCTTGTTGGAACCTAAGAGACCGTATTTGTCATTATATCCGCTGCCGTCTCTGGAAGAAGTCATCAGGTCATCCATGCCTAAGACAATCTCCGCTCCTGCCTTTCTGATCAGCCTCTTGGAACGCTCTCTGGTATGAATGTCGCAGGTAATCACGTTCTTCGTATAGTCCGCAATCACTGCCGCATTATTCGCAAAGATGATCTCCGCCTCACAGTCTTCTCCTTCAATCAGCTCCTTGTAATATCCCACATAATCCATGCCTGTGAAAGGATGGCAGGACTTGCCGAAAAGACCTTCAAACTGTTCCTGGCTCAGTACATCCCTCCAGGGATCCACATCCTTCTCATCCAGCTGGTCCATGGACACCAGATGATTTCCCACTTCATCGGAAGGATAGCTGAGCTGCAGGGTAATCTTCTCACAGCCTCTTGCGATACCCTTCAGAACAATCGCAAATCTGTTTCTTGAGAGGATCGGGAAAACAACGCCGATATGCTTACCGCCTGTCTTCTCCTTCACATCCGCCGCTATATCGTCAATGGTGCAGTAGTTGCCCTGGCTTCTTGCCAGAATGGACTCCGTCACCGCCAGAACATCCCTGTCCTTTACCGTCAGTTCTCCGTTCTCCACTGCCGCAAGCACCGTATCCACCACAATCGTCTTCAGGTCATCCCCTTCACGGATGACAGGCGCCCTTAAGCCTCTGGATACTGTTCCGCTGATTCTTGTCATGTCTGTCTAATCTCCTTTTTTATCTCCACCATTATAGCAAATAAAAGGATCAGGAAAATACCCGATCCTCCGCCCGAAACATATCAGCTTTCAGACGACAGGAATGATAATCATCCCATACCGTCCACATACAATTCAGATTAACCAGACACTAGGCATTCAGCGCTTCCTGCCTGTAGGAATGATAATCATCCCTGCTGAGACCAGGAAATACACTGAAGATCGTAGACTCAGGAAGCTGAAGGCGGATCATATTCATGACACCTTCCTTCTCAGCCTTCTTTTCACCACGCTCTTCACCAAT
>Ga0065709_1029725_pt1 | contig 13397 bp, 20 predicted proteins | sample Hoacrofraction14_2_FD_59096 | JGI IMG/M metagenome (GOLD analysis project Ga0065709, IMG submission 59096) | Hoatzin crop microbial communities from Cojedes, Venezuela, sample from fiber fraction 14 v1 | ecosystem: Host-associated > Birds > Digestive system > Esophagus > Crop | place: Venezuela...
CATTAGAATTTGCTTCAATAAAATTATTATTTGTTTCATTTACTTCATCTATATTTCTTGATGAAATAACAATAACTGTAATAAAAAAACCAGACATAGCTCCTGCGATAAAAGATAATAAATTAAAAATTATATTCATTCTTTTGTTCCTCCTATTTTTATTTTATTTTTTAAATAACATTTTTTACAAAAATACATTGAATTATCAAATTTTAAATCGTGCTTTTGTGGAAAGTATTCATATATTTTATAAGCATACCATTTTTCATTAGTAAGCACTTTATTACATACAATACAATTCATATAAGAGTATTCCTTTCTACTTTATCTTTAAAATTTTCAACAAAAATGCTTGTATCCCAATCTCTTTCACAAGTAAACAAATCTTCTCCGTTTTCTATAATCTTTGTTATTTTATTTATATGTTTATTTTGTTTAAAATTACATTCTTTACAACTTAAATTTTTATTAAATCTTTTTCTTCTATTATTATCCCAATAAATTTTAGTTCTCATATCTATTTTCCTCCGTTTTTTTTTCTTCATTCCCCCTAGGGGGAATGAGTACGATTTTTATCGCCTTATTTTTTCTTTAGTCGTACCCCAAAAAGCTTGCTTTTTGTGTGTTTTTCGCAAATCGGTACGATTTGCTATCCTGCCTTAACAATTAAATAATTATTGTTTTGATAATTTTTTAGTTGTTAAGGGGAATAAATATTAAAATAATCCGTTCGTTCCAAAAAATAGAGGAGATAAATCATCTAATAATTCCATTCTATAATTGTAAATAGACTTTGTTTCTGAAAAACTAAATAAACTTGCTAAAACATTCATATCAGTTATTTGTTCTTCATCTTTGTTTAGTCTATAACCGTAATAAATTCTTAAAAGTTGTCTTTTTAAATCCAGTTTACTATCATTGTATATATTTTCATCATCTAAATATTTATTTAAAACATTACAATAATATTTATATGAATTTTGAGTGATATTACTTGAAATATCATCTTTATTGTTGTCAGAATAAAATTTAAGCTTTTTTAGATTTTTTAATATATAATCTATTTCTTTTCTCTGCTTTTTTCTTTTTTCTTTATTTTGACAAGAATTATCAGGTAAAATTTGTTTTTTAGATGAAAATGATAAACAATAATCTACTTTACTTTTTAATTCATTCCATTCTGCTTCTGAAATTTTTATATATTTTACATCTTCCATTTTTTTATCTCCTTTATAAAATTTCATCAATGTCAACTTGTTTTTCTTCAATTTCTTTTTGTTGTTGAATGTATGTATTTTTTATATTTTCTTTTAGATTATTAAAATTATAAATTTTATGCTTACTATTTTTATAAATATTTTTTCTTTGAAAAAACATAATTTCTGTTAAAGGTGTGTCATCAACAAGATCATAACAAATTGGTTGATTTTTTCCTTCAATGTTTCTTTCTATTCTTCCAAGTGATTGAAGAATTGTAGCTCTATCTTTATGAGGTGTTAAGAAAATAAGCCTATCTAAATTTGGTATATCTAGTCCTTCTTTCGCAAGAGAATATGAAGCAAATAAAACATTTATGTTTCCGTTTCTCATATCTTCTAAAGCTTTTTTTCGCTCTTCTTTTTGAGTTTTACTAACCATTTTCCCATCTATTTCTTTAGAATTATTTATTTCACTTTGAAGATATTTTAAATGTTCTATTCTATCGCCTAAAACCAATACACTGTTATTTTGATTTTGTAAGATTTTTATTAAATCTAAAACAAGTTCATTTCTTTCTTCATTATTTGTAATATCTTCTAAAACTTTATTAAAATCAATATTTCCTTTTTGATTATGAAAAACATAACTTTCTAAATTATTAGAATATGGTGTTTCTAGTTTATAAACAATAGATTTTATAGTTTTTTCTTCTATTTCTTTTTCACTTATTTCTATAATTGGTTCTCCAAGTAATCCAAACATCGCTTTTTCTGTTCCTTTGGCACTTCTATAAGGTGTTGCAGTAAGCCCAATTTTAAAAGGTGTATTCAATTCATTAATTACTTTATAAAACATTCCTGCTTGTTTTGGAGTTCCACAAACTCTATGACATTCATCAACTATAATTAAATCAAATTCATTTCTTAAATCTTTTAATTTTAAATCAATTTTTGAATTGTTATCTAAATTTGAAAGAGTCTTAACAGAAGCAAAATTTATATCTGCATTTATATTTTCTATTTTTCCTTCCATAATTTTAGACAAACTAACATTTTCAAGATTATTTTCTGCTCTTTCATAACTTTGTTCTAGCAAATCTTTCGTGTGAGTAATCCATAAAGTTTTTAAATTGTGTCTTGAAATAAGTTCTAAAGCAATTTGCGTTTTTCCGCTACCTGGCGGAGCAATTATTATACCATTTCTCTTTTTTAAAGCTTCATTTATAGCTTTTTCTTGATATGAATAAGGTTTTATATTAGATTTGATATTTGTTCCGTGAAATTTGTGAAAATTATAAATAATATTTGAATCTTTATAATTGTCTAATATAAAATTTATTGTTCCAAACGGAAGATAATAATTTTTATTATCTTTTGTATAGAAATTCAATTTTTCTGGAACTTTTTGAGGATAATAATTAGAATATCCATATTTTTCATTTTTAAGATAAACTGGATTATCTATAATAAGTTCTGTTGAAATATAATTTAATAATCTTAAATCACTTTCAACATCTTCCTTTGATATTTTTATTACATTAGAAATTTCTATATTCATATATCCTCCTCTTTAATTAAATGAAAACGAATACATCTTGATGCTCCTTTTGATCCAATTAAGCGAACTAATTTATCATATCTAATTTTTTCATTATCTTCTATATATTTATCAATATAATGTAAAGAAGCAAGTTGTTCTTTAACTGCATCAAAATTATATCCTCTTTTTTTAAGCTCCGCTTTAATTGAAGTTGAAATTAAGTAAACACAATCTAAATCATCTTTATCTCTTCTTCCCAACAAACTTGTTTTTCCACTATTATAAACTGTTTCATCTATACCATCTATTTCATTACTATAAAAATTAACAATTTGCCCTGGATTGGATACAACAATGTCGTTTATTGCTTCTGCAACTCTTTCTGCCTCACTTATTTCTGATTTTGATTTTATAAAAGGTTCAATATAAGAAATATCTAAAGAATTTGTTTCAAAATAATAAGCTGAAAGAATTGCATCTGAAAGTAAGATTGAAGCCCATAAAAGTGCAGTTTTTGCAGTTGTATTATAATTTTTTTGTAAAATTAAAGCCAAATCGTTATATTGTTTTTTTAAATCTTCTTTTTTAAATGTTTCTAAAAGTTCTACCCATTCTTTCCCAATATAGCCATAATTTTCTGCCAAACTTTCCCAAAGGATTTTATAATCTTCTGCTTCAAAAATTTGGTCTTGCGGATAATATGCTTCAATACATCTATTATATGATCCTTGTCCTGATAAATTATCAAGCAAAGGTCTTTCTCCAGTAGTTACAAAGATACTTTCCCAAGATCTAATTCTTCTTCCTTTCCCATCTTGCATCGCTCTTGCTGGTTCTTCTCCATTCCCTGCTATCATAATTAAATTGTTAAAATATTCGCCTAAATTCTTTACTCTACTGCCTTCTCTTAAAGTTGCTGAATCATCATATATTACTGGAATATTTTTATTGAAATTTGCAGTTGAATAAATAGATGGAAGAGAATCTGTAAAAACTTGTATATATCCTCTTGTTGATATTGGATTTCCAAATGGAAGTGCAACAAATCCCAACAAAAGCGTTTTTCCATTACCAGAAGTTCCCCAAAAGTTGAATAAAAATGGTTTTATATCTAATTTGTGAATCAGTAATGAAGTAAATGAAATAGATATTGCAAGTTTTACGGCATCATATTTTTCCAAATATTTTTTGATAAAATTGTAAACTTTATCTCTATTTCCATAAGGTTTTAAAGCTTTTAATATTTCATATTCTTGTGTTCCTTTTGAAATATCACATAAAACTTTTTCTGAATAAGGAATAAAAATCTCTTCATTATCTACAACCTTATATCCGCAAGTTGATGAAATTTTATCAACTGGAAGTAAATCTCTATTTTTTGTTTTGACTTTTCCTAAATATTCAATTACTTTTTTTGCGTTTGAGACATCAACATTTATTCCTTTTGAAGAGAAAATTTTTATCATTTCATTTTGCATTGAAAGTTTTGCTTCTTCAATAATAAAAGATTTCCAATGTTTATCCTGAAAAAAAGCAATTTCAACTTTATCTCCAACTTCATCTTCATCAATATTCTTAAAACATTTGATCGGAATTAGTGGAGTATATGTTATAAATTCTGTATATTTTCCTTTTTGCATTTCTACGCCATTATCTGATAAAAAATATAATCCATCAATAAAGTCTAATTCCTCTAACTTTATATTTTTAAATGTTTTATTAAAGATATTGATTACTTTATTAGATAACAATAAAGAAGGATTACTTTTTTTCTTTAAATCTACTTCTTGTTTATTTAATTCCTCTAAAATTTCTTTATTACTTTCCATTTACACTTTATGTTCCTTTCTATAAGCTTTGTAAAAAGCAACTTTTTCTTTAACATTATCTGATAAAAAAATATTATCTAAAATATCTTCAACCTTAATTTTTTCTTCAATAACATATAAACAAGCGTTTGAAATATCTTCTTTTTCTAAATTTGGTTTAGTTGCTATTATAAGATTTTCTAACTGATGTAAATAATCACAATAATATTGAAAAGCTTTATTTTCCCATTTTTTGTAGTTTTGTATTCTTAATTGATCTTGTTTATATTTATCTAATTCCTCGTTATACTTTTTGTAATTTTGATTTGTATAGTTTGTAATAAGTCCTAAATTCAATCTGAAATTTATATCTTTTGCAGCTTCATAGTTATTGATTTTTAAGAGTTTTGCTACTAAAGAAATACAATCTCCACCTTCTCCACAACCAAAACAATGCCATATTTGTTTGCTTTGTGAAATTGATAAACTTGGTGTTTTTTCATTATGAAAAGGACATAAGCACTTGTTGCCTCTTTTTAATTCTAAACCATAGATTTTTGCAATATCTATAATATCTACTTTATTTTTGACTTCTTGTATAAGATTATTCATATTTAATACCTTCTTCTTGGAGTATCAAAAAATTTCAAAAAAGCATTTTTTTCTACTATTTTTTCTTTACCATAATCACAAGAGGGAAAATCAGGGATATTAAATAAGTCTTGAACAGTTCTTATTGACCAACCTGTAAGAGCTACAACCTCTTTAATTGTAAGAAAAACTTTGTATTTGAATCTATTTTCAACTTCTTCTTTAGTTATAGTCTTTGTTTCTTCCATTGTTAGCTCCCTCCTAAAAAGTAAATTTAATTAAATAAATTGATTTTTTTTTAAAAAATATGTTATAATCAATTATGTAAATAAATAAAGATAACCTCTTTATTTATTTTAAAATGTTTGCTTAAAGAGTTAGTTTGATTAACCATTGACAACTAGCTCTTTTTTCATTTCTAATAATGTGCTTTCAATTTTTTCCACATTGATGCCTTCAAATTTTAATTCTTTAACTGCATCTTCTAAAACAAAAAAGTTTTCCATTATTTTTCCTCCTCTCTTAAAATTTTTAATTCTTGACCTATTTTTAATTCTGATGAATTATTGTTAAGCTTCGTAACTTCGTGAATATATTGCTCATAGCTCATAGAATTAGGTTTATATGTTGTAGCAATTCCCCAAAGTGTATCGCCTTTTGTAACTATATAAGTATCTTCTACCATTGGTGTTTTATCTCCTTCCAGCCAATCACATAAGCTAAAATACATATATTTGCAAAATAAAACACTAAATACAATAAATAATAATATTCTTATCATTCTTTTCATTTGTTTATTTCTCTCCTTTTTCTTATTTCTGTAAGCATTTCATCTATTGACCAATTATATTTATCTTTTAAAGCAATCAATTCTGGAGATAAAAAAGGCATTTGTTGGTTTTCTTTTCTATACCATACAGAATAAGCACTTTTTTTATGACCTGTTGCTTTTAAAAGATCTTTAACTGGGATTTTGTTTTCTTTTCTTAAATTATAAATATTTAGTTTTCGCTTTTTCATTTTTTTCTCCTTTTTTATTTTTTCGCATTTGAAAATTAACTTTTTATTTTCTATTTTTGAAATCTGCAATTATAATACAAAAAACAAAATAAATTGTCAATACTTTTTTAGTAAAAAAAATATTACATTTTTATTACAATATTGAAAGCATTGAAAATAAAGGGTTTTAAAGCATATTATTTTCTGAAAAGCGAACAAAAAATCCGTGTTAAGAATAGTCTTTACAGAAAATATTTTTGTTCTTCATACGAAAATGATCCATTGTTTTCTATTGAAATTATTGATATTTTTAGACACAAATTTTCATTTTTTTCTTGACAAGACAAAAATAAGTATTTATAATATGACAAAATTTGGTAATAAAAGAGGTTATAAATGAGCGAATTAAGGTATATTAGATTGAAAAGAAATTTAAAACAATCAGATATTGCAAAAATAATAGATACATCTATCTCTACTGTATCAAAAATTGAAAGAGGAGATATGGAACTTAACGAAAAGCAAATAATTGCTCTTTGTAATTCTCTTGATATTTCAGCAGATAAGCTATTAGGAATTGGTAAAGATGAAGTTATAAAAGACTTTTTTTACAAAAGAATTATCTTTAAATGAAGAGGAATATGATAATATTATAAAAGAAAATTTAAAAGATGAATTTAAAACTTTTTTAGATTATGTAAAATTTAAAGAACATCTAAAAAAAGAAGAATTAGAAGGAAATAGAGTTAGAAAAAACATTAAAGATGATAAAAATTCATCATCTTTTACTTAAAGACACAAAAAAAAGAAGAGTTTCATATTCTCTTCTTTTTTTGTAAAAACTAAAGATAAAAATGAATTATTGTTGATATTGCTTCTATTGGACTATAATTAAAAAATTTAGTACAAGTAGAATACATAATTTTTAAAAGTAAAATTTTAACTCTTATCATTCGTGCAAATTCAACTATTTTTTTCATTTTTATAATTTCCTTCCAAATAAAATTTGAAAGCAAGTTTTAAATTATAGATATTTTAGAAGAAAGGAGGGCATTTGTCAAGATAATTTTAAAAAAATGAAAGGAGATCTTTAAAATAATGCAAATTAGAACAAAAGGAGAAGGAACTATTTATTATTCTAACAAAAGAAAAAAATTCGTTGGAGAATTTTATACTAATGAAAGGACTAGCAGCGGAAAAAAACGAAAAATTACAGTTATTGCAGAAACAAGACCAGAAGTTGTAAAAAGAATGCGAAAGAAAATGAATGAAGAACAAACAAAACCACAAAAAAATAAAGAAACAAGCCTTGTAGAAATCTTAACAAAATCAATAGACAGAGAATATAACTTAAATAAATTAAAAGATAGTAGTTATGTTAGAAAAAAAGAAACATTACATATTGTTGAAAAAATGGATTTTTCTAATAAACCAATAAAAAACATTAAAGCAGAAGAAATAAATAGAGATTTTATTAAATTGAAGGATTATTCTCAATCAGTTTTAACTAAAGCTTATAATTTAATAAAATATGGATTTGAAATAGCAAAAGAGATGAATTTGATAAACGAAAATCCTTTTTCTTCTAAATTTTTAATAATAAAGCCAAAATCAAATAAAATAACAAAAAATATTGATGCTTTAACTATTGAAGAAGAAAAAAATCTTATAAAAGAATTAGAAAAAGGGTATGATGATTATACAGATGTATTTTTTGTGTTAGTCTATACAGGAATGCGTGTCGGAGAAGTACTTGCTTTAAAAAAGAAAAATATATTATTAGAAGAAAAAAAGATTATTGTTAGCTCAACAGTAACCATTGATAAAAATAAGAAAATAAAAATAAGCGAAGAAAAAAAATTGAAAACTAAAAATTCAGAAAGAGTTATCCCAATTTTAGATAATCTTTATGAAATTTTAGAAAAAAAAGTAGAAGAAATAGAAAATGAAGAATTATTATTTACAAAAAAAGGAAATATTATTTACCCCTCAACGATTAATTCTCATTTTAAGAGAATATGCAAAAATGCAGGCATAAGAACATATAAAACAAGCAAAAAGAAAATATTATATACTAAAGAAAAAATAAAAAAAGGAGAAAAACAAGCTCAATATCTAACAAGTGATGTAAATACTCACATGATACGACATACATTTGCTACAAGAGCAATAGAAGCTGGCGTTTCTCCTTCTGCACTATCAAAAATTTTAGGACATAGCGACATTCAAACCACACTTAATATTTATACTTCTGTGTTACCAAAATTTCAAACAGAAGAAATGCAAAAAATAAATATTTGCTTATCAAAATTAAGTCGGTAAATAAGTCGGTAGTTTTAAATAATTTACAGTAATTTGTAAAACATTTTAAAATTATTATAATATCCTAAAAGTCTTGATATAAGTGCTTTTAGATGAATACAGAGTATGTATAAATTATTGCATACTCTGTATTTTATTGGTGCCCTGAACCAAATTATTTTTAGCAAAACCTTTATATATAAAGCTTTTACTTAATATTATTCAATTTAAGTCGGTAAATAAGTCGGTAGTTTTAAATAATTTATAATAATTTAAAACTATTTTAAAATGGTAAATCTAAATCATCTTCATCTTCTGCTTCATTTATATTTGATTCTTGTTCATTTTGTTTTTCTTTTTCTTGTATATTTTCTCTAGCTTTTATAACTGCTTCTTTGATTTTTTCTCTCATTGTTTCTGCTGGAGCATATACATAATCTTTATACTTCTTTTCGCCATCTTTCTCAAAAGAATAACTTGGCATCTTTACATATTTTTCGCCTTCTTTTGATTCATTTAAGAAAACATTAGGAATATTAATTATTCCACCTAAATAAACTGTATTGTTTTTTGCAGTGCTACTTGCCCAAACATTCACTTGTTCTGAATCAACTCTTTCATCTTTTGTTATTTTCTCATCTTTAAGCTCTGGAGATTCGAAAGCTCTTTTAACTGATCCTTTAATCATATTTTCTAACCAAGATTTCTTTTCTGTTTCTCCATTTTCGTTTGTACTTTCAATAAATGTTTTTTCATCAAATCTTATTACTGGTTCATATCTTTTTTCATTTGTTTCTTTATTAACGATTTCTCTTGTTGGTAATGCAACAAATATTCCGTTTTTTCCTTCAATAACTTTTACATTATTAATTTTTAATAATGCACCAGAATTTTCGCCACTTAAAGTAACAGTTGCGTTTGCTTTTATATTACTTCCTTCTTTGTCAACTTTGTAAATTTCTGATTCTACTTTTAATTTTTCTCTCATAATTATAATTTCCTCCTAAAATAAATAGTAAAAAAAAGACAATTCTTTTTCTTAAAAAATTATATAGAAAAAAAATAAAAAAAGATAGGTATGATTTTTGAAAATAAAAATAAAAGTCTTACAAAATAAGACTTTTATACACAAAAGATAGATTATCACAAAGAATATACATTTTTATATTAAATGTCAAGAGTTATAAACATTCTTCTTCGTTTTCTTCTCTTTCAATTAAAAGCAATTCTCCCCCAATAATACTAAAAAATAAAGCTTCACTTTCTAAACCTGCGTTTTTTAGTTTTTCAACAGATTCAAACATTTCTTTACTGGTTCTTGTTTTTATATATTTTATTAAAAATTCTTCTTCGTTCATTGCTTTTTGTTCTCTCTTTCTTCTTTTTTTAATGTTTTTAGAATTTCTTTTAAATTCTCTTTATTAGATAAATCTAACGAACAAAGTGGCATTAAATACATATTCTTATCATTTTGAAGATAAACTTGTACTCGGTTATTTTTTATGTAATAATTTTCTTTTTTCTTTATGATTTCAACTAATATAGACTTAAAGAGCATTGAAAAAGATTCTTGTTTTATATTTATATTAAAACCCTTGTATTTTTTACAAACTTCTATAAAAGAATTTCCCTTTTCTTTTTCAAGTTTTACTTCTAAAAGTTGAAAATCTGAAATTGCTCTTTTTATTTGAGCTATTAAAACTTTTTGATCTAAATTGTTATTTATTTCTTTACAAAGAAATAAAATTTTATTTTTATTCTGTTCATTATAATTTTTATTCATTTTAACCCTCCAGAATTAATTTTAAGCCGTTTTTTGTATTTTAAAAAGAAAATTATACTTCTTAAAAACAGAAAATTTTATTATATTATTTATATCACATAAAAGAGAAATAATCTATGTATGACTTTTGTATAATTTTTGAAAAGATTACCTTTCATCTTCCTCCTCATTTTCAACTTGTTCTTTTTCTTTTCTTTTTTCATTTTCTACTACCTCTGGATAAAAATATTCTCTAAATTCATCAATACTTTTTAACATTTCTTTTGCTTCTTTTTCTAATTCAGTTCCTTCATAATTTTCTAAATCCTCTTTTAAATTCTTGTAACTTTCAGAATCAATGTTTGAAATAGCATAAGCTATACTATTTAAAAGAAAATCTTCTTTTTCATCAGGGGTATCCCCCTCAAGTTCATCTAACCAAATACCCATATCCATATTTTCATTTTCAAAATCATATAATTTTAAGATTAGTTTTTCTTCTTCTTCTTTTCTAAAATTGTATATTGAATTGCTTATAACTTCATCAATAGGATATTCAAATATTTCATCAATGTCTGAATCTGTGTGTAACCATTCTTGATAAAAAGTATCAAGCAGATTTGGATCTTTAAGTAGAGCATCTTGTTCAAAATTTTTAAGTATATTTCTGTCTGCTATTGCATAAATTAATTCTTTTTTTATAGCTATTTCGTAAGCCCTGTCTACAACTTCATCTACTCCTTTTTCTTTTACTTGTTTTACAAAATTATCATATTCATTTTTTAATTTCTGATATAATTTTTCATCAGAATTTTGTTCAAATATTTCCTTTAAATCATTTAATTCATCGTTCATCTTCTTCTTCCTCACTTTCTTCTAATTCTTTCTTATCTTGCTCAATATTTGCATAAGTATATTGTCCTGCGTAGCATTCTGTTAATTTCCAATTATAAATAAATCTTAATTCACAAGATGTTTCATATACATCTTTTAATTCTTCAATCTTCATTATTTCGTAGCCGTAGCTTTTGGCTTCTGCTTCATCTTGTGGGTCTTCAATTATATATATTTTATGACAACCATCATAGCCAAAGTATTTATCATTTATTATTTTATTGTTAATCTTCATTTTCATTATCTTTCATCTTCCTCTTCATCTATATTTTCATTTATTTTTTCTTTAAATATATAAGCGTTAGTATCTATTATTCCTTCTCCTTTCAAAGTGCGTATAAAATATTGTAAAGTTGGCTTAAAAATTTTTGTATAATCTTCAATATATAATTTTTTTCTCTCTTCATCAGATTGATTAAATCTATCCTCATAATGATCAATATTATTTTCTTTATAATATCTTTTAACACTTTCTATTGCCCAGGATAAAGGAGCAGTGTTTTCAGTTAATCTTTCTTCAAAGTGAAATTGCATATCTAAAAGTTTTTCCATAAGATAAATCATTTTATCATCAAAATTTTTAGCTTGAATTTCATAAGTTTCAAAATTATGAGGAAGAAAATTATTAGCAGCAGTTTCAATCTTAACTGAATTTTCTTTTTCATTAATTTTAACACTTCTCAAAATATCATATCCCATTACCTTTCATCTTCCTCCTCTTCTTCGTTTTCTTCGCTTAATCCAAGATATTCGTTTAAATCATATTCATTTTCACAATCACTATAATCAAGAAGACCATAATCTGTAAGCACTTCTTCATTGCCTTCTAAACACAATTTTCCTATCTCTTCAAGATCTAAATAGCTTTCAATCTTTTCTTTTGACATATTTTCAATTCCACCATAAGTGTCATCAACAACCGCTTGACCTATTTCATAATCAGTAGCGTTTTCATTACCACAATAATATTCTCCTGCAGTTTCTGGATAATTTTCATCTTCTGGATAATATTCCTTTCTTTCATCTCTTCCAAATTGCTCATAATCAAAACAGTCTTGTATAACATATTCTCCTAAACCTTCTACTCCAACTTCATTTAATAAATGATTTCCATAATCTCTTTCATCTCTTATATCTTCATAAAGCAAGCCATTTCCATCTAAAACATTACAAATAGAATCTTCAATACTAAAACCTTCTTCGTTTAAAGCATCAATTCTTTTTTGTTCTTCATCTGTAAGTTCATCTAATTTTTCTGCAAGAGCATTACAAAATTTAAAATCTGTATATTCTCCAATAAGTTCAGATAAATCAAACGGATAATAATTGTCAATGTCAGAAATAAAAGTTTCTTCATATTCATCATTAATTCCAATTCTATCTAAACACGCTTTATATTCTTCTTGCGTACAAGGTAATTTAAGCCATTCCCCTTGCAAAATTCCTTCATTGTATTTTCCTAAATTAGTTAAATAAATATTTAGTCCTTCATATTTTACATCTTCCATTATCTTTCATCTTCCTCCTCTTCTTCTTGTCCTTTTTTTAAGTAGTCTGGAATTTCCATTCCTTCTTTTTCCATTGCTTCTAACATAGTACATTTTTTAAAATACAAATCTCTTTCAATCTTAAGACCAAATGGAAGTTTAATGTTTTGTAATTCTGATAACGATACATATCCAAATTCTGCCATAGAATCATCTCCAAAATGACAATATCCAAACATTAAATAGTCTCCATTTTCTTGTTTTTCTGCCTCTGTTATAAGCCAAGTTCCTACTCCTGTTGGATTAAAAAATTTTGCTACAACTATTGCGTTTCCTTTAAGTCCATCTTGACTCATCAATGGATATTTTTCAAACTCTTTTTCTAATTCTTTTGTTATTAACTTCATAATTTATAACTCCTTTCTCTATCTCTCATCTTCCTCTTCATCGTTTGACATAAGTTCTTCAAAATATTTTTCTGTTTCTTTTTCTATATTGTTATCTATGATTTCTAAAAATGTATTGTAAATTCCTTTATCATTTAATTCTTGTATTAAATTATCTGTAATTTCTTCTATTGTACTAGAATTGTTACAAGCAAGGATTTCATCATCTGCTTTATCAAATAAACAATCTATAACTTTTAACTTAATAGCATTTTGAAAAACATCATTTATATTACGATTTTGTGCTGGATCTAGTTTTTCTCTTAATTCATATATAAGTTCTTCTTTATTTCTATCGTTCATCTTCTTCCTCCTCTTCATTTGAAATAAGCTTTTCTAAATCAGCTTCTTCAATCTCTTTTACTGGATT
>Ga0065709_1029726_pt1 | contig 13396 bp, 7 predicted proteins | sample Hoacrofraction14_2_FD_59096 | JGI IMG/M metagenome (GOLD analysis project Ga0065709, IMG submission 59096) | Hoatzin crop microbial communities from Cojedes, Venezuela, sample from fiber fraction 14 v1 | ecosystem: Host-associated > Birds > Digestive system > Esophagus > Crop | place: Venezuela...
AGTCTTCACCAGCGACAACGGCCCCCACGAGGAAGGCGGAGCCGACCCGACATTCTTCGGACGCGACGGCAAACTGCGCGGACTGAAGCGCCAGTGCTACGAAGGCGGCATACGCATACCCTACATCGTGCGCTGGCCCGGACACATCAAAGCCGGACAGGAGAGCAACCTCCAGATAGCCTTCTACGACGTGATGCCCACACTCTGCGAACTCACCGGCGTCAAGGGCTTCCCGAAGAAATACCTGCGCTCGAAAGACGACTGCTTCGACGGCATCTCCTTCGCCCCCACACTGACGGGCAAGGAGCAGAAGGCACGCCACCCACACCTCTATTGGGAGTTCCACGAGACCGACCAGATGGCCGTGCGCAAGGGCGACTGGAAACTCATCGTCTTCCAAGGCCAGCCAAAGCTCTTCAACCTCGCCACCGACATACACGAGGACAACGACGTGGCGGCCCAGCATCCCGAAATAGTGAAAGAGCTGACCGACATCATCAAGCAAGAGCACACCGAGAGCGACCTCTTCAAGGTAACGCTCCCCAAATAGACTATCGTTTTTTTCAGACAGGATTTACAAGATTTACAAGAAAATAATGTGATGAAAACCAAATCATGTAAATCTTGTAAATCCTGTCCAAAAAATAAAAAAACAGACCTAATAATGTCAATCTTGTTAATCCTGTCTAAAAAATAAAAGCCCAGTTAATCCTGTCTAAAGAAAATATGCAAACCGCAATACCATTCGGAAGCCCCATCTATCTCATGGCAAAGCCAGCAGGGTCGCTCTGCAACCTCGCGTGCGAATACTGCTATTACCTCGAGAAAGGGAAGATCTATGAGAAGGAGGACGCGCGAAGCAAGATAATGAGCGACGAGATGCTCGAGCGCTTCATCGAGCAATACATCGAGGCGCAGACTATGCCGAGCGTGCTCTTCACGTGGCACGGCGGCGAGACACTCATGCGACCCATATCCTTCTACCAACGAGTGCTACAACTGCAACAGCGATACGCCCACGGACGACACATAGACAACTGCATACAGACCAACGGAGTGCTGCTCAACGACGAGTGGTGCCGATTCTTCCGCGACAACCGCTTCCTCGTAGGCGTCTCCATCGACGGACCCGAGGAGTTTCACGACGAGTTCCGGCGCGACAAGCAGGGACGACCATCGTTCCAGCGAGTGATGCGCGGCATACGACTGCTGCAGAAACACGGAGTGGAATGGAACGCCCTTGCCGTGGTCAACGACTTCAACGGCGACTATCCGCTCGAGTTCTACCACTTCTTCAAAGAAATCGACTGCCACTACATACAGTTCACACCCATCGTGGAGCGCACCGTCAAGCGTGCCGACGGACTCACCCTCGCCCCAGGAATGCAGGAAGGCGGACAACTGACCGATTTCTCCGTAACACCCCAGCAGTGGGGCAACTTCCTCTGCACCATCTTCGACGAATGGGTGAAGCACGACGTCGGCAACTACTACGTCCAGATATTCGACGCCACACTGGCCAACTGGGCCAGCGTCGAGCCAGGCCTATGCTCCCTCTCGTCGATGTGCGGCCACGCAGGAGTGATAGAGCACAACGGCGACATCTATTCCTGCGACCACTTCGTCTATCCCGAGCACCGCCTCGGCAACCTACGCGAAAAAACCGTCGTCGAGATGATGTACGGCGAGCAGCAGCAACAGTTCGCGCGAATGAAAACCCAGCAGCTGCCCCGGCAGTGCCGCGAGTGCCAATACCTCTTCGCATGCCACGGCGAATGTCCCAAAAACCGCTTCGTGCGCGACCGCTATGGCAACCCAGGCCTCAACTACCTCTGCCGCGGCTACCATCGGTTCTTCCAGCACGCCGCCCCCTACATGGACTTCATGAAAGCCGAACTCGACGCCGGCCGACCCCCAGCCAACGTGATGACGCAAACCCTTTAAGGCATCCCACACATCAAACTAGCGTCTTTTGCAAGGATTCTTGGAACCACACCACACACCACAAACTTTTGAGTTCTTCAAGACCTGATAAACTTTATAACCTGACGAACTTGACAAACTTTCTTAGCGCGCAACAAAAACGACGTTTTTGTATTTTATTCTGTGAATTATCGTTTTTTTTTGTAAATAAAACTAAGAAATTTTCACAATTCGCACTTTGTGTGTACATTTGCGCCCGAAACCGATTAGGTTGACGTTTCGCCCACCCAGAAAAGAAATGTCCGCCCGACCGGAAAGCCGAGCCGTCTCAGCATACATCTTATAACTCAAAAAATTAATAACATTATGAGAAAAACAAAACTATTTCTAACCCTCGTCGGGCTATTGCTCGGCTTGGCAACGCCTGGATGGGCACAAAGTGAAGTAGGCACAGGAACCTTCTTCATTAAGAACGTCAGTGAAGGCACTTTCCTGACAGGAGCAAACAAATGGGGAACCCACGCTTCCCTCGACGCGCATGGTCTCGACTGCACACTTGCAGCAAGTGGAGAGGCCTACACTATCAACACTGGCAGCAAAACGTATTTAGGTTCCGACGGATACGTGGACAACGGCACCGCTGCAGATTGGACGATTGCGGCTGTAGATGGTATGGAAAACACTTACACCATCTACAACTCTACTTTTGGTTATCTCGTAGCAACAAGCGGTTCTACCGACTTGTCGGCAAGCAACAATGCTCCCACCACGTCGGTTGGTTACTGGCAGTTTTTCACCCAAGACGATATGAAAAACGCACTTAGTTGGGAAAGTGCCTCTGAGGAAAATCCCCTTGACGTAACATTCTATGTGGACGGCTGCAATTTCGTGCGCAACTGCGACGGAAACAGAACGGCATGGAGTGGTAGCGCAATCACTGGTACGTTTGGGCCTTGGACACTCAATGCACAAGGTACCAACCACACGCCACAAATCAGTGCTCCCACAGGAGAAACACAGTCTAACACTGGTTGTGAGTTTTGGAACCAAACATCTCTGTCGCTTACCCAAGCCATCACCGTTCCCAACGGAAAGTATAAACTCACAGTTGACGGAGTAAGCGTTACGGAGAATTATAGCGGAGAAGTTGCTTATCTTGTAGCAAACAATGATAGTAGCGATTTTACGAATACTTCCACCTCCGAGGACTTTGCCGCAATCTTAACCAACATTGCCAACTACAAAGAAGTTGCCACGGTTACCACGACCGTAACTGACGGAAAACTGACGGTTGGCATTGGACGCGACGGCACTGGTTGGACAGTAATCGACAACTTCCGCCTCTACTATCTCGGCATAAGTAAAGAACAAATCAACACAGCTTACGAAGAGGCCGTTGAAGCCGCCAACGATGTTGACCAGTCTTCGGCGATGAACGCAGAGGACCTCCAAGCTCTTAAGGACGCTATCACCAATTATGGAAGCCTTGACACAGAAACGACATCTTCCGATGATTTGCAGACCGCAACAGACGCTTTGAAGGCTGCAACGGAAGCAGCAACGGCTTCTATCAGTGCTTACGAGAACGCAGAGAACGTTCTTCCCGAAATGAAGAAACTGACCGAGGAAACCAAATTCTACGACAACGAGGCTTACGAAACCTACTACAACCAGTGGCTGGTGAAGTATAACGACAAGACTCTGACTACTGCTGAGGCAAATGCTCTCGTTAATCCTCACGCTGTTATTGGTTGGCACTCTTCCGCGGGCGATGTTGACGCATTCCTGCTCGATGCTTGGGATGTGGACGCTACACCTCTCTGGGGTGGTGCCTACTACATTAACACTTGGTCAACGGAAGGTGAAAACGACGGCACAGGAATGACCGTACCATTCTTCGAGTATTTCGCAGGCACTGATGGCAGCACCCTGACTGACAACACGATGACGGCAACCCTTTCGGGACTGACCGCGGATCAAATTTATAAGGTTAGCATGCTCGTTCGCGTATATGCAAGCAAAACTCCTTCGGGTGTTACCTTGCAGGTTGGTGAAGGCACAGCAACAGACATCACGACTTCTCTGACAGAATCAACAAGTGCTACTGGCTACTATTACGGGACTGTTTCAGCATACGGAAAAGCTGACTCTGAAGGAACTTTGACGGTTAAAGTGGCAACTTCCAGCACGAACGTAGGATGGCTGGCATTCAAGAACGCAGTTTACGAGGAGTCCAGCGTTGACTATTCTGCCCTCGAAGCTGCCATTGCTAACGCTCAGACTTTGAACGCTAAGGTCACCAACGGTGTTACTTCTCTGACCAACGGAATCACAACCGCTCAGGGCTACTTGACTTCGACTAGCCAAGACGAAATCGATGCTGCTGCAGAGACGCTGAACAGCACCATCACCGCCGCCGAGCCTGTCGTTACCGCTCGTCTGCGTGCTGCTGGAGAATACAAGAAGTACACTGCACTGAACGAGGTTATCGGCGACACCGACCAGGTAGAAGCTATCACGGCTCTGAAGACGGCTGCCGAGAACGCTGACGCTACGGCAAGCAACGTAACCGAGGCCGAAGAGGCAATCACGCTGATGGACGATTACCAGACGATTACGCTGACCAACGGATGCTTCGACGAAAGCATCAACATCGCAGTTGACGGAACGAATAGTGGCACGATGTCTTCGAAGGCAAGCGAATCAAAGCCTTACATCTGGGAGGTTTCTGGATGGAAGACTGACGCATTCACCTTCACCAACACAGCAGCACAGGGTACAACTGCCGCTTACGGCGCAACAGTAACCGGTCAAGTTGGAACCAATGGCACAAATCCTCCTGCAACCGATATGTTCGGCTTGAGCGAGGGCGGTACGCTGCACATCTCCTCTGGATGGAGCGACCAAGCACGCTATCAGCAAGAAAGCACAAGCGAGTTGCCTGCTGGTACATATATCTTCTACTATGAGGCAAACAACCAGAACAGCGGAGCAAGCACTATCAACAGCAACTACATTGGTGTCAATGGTCTGACCGCTGGCGACATTAAAGACACACAAAACACCTTTATCTTCGATGATACCAAGTCGTTCACATACAACGAGTGGACTGCCTGTGCAATGGGCTTCAACCTCGTGAAGGCTACTACGGGTACTGTTAACGTTGGTATCACGGGTACAACAGGAAGTTCCACTGGCGCTGCGAAGCTGTGGATTGACAATGTAACTATCTACTACATCCCTGCAAAGATGGATACCATCACCCGTGAGTACGGCTACAAGAACGGAACGATCTGCTATCCTTATACGCTCTATCCGTGCGAGGGAACAACAATTTACGAGGTGGCTGGCTACGATGCAACCAACAAGAAGGTTGTGTTCACCGAGGCAGTAGAGAAGACCGAGGCTGGCAAACCGTACATTTACGAAACCACCGTTCAAGAGGGCGACAACTACGTTGCTACGTTCAAGTACAATCCTGAAGAGACTGCCGCAACGGAAGTAGCAGAAGGCAAGAACAACCTCACAGGTATATTCACCAGCAGCAACTTCGCAAGCGTCGGCACCGACAACACCGTTCACATCGTCCAGAAGGGCAAGTGGGTGAAGGTGCCAACGAAGTACTGGGAGTCGTATAGCCTCGACGAAAACCGCGCCTACATTCTCAACATGACTTCGATGACCGCGGCTACGAGCACAGAGACAAACGCAAGAAGCATGTCCGTAGGCGATGACACCACGACAGGCATCGACGGCGTAACGCTCAACGCAGAGGATGGCGACATATACAACCTCCGTGGCCAGAAGGTGAACAACACCCTGAAGGGCGTTTACATACAGAACGGCAAAAAAGTTGTTATCAAGTAAATCTCAATAAGTAAAACGCACGCAGGAGGCTGGCCCACAGCCAACCTCCTGCCTTAAAACAGGAAAAAGAAAATGAAAAAGGAATATTTAGAACCAAGCACCAGCTACACGCTGATTGACATAGACGAGTTACTCGACATGACCGTAGGAAGTGGCGGCGATGGAGACTTCGAACCTGACACTCCCGGTGGAGCTCGCGAAGGCGATTTCGTCTATGAGGAGGATGAAAACGAATAATAAGAAGTTCAAACTAATGTTCAGCCGAGTCCGTGCGGCTCGGCTGAATACTTAAAATAAAAAAATGGAAGGGAAAGATTATGATTGAACCTTTTTCGAAAATAAAAGATTACGAAAAACAAATTCGTGACAGGAAGAATAATGCCGAAATACAGTATCTTGAAACTCTCTTACCCTACCTGAACAACGAAGACGTGATACAAGAACTATCATACATTCTTATTACAGAAGACAACTCCATCGTCGCTGATATAATTATTGGCAGCACCACGAAGCAGGAAGATATTGAATGTTTGAATAACGTCAACCTAAACCCCGTGCATGGATGTGAAATAATGGATGTCACAAGAAAACGCACCTATGAGATGTCAACTGAAGACATAAGAGAGTTCTTCGAAATTGTCTCAAAGAAAATAGCAGATTATAGGAAACCTTATTTTGATTATGTCTGGACATCAATAAGCCCCGAACAAAACCTGTTGCTACGGTTAGAAAGAACAGGATATCGACACATAAATCATACTAATAAATATTATAAAAGAATAAGCAACCGCAACTCTTTTAGAATTGCGACGGAACTATGATAAGACGAAAGAAGTAGCCAGCACTTGGGCCGTGAGGTTCGGACTGGTGATTTTAAGTAAAAGTTTTATTTTTTTCATTTTTTCGGTGTCACGGGTTGGCACTGATTGTTTTATTTAAATTTTGATAAGAAGTTATAGAGTAGCGGGACTGGGCTGTGAAGCTCGGCCCTGCGTTTTTATTCTGACAGGATGAACAGGATTTACATATAATGGGGAGAGAGGAGTGAGGAGTGAGAATACCTTTGGATTATCGCTTTTATTCTGACAGGATTCTTGGACGAGCCAAGCGGCAGAGCCGAGCGAACAAGATTTTCAAGATTTTTAGTTTTCATGTTCATCTTGTTCATCCTGTCAAAAATAAAGAGTGGGGAGCGTGGAACAGCGAACTGGCTACTGCTTGCATGGCCAAAGTCTGATTTTTTCTGCAAAAACAGGGGAAAGTTGCTCTTTGCTCGAAAAAAAAGTGTATCTTTGCAGCCGTGGAATACTCAATCAACGTGCGCGGAAGAATGCTCTCGCTGGGGAGTCCCTTGGTGATGGGCATCGTCAACGCTACGCCGGACTCCTTCTACGAGGGGAGCCGACGGCTGACTGCGGAGGGGATTGCCAGACGGGCAAGGGAGATGTGCGACGAGGGGGCCGCCATCATCGACGTGGGGGCATGCTCCACGCGACCCGACTCGTCGCCGTGCTCCGAGGAGGAGGAGATAGGCCGACTGCGCGTGGCTCTGCCTGCCGTCAGACGGGCGGTGCCGGAGGCGGTGGTCTCGGTGGACACCTTCCGCGCGTCGGTGGCACGCGTGGCCGTGGAGGAGCTGGGGGCGGACATGGTGAACGATGTGTCGGAGGCTTCGGACCCGGAGATGATGCGCATGGTGGCGAGACTTGGCGTGCCTTACGTCCTGACGTCGGTGGAGGGGGAGCTCGAGCCGATGCTCATTCGCTGGGCGCGCGAGGTGCAGCAGCTGCGCGACTATGGTCAGAGGGACATCTTGCTTGACCCGGGCTTCGGCTTCGGCACGACGCGCGAGCAGGACTGGCTGCTGCTCTCGCAACTGGACCGTATGCTGGTGATGGGTCTGCCCGTGGTGGTGGGTTTGTCGCGGAAGCGGATGATACGCGAGGCTGCGGCGACTGACGTGGAGGGTGCGCTGGCGGGGACGGTGGCGGCGGAGACGATCGCACTGATGAAGGGGGCGGCGGTGCTGCGTGCGCACGATGTCAGGGCTGCGGCGGATGCGTGCAAGATTAAAATGGGGCTTTTTGACAGGATGAACATGATTAACATAAAACGGAAATCTGTTCTCACTCCTCATTTTTTGACAGGATGAACAAGATTAACATAAAACGGAAATCTGTTCTCACTCCTCATTTTTTGACAGGATGAACGGGATTAACATAAAACGGAAATCTGTTCTCGCTCCTCATTTTTTGACAGGATGAACATGATTAACATAAAACGGAAATCTGTTCTCGCTCCTCATTTTTTGACAGGATGAACAAGATTAACATAAAAAAAGAGATCTTGAAAAAATCTTGTTTATCCTGTCTGAATAAAACGAAAATCCAAGGATCCTGCCTGAAAAGGCCGCAAGTGAAAAGAAACTGGTAACTGGGAAAGATGTTTGAATTTGGCATAAAGGATATTATCGACATCACGCTTGTCGCGCTGATGCTCTACTACGTCTATCGGCTCATGCGCGAGTCGCGGTCGCTGAACGTGTTCTTCGGGCTGATGATGTTTTTCATCATCTGGATATTCGTGTCGCACATCCTCGAAATGCGGCTGCTCGGGGCTATTCTCGACAAGTTGGTCAGCGTGGGCGTGCTGGCGCTCATCATTCTTTTTCAGTCGGAGATACGAAAGTTTCTCTACGACCTCGGGGCTCACCAGCGTTTCCAGAGCCTGAAACGCCTCTTCGGCAAACGGCGCGACCGTGAGGCTGACAAGACGCACATCCTGCCTATCGTGATGGCGTGCCTGAGCCTGAGCAAGAACCTTGTGGGTGCGCTGATCATCGTGGAGCGCACCACGCCGCTGGACGACATCGTGGACACGGGCGAGCGGATTGACGCGGACATCAACCAGCGGCTCATCGAGAACATTTTCTTCAAGAACTCGCCGCTGCACGACGGGGCTATGATTATCTCGGAAAAGCGCATCAAGGCGGCGGGGTGCATTCTGCCGGTGAGCCACGACACGGACATTCCGAAGGATCTGGGTCTGCGCCACCGTGCTGCTCTGGGCATCAGTCAGGAGAGCGACGCGCTGGCCATCGTGGTCTCGGAGGAGACGGGTAACATCTCTTGTGCCGAGCGTGGCAAATTCAGTCTGCGCCTGTCGGCAAAGGATTTGGAGGAACTGCTCACGGCGGTTTGATTTTTTTTGACAGGATTTACAGGATTCTTCTTGTTTTGACAGGATTTACAGGATTCTTTCAAGATTTACAGGATTTTATTTTTTATGTAAATCTTGTAAATCCTGTCAAAAAATATAATGATAAAAAAATCCCACCGTGGTGGGAATTCTGTGCCACCACGGTGGGACTCCAGTGTCATCGTGGTGGCACTGGAGTGTCATCACGGTGGCACAAGTCTTGAACCGCTTATTGAGAAAATTCCTGCGGCGAAATAGGCATCACTGCTCCTCCTCGAGTTCCCAGTCGGACGCGGTGGGGCGTGCCTTGCCGGAGTCGCCCGTGTCTTCGTTCGTCGCATCCACCATCAACTCCTGCTCCATCAAATCGACGGAGACTTGCGGCTGCATATAGCGTTTCTTTTCCATATTATTGCTTATTTCAGATATTTTTTCCCGTTCTTCAGATAGATGCCGCTGCGCGGATGGGCTATGCGGCGGCCTGTGAGGTCGTAGCAATCGCCGTCGCCTTGGCTGTTGATGGTGCCGATGCGCGTGGTTGTGCCGTCGATGAAGTTGACGCGCACGCTGCTCTGCGTGTTGATGCCGTCGAGATAGACGCGGAAGGCGTAGATGACGGGCTTGGTCATGGCGGGGCCGAACTTGGTGCCGGCGGAGTTGAGCTTATAGTAGTAGCCCGTCTCCTTCTTGAGCGAATCGTTTTGGAACGAGCCGATGAGTGACACGTTGTCGTTCGTCACGCTCGCGGCTGGCTCGCCTACGATGGTTACGTTCTCCTTGGTGATGCTCCATTTTTCAGTGCCTTCGGGGCTCCATACGAGACATGGCACGCCGGCATCTACGCTGGTGGCCGTCTCGTTGAAATTGATTTCGCTCTGGTCGTCGTTCACGCCGGTGAAGATGCAGACTTTGCTTTCCTCGGGCAGGTCGCTGGTGGCCAAGGCGAAGGGCAGGCAGACGGAGTTGTAGAGTGCCGTGTTCTGCCGCTCATATACCACGCTGTCGGCCGCGATGCTGTTGGGGGCGTAGAAATTGGTCTTGTCTGTAATGACTATCTTCTGTGCCGTGCCGTTGTTGCGCAGCACGTTGGCCATTGTGCTCAGTTCGTCGTTGTAGCTGTCGTCGCTCGGCACGGCTATATAGTTGTCGCCCAGTTCGGAGGTTTTCGAGAGATAGGTAACTTCGGTGGAATCGGCCGAGCCTTTATAGACCACGAACGCATAGCCTGGATAAATCACGGTGTCGCTGAGGTCGTAGCCTGCCACTTTCACCACTATCTGGTCGGCGGTGTAGCCCGACGGAATGGTGAACGAGAGTTTGTTGGAGTAGGCGATGAGCGTCTCGTTGCCGTCCTCATCTACGGCATACACCTTGATGCCAGCGGCACCCGTCCCCGTATCGTGGATGGTCACGGTGGCGTTGTCCGCGTCGTAGGTGTAGCTGTAGCCGGTGGCGGCCGAGGCTGTGGTGGAGAACTTCTCGTAGTCGCCCATCACTCCGTTGTAGCTGCCTTCCCATGTACTCTTGTATTCACCCTCGGCGTGTCCGTCGTAGGTAGCCAGTTTCTGGCTCACATAGTCGCTCACGAACATGATGTTTCCGGCCTTCTTCTCGTAGGCCTGCATCTTCGCCTTTACGCTGTCCACGTCTTCCGATGTTACCTTTATATAATAGGTGCCGTAGTCGCCGATGGAGAGCAGCGTGTCCTTATATTCAAACATTCCGTAGGTCTCGAAGAACTCGCTGAGGTCGGCGTTGGCCACTTCGCAGCATTTCAGGGCGAACTTCAGATAGCTTTGCGATGCAAGTGCCGGATTACCCTTGTTCGAACGCCACACCATCGGGTCGCTGCGCAGGGCTTGGAAGAGACGCGGATAGAAGGTGGTGTCCACTCCGGCCATGTGGAAATATTCGTAGAGCTGGTAATACATCCTGTATCTCCACCAGATGCCGCGGCTGTAGTATGGCGTGCCGCTCTGGAAGGCCTTGGCGTTGTCCTGCCAATGGTCGTGGCGCGAGAGGCTGGCGCCCTGCTTGTAGGCCACCACTGCCGAGAAGAGGTTGGTAGATACCTCGGTATCGCCAGTGATGTTGATGGCATCCTGATGGTTGTGGCCGTTCTCGTGGCCAAGCGTCCAGATGGCGTGGCCTTTCACGAGTTGGTCGGCAACAAATATGTCCTTGATTGCGCCGAGCGACATATACGCGCCATAGGTGGTGGCGTAGGCCGCGGCACTGGTCTTGACCGTATAGAAGCCGTAGAGATTGCGCCACTTTCCATCGTATTCTTCCAGCCCCATGATGCCCTGTATCTCGCCGAGCAGCCAGTCCCAGCGATGCAGCACGGTGGCTATGTCGTCGGGACAATAGCTCGTGGTGACGTTCTTGTTGTAGCCGCTGTAGCAGACGCGCTTGCTCTTCAGCTGCATGCAGTTGTGGGTGAACAGTCCGTTGGCAATCATCGTCGTCCACATCTCGTTGATCTCGTCGTCCGTCTTGTCGGCGAGGCGGTTCAGGTCGATTAGGCCGTTGATGTAGCCGCCCTCTATGTGTACCGTAACGTCGGGAAAGTCCTCCTCGTAGGTGCCCGAATAGTCGGCCGCGGTAGAAATCTCGTAATTGATAAACAGGGCCACGTCTTTGGTGGCGGTGTAAACGTTCAGTCCTGGCGAGAGCTCGGTCTGCGTGCCAGAGGTCGTGCCGAGGTAGCCGCTGACGGTCTCGAGTTTCAGCGTGGTAGAGTTTGGCACGTTGTCGTCCACGAAGATGCAAGCCGCCTGCCCGGCCTTCAGTCGGATGCCCGTCGGGTTGGTCAGTCGCGCGAACGTTACCATCTTCATTCGGCTGGCCCACTCGTTGGGGGCGTTGTATGCCATATATGGGGCTATGCGGTGATACTTCTCGTAAGTATTATCGTCCCACGACTCGTTCTTCACCTTCAATACTATCTCTTGCAGCGTCTCCGGCAGTCCGTCCTCCTCCATCTTTGCTGTCAGCTCTTCGTTTGTCATGTCGGCGTAGGTCGAGTTTAGCGTAGTGCAGGCACGGTCATCGAAATAGTTTTGCAGCGTCGCGTCATATTCCGTGGCGTGGGCTTGCAGGTTATAGGTCTCCTTCGCCGAAGCGAGTGCCTCGTCGCTGATGTCGAGTTTCTTGAAGAACCAATAAGAATAAGGTGTGCCAGTGCCGTTCGCTTGGTTGTAGTATCGCCAAATCTTTATGTTGCTTTCGTCTGTCTGTGCTATGCCGTTGAGCACCTCGTTGCCTTTGACTGTTTTCGTTCCGCCCGTAGAAATGGCATAGCAGTTAAGATATTCCGTCTTATAGTTGGGCACGAAATCGCTCATCTTCGACTCTGTAGCTGTGGCGTATAGGTTGGTGCCTTCTGTGTTGCCGAGGTTATAGATATAAAATCCCGTGAGCGGGCTCTTGATGGTCATATTCTCTGCGTCGATGGTCCACCACTGCGTGGCCAAAGTAGCGTTGGCTGTGGTCGGACTGATAGTGAGTTTCGTGGCCTCCTCGTCGTAATCGGTCGTCATAGCCTGCGTCGGGTAAGAGTAGTTCACAATCTGGAACGTGCCGCCCTCAGCAGGATTGCCCCAGCCGTGATAGTTGTCGCGAAGTGTCTTGATGCTCTCGGGCGAGAGGTCAAGCTTCTGAAGTTGCCATTTATATAGGTCGCTTTCGTTTGTAAACGTCGTGCTTCCAACGATGGCGTCTGTCCTTGCCCACAGATAATTCTCGGTATCGACGGGCGAGATGGTGAAGTAGCCATCGTTGGCCGTGATGGTGAAATTAACTGGCGTCAGCAGAGCAGTGGTTACAGGCCCAACGTTCTGCATATAGTTCACCGTCTGCGCGTTGGAGAGCGTCCATCCTTTGGTGGTCTGTTCTATCACCCAATATTCCGAGAAGTCGGCATCGTCGTACGACGGTTCTTGCAGCTTCAAGGCGTTCGACTGCTCGCAGATGGCCGTGCCATAATTCTTGTTTATTATCCTATACACGCCTGCCTCCGTGAGTTCTTTCACCGTCGTGGCGTTAGGAGCAGCGTTGGCATAGGCTTGCTCGGCCTCGCTCACCTGGTCGTCGGTCAGCGTGATAGGCGCGGCCAACCAGTAGTAGGCTTCCTCGCCAGTGGTAACGTTGCCGTCGGCATCGGCTTGCAGATAGAGCCCATCGCCCACTTTGATGGTGTAGGCACTGATGTAGTCGCTCACGCCCACCTCACTGATATCGGCAAACTTATAGCTGTCTGTCTGTGGAAACGCCTTCTCGCCCGCAGTCGCCGACGCGGCGGCGTAGGCCTTTGTGGCTACGCTCTGGAACGTGCAGTTGCTGGTCGAAGCCGTCCACCACTGCTTATATCTGTTGTTTCCGGTCGATTGTGTCTCGCTCTCCACCT
>Ga0065709_1000281_pt1 | contig 13395 bp, 10 predicted proteins | sample Hoacrofraction14_2_FD_59096 | JGI IMG/M metagenome (GOLD analysis project Ga0065709, IMG submission 59096) | Hoatzin crop microbial communities from Cojedes, Venezuela, sample from fiber fraction 14 v1 | ecosystem: Host-associated > Birds > Digestive system > Esophagus > Crop | place: Venezuela...
GCCATTGACATGAACACGCAATCCGTCAAGAAAAACATCAGCAAAATCAAGATGTCCCAGAAATTACCCCTCTGCGGAATCCCAAAAATACCAGGCACGATGTACGCTATATACATCGCAATCGGCAAATAAAGCACCCAATAAGCGGCACCACGGCCCAAAACCACACGCCCTACTCCCCTACCGGACAACCTATCCGGCAGCGAAGCGAAACTCTTGTTATTCTCCCTGGCAGTACCCACCAAAAGCGACATACCATAGAACATGGTCTGCTGAATAATNATGAGCAGAATCACGGAAATCAAGAAATAGTTGTAGGCGAAGGCANTATTNTACGGGTTATTTTCCTCATACGGCACGGGGCTCACAATCTGATTGGCAGCCTCGCCGGTAATACCCGCCATGGCATATCTTTGCAACTGAATATCACCAAGTTCCGCCAGCATCACATGATTGACGGACATCAGAGCATTCTTGTAATAGAGGAAGGCGCTCATGTCGCAATAAACGGAAATCGTAGCGGATTCCATTCTCGCAAGTTTGTCGCCAAAATCGGAAGGGAAATAAACGATTCCCTTGACCTTGCGCTCCTGCATCAACTTCTCCGCCTCAGCCATATTTATGCACTTGTACGCCACTCGCACTTCCCTGGTGGCATCCACCTCACGGATATATCTACGACTGGCGGAGCATGCAGCCTCATCGACCACCGCTATGGGAGTATCGTCAAGTAATCCATTGATATACACCACATTATATAGCAGAGGATAGNCCAAGCAAGCGACCACGAAGATTAGCATGACGCCGCTATCCGAGAGAATCTGCCTAAACTCGAAGTAGGCAATCCCCCAGAAATCTTTAAACCAAGTCTTTAAAAATTCTTTAGCGCTCATAACCTAATCTACTGGATAATTTCTCAAAATATACGCGCTCTTGAGCCTCTTCAAAAGCGGCATCGGAACGAAAAGGAAAAGCAGCATCAAGATGACCTGCAGCCACCAACCGGCGAAACCGGCGCCATAGATGACTTCCTGCACATAGAAAAGGTAGTAATGCCTCAACGGATAACATTCAGCCCAGCCCTGCACAAACGAAGGCAGATTTTCGGCCGGCAGAGTAAAACCCGAAAGGGATATGCCCAGCACGCTATACAAAGCACCNATACTGAGGGCCAGACGCGGCACAGGCAGACATTCGATAATTAATAGTGCCACCGCCTCGCTACTTATCACCAGCAAAAAGATGGCGATAAACATATTGAATATAGACCCTGCAATCGGGAAATGCATGATATGATATAGCAATATCATCAAAATGAAACCTAGAGTCGAGAACAAAATCGTATAAACGATCAGTTTTCCGGCCACAGCCACGATAATCGATCCTCCAGCGGTCTGAATGAGGTGTTTCGAGGTACCATATTTCAATTCAGCACCGAAAGAATATAGCAGCACTATGGTTATGACTATGGTCAAAATAGCCGGCAAAAGCATATTTGACAGATAATATCCATAATTCGTATAGACGTTGCCAATTTGGTGCGTGTCTATGATTATGGGCTGTATCATATTCATAATCTGTGCGTCATTCATGCCCTTGGCCCTAAACATCTCCCTCTGAACCGCGCCATTGGTGAGGTTTATCATGGTCAAGATGTCCTTGTACGCCAACGCTCCCCCGACCATATAAAGGCCATTCAGGTAGTAATGGAAGGTAGGGCGACGGAAGGCTTGTATATCAGCATTGAAGTTCTCTGGAATCACGCATATTCCGTAGACTTTGCCCCTCTGCATCTCCTCTCTGGCCTCCGCGAAAGTGTCGAATTGGACCACTTTGCCCAACTGGGTGGCATCCAATTGTCTTACGAAATTTCTTGAAGTGGATGAGTTGTCGTTATCCACAACCGCTATGGGCAAATCGTGGGGCAAACCATCCCTGAAGAAGGTCAGGAAGAAGATGGCGCAGAATGCGATGACTCCCACGGAACCGAGTAAATATATTGGTCTTCTGGACCATATTCTCAGCTCNCTGCGGATCACATTCCACAAATTCGGCCAANCTCCTATAATATCCATAACCTTGTGATTTATTTAGCTTTCTTGCTGNTTTTTACCAATGCGGTCATGCCAGGACGAAGGCCCTCAACGGGTGAATCGGGAACGGCACGAACCTCGAAAGTTTTGGCATCGTACATGCCGGTTTCTTTGGTAGCTTTCCATGTCGCATAGGACTCACGAACTGCCACATAGGTCACTGTAGCGGTACATTCTTTCATATCAAGNGCAGGCACCTGAACGGTGATTTTGTCGCCTTGCTGCATGCCATGGAGATAATCCTCACGGACATTGAAAGTGAACCACATATCGTCCAAATCGGTAACTGCCATGATAGGAGAACCCTGACCTACTAGTTCNCCGACCTTGGGATAAGTTGCTGAAATGACGCCGTTTGCGGGAGCAGTAAGATAAAGTTCACCAAGATAGCCCTCAACCTCCTGNANNGCACCTTTTGCCTGAGCAACCAGACCNGCGGCNGCGGCCTTNTCCTCTGAACGAGCNCCTACCATTGCCATGTCATATTGGCTCTTTGCGGCTTTTGCTTGAGCCACAGCAGCATCATATTTTGCCTTTGTCTCATCGTATTTNTGGGCTGAAATAACCTGCTGGTCATAGAGCCTCTGAACACGGTCAAAAGACTTTTTCATCACATCTTCCTGCACCAAAGCTTGCTGATAGAGCTCATATGCGCCCTCTATCTGCTCTTTGGTAGCTCCATGCTGAGCTTTTGCGCTCTGGGCGCTGGCGGCACCTACCGCACCTTTGGCCTGCGCCAATTTGGCTCTCACTTCCGGAGAGTCGATAAATACCACCGTGTCGCCCTTGGAGACCATGTCTCCTTCTTTAACATAAAGCACTTCNATTCTGCCAGGCACTTTTCCTGACACTCTATATTCGCTNGCCTCAGCCTCACCCTGGATTACCAGCGGCTTAGGTTTGCTTATGAAATAGCCCAAAAGTCCAACTATCAAAATGATAGCGAGTAGGGCCACGATTCCAATCACTAGATTGTAACTTTTCTTTTCCTTTGCCATATCTTTTTCTTTTTTAATTCAAATTATTTCGCCGTTTCGGGCTGGGGCTTATTCTCGCCCTGAGCGTTACGCAGCTTNACATTGTTCATCTGGAGCTCNATTCCTGCGTCAATGTACTGCGAATGAGCCTGAAGCCATGCAGTCTGAGCCGCCAAAGCGGTATTAGTGTCAATCACACCCTCATTGAAGCCGATGGTAGCGGNACGAAGGTTCTCCTCAGCGCTCTCAAGATTGCTCTCGGCAGCATGAAGTTTCTCGTAGGCCTCACCCTGCTGCTCACGAAGCTGGGTAACCTGCAAATTTATAAGATTCTTCGCATCATTGAGCTGGCTCTGATAAAGGGAAGCCTCAGCCTTAGCCTTGCGAGTCTTGGAAAGAGCCTCAAAGCCATGGAAAATAGGCACCTGTACCATTACGCCACCGCTAAACATGCCGCCCCACTCCTTGGTGAAACCATTGTGAGGATTAGGATTGGAAACCGTGTAAGCACCAACCAGAAGCACCTTCGGCATCATATCAGCACGAGCGATATCAACCTTTGCGTCATAAATCTGGGTTGCNAGGTCGAGGCTATGCGTCTCNGGACGNTCCAGATAAATCTGCTCCATATCCTTCTGNTGGGTAATAACNGGCTCCGGAATAGCATCCAAAGTCTCATCTGCAAGAATAATATCAGAATTCAAAGGAAGACCGATTCTCTTGCAAAGAAGCATCTTGGCAAGCACNAAACCATTGTTTGCCTGAGTCTTTGTCATGTCAGCCTCATTNGCCTTCACCTTTACCTGAAGACCATCNGCCTTGGTNGCNACTCCTTCCGCGATGGAAANATCCACCGTCTTNTCCATATTATGAAGAAGGTCTGAGTAATTTTCAGCAAGTTTCTTNTTGTTGNCNACTGAAACAATCTGCCAATATGCCTCATCGACATCGGCNAGAGTCTGCTGGTAATTCATGTCATACTGACTTTTTGCCAGGTCCTCTGCCAACTTTGCCATTCTATTGGCTGCCAAGATCTTGCCTCCGACGAATACGGGCTGGGTTACCGTCACGCCGGCCGCCCATATATTACTGATGTCAACTTCGAAATGGCTTTCGACCTCCGAACCGATCTGATTGATGGCTGCNGTAAGGTCATTGTTGCCAATCTTTGACAAAGCCGCTTGGAAAGCCGAACTTGACATTATTTGTTGTGCCAATTCCGGATTAGTTGCAAGAAGTTGAGACACTGCATCGGTGAAAGTCGTTGTCACCTTCTCGCCTGCCACCGTACCGGCGTTGGCAATCATGTATTCCGTGTCGCTATCGAGCAGATGGATGTTGCTCGAATTGTGGATGTAACCGCCCATGGCGCTAATATTNGGGAAGTAGTTCGCCCTTGCGATGTCCCTGTCATAGCCTGCCATTTCTACTTTTACGCGCGCCTGCTGGAGACTTTCATTATTCTCGACTGCAAGCCTACGACAATCCTCAAGCGTAAGATATTTNGTCAAGGTNTCGGCACTCTGGGCATTTGCGCAGAGCGGCAATAAAGCGGTAACCAGTAAAACAATCTGCTTTTTCATTATTTTCCTTTTTTAACCGGCGAAGGCAAANCGCAAAAAATTTGCCCAAACAGGTAACAAATTGCCCCCGAAATTGATATTTTGGTCGAAAAAAGCGAAAAAATGCAAGTTTTGCCCACTTTTTGCAGTTTTCGCCGCTCGGGTAAAATGATTTAAATTAACGAGTAGACACACAATAAATTATGGGTGACAATTTTCAGACAATCGACATNAGGAAATTAAAAGAACTTCTTCCTTTAAATAGTAATATATATTTGGGAGATGATTTTTTAATCGCGGAAATCAAGCCGGAAGGCGANATCGAGGCTCTAAAGTATCCTCTTCGTTTCGACGGATATATATCGGTATTCTGCATCAAAGGACGCTTAAGCGTGGATATTAACCTCAATACATATGAGTTGACGGAGCATACGGTGCTTATTGACATTCCTGGTTATATTGTCAGAATTTCCGATTTCGGCACTTTGAATGACGGCGATACGGAGAATAGCCATTTTATTTTGGTGGCATTGTCACAGAATTTCGTATCAGACCTTCGATTCGACTTCACTAGGCTTTTCAATGAAAGCATGACGTTGATGGATAATCCGTGCTTTAAATTTGAAAACGAAGACCTCGATTTGCCTTCCAAATATTTAGTNTTGGCTATGGATATCATGAAGTCCGATATNNGCTACAAGAAAGAGGCTCTCAATGCGCTAGTCACTTCCCTTTTGTATACCNTAAGTTCAAAATGGACCGAGAAAATCATGGATGCCCGCAATAGTGCCACCCGCACTTCCGTGCGTTCCAAGATGGTTTTCGAGCAGTTCCTCAAGCTCGTCAACGAGTACCATTCTTCGCAGCGAAATATGGCTTTCTATGCCGATAAATTGTGTCTTACGCCGAAATATCTTTCCAAGCTTGTGNAGCAAGTGAGTGGGCGCAGCGCTCCGGATTGGATTGACTCTTTCGTCATTCTTGAGGCCAAGAATATGCTTCGCTATTCCGACACGACCATCAANGAAATCGTGTANAAGCTCCATTTCCCCAACCAGAGNGTCTTCTATAAATTCTTTAAGACGCATACTGGCATGACCCCAAGTGAGTACCGTAATTCTTAAATGGTTTTATNATTACAATGTTGAAGTAAGGAGGGGAAAATTGTAAAAATGTTGAAGAAAAATTTGACTTTATAATATAAATTACTATCTTTGTCACNGACATAAGGATTTTTCCGTGTCTATTTGTTAAGTTCGTTTTATACATCGGCCGTGGTTTTGGGGAAGACCGCGGCCTTTTTTTATNTCTTCCATTGGCCCCCAAATAAGTCTAAATGAATCTTTTTATTTGTCTTTTGCCTAAAAAATTCTAAATTTGTGGGATAAGTGCGCATTTTGGCCAATCAAGAACCAAAAGCCCGCAAGCGGAATTTTAATTATTAACATTATAGACTAAAAACTTATGGCAAAGAAAAGTGGAAATATCGTCGCCATTATCACGATGATATTCATTTTCGGAATGATTTCATTTGTCACCAATTTGGCAGCCCCTATTGGTAACATTTGGAAAATGGATTCGCATATCGCAGGATCCAACACCCTCGGAATGATGGGTAACATGATGAACTTCTTGGCATACCTGTTCATGGGGTACTCCCCGCAGGTAAAATGCTTTCAAAGAAAGGTTATAAGTTCACCGCTCTCGTGGGTATCGCACTAGGATTTATCGGAGTATTCATCCAGTTCCTCTCAGGAAAAGTTCCTGGACTTCCCCGTAAACTTCTGCACCTACCTCCTCGGAGCCTTCATTTCAGGCTTCTCAGTATGTATCCTCAACACCGTGGTTAACCCCATGTTGAACCTNCTCGGTGGTGGCGGCAAGAGCGGNAACCAGTATGTACAGATCGGNGGTACTTTCAACTCCCTCATGGGAACCCTCACCCCTATGCTCGTGGGCGCCATGATCGGTTCTCTTACCAAAGACACCGTCATNAGCGACGTGAACCCCGTTCTCTACATCGCCATGGCCATCTTCCTGGTAGCATTCATCATTCTCCTCTTCATCCCTATCGAGGACCCCGAGCAGGAGNAAGAAACCGTTGCTTCCAGCCCTTGGGAATGGAGACACTTCATTTTCGGAATCATTGCCATTTTCATGTATGTAGGNGTTGAAATCGGTATCCCTGGTACCCTCAACTTCTTCCTNGCNGACCCTGAGAANCCCGCCAAGATGTCAGTTGCNGACGCAGCGACCATCGCAGGATTCGTAGCNGGAACATACTGGTTCCTNATGCTTGTAGGACGTTTCATCTCNTCCCTCATCAGCGGNAAGGTATCCAGCAAGACACANCTCACCGTTTGCGCNACCGTAGCTATAATCTTCGTACTTCTCGCCATGTTCACCTCAGTGGACAAGAGAGCCTCCATGCCTTCATTCACCGGTTCAGGCTTCCAGATGGTAGAAGTTCCGCTCTCAGCTCTCTTCCTCGTACTCTGCGGTCTCTGCACCTCAGTGATGTGGGGAGCCATTTTCAACCTCGCTGTTGAAGGTTTGGGTAGCGCTACCGCCCTCGCTTCAGGTATTTTCATGACTAATGGTTGTCGGTGGTGGTATCCTCCCCGTTCTCCAGAACTTCATCGCAGACAAGGCCGGTTACATGCCTAGCTACTGGGTAGTCGTTATCGGACTCGCCTACATCTTGTGGTTCGCCGTTATGGGATCTAAAGTTGTTAAACGTAAATAAATATAGCTATGGAAGATAATGTTGTAAAAGACCTCGTTATTGGTATTGACGTCGGTGGACAGACCACCAAATGTGGCGTTGTAGACGCTCGTGGTACCGTTTTGGCTCAGACCGTCATTCGCACGGACACCTACTCTGAGGTAGAGCCTTTCATAGCTGAGCTCGCTGAAGCGCTCAAAAGAATTATCGCTGAATCCAACACGGAAGGTCGCATCCGCGGCATCGGTGTAGGCGCTCCAAACGCCAACTATTACACCGGCACCATCGAAAATGCGGTCAACCTCACATGGGGCACAAAGACCATTGAATTCGGAAAAATGCTTACAAAGGCCATGGGAGGCATCCCCGTTGCCATGACCAATGATGCGAACGCGGCAGCCATGGGCGAAATGACCTACGGAGCCGCAAGAGGTATGAAGAATTTCATCATGATCACNCTCGGCACCGGCGTTGGATCAGGAATCGTAATCAATGGCGAGATGGTCTATGGCCATGATGGATTCGCNGGCGAATTGGGCCACACATGCGTTGTACGCCATAATGGACGTCTGTGCAACTGCGGCAAGACCGGATGCTTGGAGACCTATTGCTCCGCCACCGGTGTAGCTCGCACAGCTCGCGAATGGTTGGAGATGAGCGATGAGCCTTCTACCCTACGCAGCCTCGACAAGATTTCCTCAAAGGACGTTTACGAGGCAGCCAAGGAAGGCGACAAAATCGCTCTCAAGATATTTGAGTACACGGGAACTATTCTCGGACAGAAATTCGCTGACTTCATCGAGTTCTCATCTCCTGAGGCAATCGTGCTCTTCGGAGGCTTGGCTAGAGCCAAAGAATTCCTCACGGAACCCATTGAGAAGGCCATGAACGAGAATGTTCTTCCTCTNTGGAGAGGCAAAGTTAAACTTGTATATTCACAACTTAAAGAGTCTGACGCCGCAATCCTCGGTGCATCCGCTCTTGGTTGGGAACTTTAAAGAATGACCGCTACAAGTAAGACCTACCCAAGGACTGCTAGATTAGTCAAGGAGGAGTACCGCAAGATACTCCTCCCGACTATGTTACTGGCAGTCGCTGAAGAAGCGCTGGTGGATAGTGTCTGCGTCGGTCAAATTTTAGGGCCAGAAGCCACCACGGCTGTGGAAATGTGCTCTCCGGCTCTGCAATTCATATATATTGGCACCATTCTCTTCTCCGTTGGGGCAACCGTGAAGATTTCTTCCGCCCTCGGATCCAGAGACCGCCATGAAGCAAATAAACTTTTCACCGGTACCCTATTTCTCGTAGGCCTTTTGGGNGTTCTGCTTACCACTCTCGGTTTGGTATTTTTGAACCCCATAGTAAACTTGCTGACAGATGCTCCGGAAATCAAGCCGCTGCTGCATGATTACCTTCTGGTGACGATTATTTGCATAATCCCCTATCTGTTTTTTTCGTCCTTTATGGTCATTCTGCCGGTCGATGGCATGGCNAGTACATCCACAAAGGCCGTTNTTTTGTTCCAAGGGTCCAATTTGGTCATGAATATAGTCTTTATGGCCGTGTTCCANTGGGGCATGTACGGGGCNGCGATTGCATCTCAGTTGGGCTGCATTTTCGGCCTTCTGTTGATGATNTATGACTTCTACAAAAAAGACCATAGCCTTGCACTTGAAAATCCNTTCAAAGGAGNGNAATCGGGCGCTCGTCTTTTTGATATATNCAAATCCGGCCTTCCAGCCGCCTCAGGTGAGATTCTGTACTGTTTGAAATTGNTATTGATGTTCAAAATCGTGCAAAGCGTTTGTGGGCTTGTCGGGGCCGAAATTTATTCCACCGCCATCCCATGCTTCTCGCTGGCNTGTATTATCACTGAAGGTACGGTCAATGCCATGATGCCGATTGTGGGCTGTCTTTATGGCGAAAAAGATTTTCTTGGCGTAAAACTTATGACTCGCCATGCTCTGAATTACGCNCTTTTGGTCGTACTCATAATCGTGGCCTTTATCATGTTCTTCCCGAAGGCCGTTTTCGGCATATTCCAGATGCCCGATGAGGTCATAGCCACCGGTAGCACCGCCATTCGAATCTTCGCAATCAGTTTGATTGGATATACACTCAACTATATCCTCATGTACTACTACACGACTNTGGAGAAAGATGGTTTGGCNACCACGATTAACTTCATTGAGTGCTTTATCATTACGGTGCCGCTAGCTTGGCTTCTTTCCAAAAAATGGGGAATCAATGGTGTTTTCACTGCCTTCGTTATAGCNGAAGTTGTCACGACTCTTTTCATACTCATCTATACCTATTGCCAAGGAAAGAGCCAGTATCCCCGTATCTATCTGCTCGGAAATCAAGATGGAAACTCGCTCTATGATGTATCTCTGATAGCCTCCGTTGATAATGCCGTCAAGGTCTCGATGGATGCCAGCGAAGTGCTTGAGCAGCATGGATTCAGCGGCGCTGACGCCAGGACTCTGGGCTTGCTGCTGGAAGAGATGACCGTGAATGCTNNCGAATATCCTCGAAATAAAAANAAAAAGGTNAATATGGANATCAAGATTTCTGAGTTTGACGATGANTTCTTGATTTCCTGCCGTGATGANGGCGCTCCCNTCNACCCTACCGTAGAGGCCGTTGNNGGCGAGGATGATATCGTCATGAATAGTATNACTCTAGTGAAAGCNTTGGCGACCGATATCAAATACGACCGTCTGCTTTCATTCAACCAAACACTTATAACAATCAAAAAAGATTCTTGAAAATGAAGAAATTACTTTCCATTCTTCTGGGGCTCGGCATAGCCCTCAATGTTGCCGCCGCAGACCGTGATCACACTCTCAAAGTGTACAACTGGGATGACTATCTGGATGAGGACCTTCTCGAAGAGTTCGAGCAATGGTACAAAGAACAGACAGGTGAAGAGGTGGAAATTCTCTATCAGATATTCGATAATGACGATATCATTCTGCCGAAAGTCCAGATGGCCCATGAGGACTATGATGTAATTTGTATTACCGATTTCCTCGTTGAGCGNATGCTNAAGCTTGATTTGCTTCTTCCTATCGACAGGAATTTCGGTGAGACTCCCGATTATACCTCCAACATGGCTCCGTTTATCAAGGCTATGATGGANGATATGGTTGGTAGCGGTAAGAATGTTCACGATTATGCCGTGCCTTATATGTGGAGTACAACCGGTATTCTTTACAATAGGGAATATGTCACCGATGAGGAGGCNAAGTCATGGAATGTTCTCAAGAATCCCAAATTCAAGGGACAGATTTACATCAAAAACGCCCCTCGCGACGTCTATAGCACTCTTTTGGTGGCTATCAAGAAGGACGATATCGCTGCCGGCAAGGTTACTCTCAATGAGGTCTGCATGGATGCTTCCGATGAAAGCATCGCTCTNGTGGAGGCATGGCTCAATGAGGTAAAAGACAATGTTTTGGGTTGGGAAGATGATTTCGGCCGTGAGATGATGGCTCGTGGTCATGGTTGGATCAATTTGACCTATAGNGGTGATGCTCAGTGGGCTATTGATGAGGCNGCCAAGGTTGGAATTGACCTTGCTTACGTTATTCCTGAAGAGGGTTCTACCATTGGTGGTGANAGNTGGATNATACCTAAGTATGCCAAGAATGTCAAGGCCGCTTCTTATTTCATCAACTTCATGTGCATGCAGGAAAATGCCATCCGCAATATGGAGGCTACAGGTTATGTTTCCGTAGTTGGTGGTGATGAGGTTCTTGAGGCTNTGTCCGATTCTACGAAGTATGCTCCGCATGACGCAAGTTATTTCTTTGGTCCTTCGGGCGCAAGCGCTTGCCTCAATCCCAATCAGTATCCTGATGCCAGCATTATTCCTATGCTTGGTCCCGACCATGACAAGCAGGANCGCACAGAGGCCATTCTTGCCATGTGGAACCGTGTGAAGGGTGACAACGCCAAGACTTCTACCTACATCATTCTTGGTATCGCCGCTCTCGCTCTTATCCTCGGCTTTATTCTCAGCAAGAAAAAAGGCAGCAAGAAGCGTAGAAAGTAATGTGATAGGTTGAGAGCCGTCTCGTGATGCAAAATCTTGTGCTGATGTTTGTCCCGATTATTCTGGGCATGCTGATCAAGAGATTCCGTCCGGTGGCAGCCGCGAAGATGGATAAAGTGCTCTCCAAGATAGCTCTGCCAGGCATTTTGCTGCTCGCTACCGTGTTTTATATCCAAAACAAGACGACCATTTTGGAGAATTTCGGGCTACTGGGACTGAGTGTCAGTGCGCTTATTCTACTCGCTATGGGAGGAGGACTTCTGCTGGCAAAATCGATGCGACTGACGGAGAAGGAGACTCGCACACTGATTATCGAAATCGGCATGCAGAACGCTGCACAGAGCATCGCAATCGCTTGCAGTCCTTTCGTGTTCAATAACAGCACCATAGCTGTTCCCGCCATCATCTACTCCCTGATGATGAACGTGATTCTTCTACTCTACGTCCTCTATGTGAATGTTTGCAGGAAGGACAAATAGTTGCTTTTTGAGGGATTTTTTGTTCTTTTTTAGACATATTTGACTAACTTTGTAAAATATTAACCCTATTTTATCAACTAAAGATGAAAAAAATTATCTTTACTCTTACGGCTCTATGCCTTGGTGTATCGGCTTTCGCAGGTGGTTATTTTCAGAACACCAGCCAGAGCGTAATGTTCCTTCGTCAGCCTGCTCGCAACGCTACTATTGGTGTTGAGGGTGCTTACTATAACCCTGCAGGTGTTGGTTTTATGAATAATGGATGGCATCTTGCCATTGATTGGCAGTTTGCTACTCAGAAGAAGNTTGTGAATAGCACCTATTCTCCTTTTGCATTGGGTGTTGACCATCTTGGTGCTACCGAGGTAGACTACACAGGTAAGATTTCCGCTCCATTCATTCCTCATCTTGATTTGGCTTACAATCACGATAAATTCTTTGCTTCCATGCATATTGGCTATGCTACCGGTGGTGGCAAATGCTCTTTCAATGATGGACTTGGTTGCTATGAGGCTCCGGTTGCNGCNGTGACTTCTTTGCTNTATGGTTNNACCNNNGGTGCCGTTTCAGGCTATGATGCCGATATTCATGTTATCGGTTCACAGATGAACTACTCCGCTCAGTTCAACTTTGGTTACAAGGTTACCGATCATTTCAGCGCTGCTCTTGGTTTGCGTCTCAACTATCTTGTAAACAAATATGACATCGCNATCAAGGATTTCATGTTTAATTATGGTGGAAACATGGTTTCAGGTGCTACCCTATTTACTGCTCTTGGTGCCATGAATCCTGCACTTGCTGGTTTCGGTAGCGCTCTTTCTGACCGTGTTGTAGACGCTAAGAATACTGGTTTTGGTGTTACTCCTATTATCAGTGTTGACTATAAGAATGGCAAATGGAACCTCGCCGCAAGGTATGAGATTAGGACTAAGGTGACCTTGAAGAACTCTACAGAGACCAATACTTCCGGTTTCTCATTCTTCAATGATGGTCAGGAAGTACGCGCCGACATCCCTGCNAGCCTTTCTCTTGGTGCTGGTTATGAGATTCTTCCTCAGCTCAGAGCTTCTGCCGCTTTCAACTATTATTTCGATAAGAAGGCCGAGTTCTTCAACATGGATACCAATTCCAACGATGGTCAGAATGCCATGGCTGGAAACACTTGGGAGGCTGCCGGTGGTATTGAGTGGGATTACAATGATAAGCTTACTCTNAGCTGCGGTGTGAANTATACTCGNTTCAATCTTGGTGACACCTTCATCAACGATACCAACTTCAATACCAACGCTACCACTCTTTGCTTTGGTGGAAGATATCGCATCAACGATCGCATCGCCATTGACGCTGCTCTCTGCACCAGCCTTTATGGTAAATACACCAAGCATTATGCTGACTACAGCGGTTTGAAATCTTATGAGTCATTCGCTCAGTACTTCGCCAACGTCGATACCTCCGCTGATGTAACTTACCATCGCAAGAGCTTCTCCGGCGCGATCGGTGTA